>Ga0208695_1002378_pt1 | contig 13831 bp, 14 predicted proteins | sample AD_UKC111_MetaG_FD_184449 | JGI IMG/M metagenome (GOLD analysis project Ga0208695, IMG submission 184449) | Active sludge microbial communities of municipal wastewater-treating anaerobic digesters from Hong Kong - AD_UKC111_MetaG (SPAdes)... | ecosystem: Engineered > Bioreactor > Anaerobic >... | reverse complement strand
TATATAAAAGAAAAGTCAATTGGATGAGTTTAAAGCTCACCCAATTGCTTTTTACCTCTTTCATAGAACTCCTGCATCATATCCTCGGGCACAAACAACCCTCCTGTAGCCCATGCAATATGAGTCGCATTTTTCATGCTAACCTCAGGCCGGTTGGCACTAATGTAAGCCTCTACCCTCATGGGACCCAGCAGCCCAGGCGTAGCAGAAGGCTCAATCTTGATATTCTCCTCATCCTTCATCATTGCCAGCAGCTTGTAAAGCTCATTATCCTCAACAGTATAAATTCCGCTAATAAGCCTCCCCACCATATTGCCTACAAAGCCCGAAGGCCTCCCAACTGCAAGTCCGTCGGCATCGGTTATGTTATCTATTCCGAAGTCCTGCACCGACAGCTTCTCATTTTCGCCGGTAGCCAGACCGAGAAGCATACATGGGGAATGAGTCGGCTCCACAAAAAATACATGTGCATTATCTCCAAAAACATGCTTCAGCCCAAAGCATATTCCCCCCGGTGCGCCTCCAACCCCACAGGGCACATATACAAACAAGGGATGGCTCCCATCTACCTTTATCCCCAAAGCATCAAGCTGTTTCTTCAAACGAAAAGCCGCCACGCTGTATCCCAGGAACAAGCTCTTTGAATGCTCATCATCCACAAAGTAACTGTTCGGATCCTGCTGCGATTGCCTTCTCCCTTCCTCAACCGCCTTACTGTAATCGGAAGAGTATTCTATGACATTGACTCCCCTGCTTCTGAGAAGACTCTTTTTCCATTCCTTTGCATCAGCAGACATATGTACGGTAACCTTAAAACCCAAGGCAGAACCCATTATTCCTATACTTAGCCCCAAATTTCCTGTTGAGCCTACAGCCAGGGAAAATTTACCGAAGAATTCCTTGAACTCCGGCGACCCCAGCCTTGAATAGTCATCGCCAATACGTATCAAACCGTGCTTGATAGCCAGATCCTCCGCATGTTTCAGGACCTCGTAAATGCCGCCCCTTGCCTTGATAGATCCGGCCACAGGCAGGTAATTGTCACATTTCAGCATTAATTCACCTTGGAAGTCCTGCCGGTATGCCTTTTGAATACTATTTTTCATGTTTCTTATATATACCAATTCGGATTCAATCAGGCCTCCTTTGTCCGCCGTCTCAGGAAACAGCACGGATATAAGGGGTGCAAACCTTTCAAGCCTTTTCTCAGCATCAACCATATCCTCAAGGGTCAATGAAAGCTCGGGTAACACTTTGCCTGCGCTGTCCAGATTCTTGTTGGTCCAGAAAACCGGCTTGCAGCTTATAAGATTATCTATGATGGGAAACTCTTCAACCCATTGGCCTATGGTTTTGCCTAATACCATTTTATCCATGTATATTCCTCCCTATATTTTATTTTCATGCTTTCAGCATTACCTGCCTTCTTAATATATTGCATATTTTAATTATAACGCATCAGCAGAAAATTTTAAATTTACATAAAAATTTTCTTACCTCTACGCGTTTCAATAAGATGAAATCTATTTCACATCTTTTCGCCCTTTATAAATTCTTTGCTGTTACAGTGTCAAATATCCAGGTATTACATAAAATGATAATATCACTGCATGTGAGGTGAATTTTTATGCCGCTTCCTACCAGAGAAATATTTGCCCGGATGATAAAGTGTGAAGCCGGCGGCGAAGGGGACAACGGTATGAGGGCTGTAGCCACCGTTATTATGAATAGAGTTCATGTACCCAACGGGGAATATCAAAGAATAGGCCAAGGGGATTTAAGAAGGATACTGTTCCAGCCAGGCCAGTTTGACTGTGCTTCCGAAACTCTTGGAGGAGCATATAATGCACAGAATATATATAACATGCGGCCTGACCAAATTCACTATGATATAGCCGATTGGGCTCTGTCGGGCAATAAGATGCTTACAGTGGCCTATTGCCTGTGGTACTTCAATCCTTTTACTCAGACATGTATCCAAACCTTCCCGAGGAACGGCACAGGCACATTTGCAAACCGTATAGGAGAGCACTGCTTCTATAATCCGACAAGGCTTTACTACTTAACATAGGAGAAGAGGTAGGATTAATTAATCAGAATATCTATGAAAGGAGATAACTATGTACAGCAATAGTTCATACAATTTTAACCAGACACCTGCAAGCAGCGGAGGTCAGTCCCACTTCAGCCAGGCTCCCGAAATGGGCACCACCTTTGGCTATCCGATGGCACCCCAGACATTTCCAATACAGCAGCAAATGGGGGCGCAACAAATGGGCGGGCAGCAGATGGGACAGCAAATGCCTCAAATGCCTCAAATGCAGCCTCCAACAATGCAGATGCCTGTGACAGGTGCCGCTCCGGTAGATTTTGACATGCTGCCGACAACACCGGTACTTGATATCGAGTACACGCAGGGCTATCTCAAGACTCAGATAGGCAAGCGGGTAAAAGTAGAATTCCTTATCGGAACCAACATGCTTATAGATCGTGAAGGAACACTTGTTGATGTAGGTATAAGCTATATCATAATAAACGAAGTTGAGACAGACGACCTGCTGCTTTGCGACATTTACTCCATAAAATTCGTACGCTTCTATTTCTAAATAGCAAATGCCGCATAAGAAGAAGAATGCGACATAACTATAAATTTGCATAACCAAGCAAGAGCTTGTATAGTATAGCAGGGCACACTTTTATGCATTATCATAATCCGTGTGCGTCGATATACTATACTGTCTCTTGCGGAGGGTTATGCAAACTTCAGATTTTGCGCATCATTCTTCTTTTACGCAATGGTTCCTCGTTCTACTTATTAAACTGAAGAAGCCTTCTTTCCCCCTCAAGCTTTACTATGTCCGTTATATCCTGACTGGCTTCCAGTGTTCCCAAGTATCTGCCCATTGAATCCCTTATGGCAAAATACTGTATCAGGATCATCCTTCCCTTAACCCTTATCCAGAATACGGCATTATCCTGTCTGCCGTCCTTAAAGGCATCGAGTATTTCATTGACCACATGGACACTTTCCGGAGGGTGGCATTTTTCTACATCCCTTCCTATGATTGCAGGAGAACGGGGGAAAATTCTATCCTTAGGCTTAGTAAAGAATTTTACTTTTTTATTTTCATCGACAAAGGTCAGATCCACAGGCAGCGCATTAAATATCGCAAGAATTTCATTAAAATCCAAGGCTCCGGTTTCCGTTTCAAAGCGGCAGCCTTCCTTAATACCCGGTATATATCCGTTGTATGCCGCTTCAGGCCTTTCAATGAATGGGAACTCATATTCCATACTCTGCCTTTGCATTTCAAGCCATTCATTATCGGTAATAATCTCACTGGCTGCCGGGAAAAGGATCAGCTCTTCCTTCTGCACCAGGCCGTACATGTCAAAGAACAGCTTTCCCAACTCAGAGTTAAACTCCGCATCTATACAGTCTTCAGCCTCAAGGCATTCAATGACCTTTTTAAGCTGTGTCCTGGCCTGATCGTGCAATGCCCACATGATGGCCAGGCCGTCAAACTTCTTCATCTTCTTTTCCAGGTAGGGGAACAGTATATTTTCTTTTTTGAGATAGTGATGATTAAACTTCCTGAGCTCATGCATCCGGAGTATCAGTTCTTCCTTCCCTTTCTCCGGAGACTTATCCTTGATGATTTCCTTAATACCCTCAAGCTTTTCTTCCAGAGCGCGATTTTCCCGCATCAAATAATCCATAAAGCTGTCTTTATCGGGCCATTTCCACTTATAATTCGTCAGGCTTTTATAAAACACATTTATCGCTTTATCCAGAACAGTCAGAATTTCCTTCGGTTTTATGCCCTTCTGCATAATAAGATGAAAAATTCCAAAAACCTCCTGGGGAGTAACCCCTTCAATATAAGTCCTGTACTTAAGGTATAGCTCCCTTCCATTCTCCTTATCCAAAAGTCCCTGTACGTATTCCGTCAAACTCTTAACTCTATCCTGATCCGTTTTCATAAAAGCACTCCTCTCCTTTCAAAGTTTTTTTGCATTGCAATATCTTCCGCCGCTGCATACGGATGGGAATACCTTCCGTTTTTTTCAGTGTATGATTTTATCTGGGCAGACTGCGCAGGGCAATAGTTGAGACAGGCAGCGCAATGATAACATTTCACATTATCCTGCCATTCAGGCTTTCCATCAACTATTTTAATCTTATGCGCGAGGCAAACCTTTTCACATATGCCGCATCCTGTACATTTCGAATCGCAGTACAAATTGTCTTTGTATCTGTCTATAAGAGCCGCCAGGGATGAAAGGAGCCCCACAAAGGGAATATGGGTTGTGCAGTCAACATCCTTTTCCCTGCTGGTTTCTTTGTTTTTTATAATGCCCTGAATAGAATCAAGCCTTTTTTGAACAACTGCATCCAATCTTGCTATTTCCTCATCCGTAGGAACCTTATAATCAAATTTCGGATCGTTTCCGGGCATATTGAGGGAAAAATATGAATCCAGACATTGGCCTTTGCTTTTCAATATTTTATCTATGGCCGTAAAAGCACTGTGTGAAGTTCCGATTCTTGTTGCCGCAGCAAAAATATATTTTACCGGTTTCAAATCCAGTTTTTTGATAAAATTCTTCACCGGCACCGGAATTCCTGCGAAATATATCGGAAATACAAACCCTATTGTTTCTGCATCAGTTTCAACTATTTCCCTATCCAGCAGGCTTATTACCGGTATAAGCTTTGCTTCCCCAATTCGTTCCTGCAATTTCTTTGCCACATGCAATGAGTTACCGGTACCGGAAAAATAATAGATTTCTATACTGCTCATTATAACTACCCCTTTTTATTTGTTCGCACTTTGCAGTGCATTTTCTATGGCCTTTAATATTACCTTGCTGCTGTATGTTGCACCTGAGACAATATCCACCTCTAAGGACTGTGACTCTGTAACCCTGTCCGGGATTACTTCAGCAGCGGCCCCCTGGCCATTAAAGTGCTTGACCAGCTCTACCCCCACTATCTTATGATTTTCTATTGTCACCCTTACTTCAGCTTCCACCGGAAAAACCTTATGGCTGCCTTTATACACCCCATCCTCAATCTTTGACAAATCCACATCCGGTATGCTTGTTTCAGCCAGTTTTACAAGACCTGCTTCAATATATGATTTGGCTCCGAATACAGCAGTAATAATTGCTACAAGGACTATAACTGAAGCCAGTACTATTCTTCGCCTGCTTTTCATTTACTCCCCTCCCAAAATATATTCAATGACTTTGTCCAGCTCACTGTAAACATCTTCTCCCTTATAATCCACATCCTCTGAAAAGTATAATGTTATCAGCCCGTGTACGGCATAAATCAGTGTTCTTGCAAGTACTTCAATGTCCTCTGCCCTAATCTTTCCTGAAATCACCAATTCCTTAAAGGTTTCTTTCCACATTGCATCAAAATCGGGATCCTCCTCATTTTCTCCGGTTTCTTCGGCAGGTTTGCCTAAATGGTGGAAGTAGAAAAATTTGAACACATTAGGATTTTCTAAAAAATATTCAACATACATTTTGAAGCTCTTCTTGATTCCATCAACATCCTTCGCCGTTCCAGCCATTTTTTTGTACAATGCTTCAACAATATCATTGATCATCAGTTTCTTAACTTCCCAAAGCAGCTGGTTTAGATCGGTGAAATAATTATAAATGGTTGCATAGGAATAGCCAGCTATATCTGCAACCTTCCTCACTGTAACACTTTCAACGCCTTCCTTTAAAATTATTTCTCCGGCTGCTTCCAAAAAGTATGTCCTAATCCTCTGTTTCTTAAGAATCTTTTTATCTTCCGTTGTTTTCTCCTTCATAATATCTCCTATCTCCGTTCATACATTTTGTTATATTAACATTTATATATAATATTAACATTGTTAATAATTAATAACAATGTTAATATTATCATGGTTTATATTAATTGTCTATAGCAATTTACAAATTTTTTCAAAAAAATTTAAGAGCCGGAATTTTTCTTCCGGCTCCCGTCACTTGCTTAAGAATAACTGGCTCTATTCCGGGTCTGCAGAACTCTCAAGCGACATCATAAGGAAACCGCAGAAAGCTCCGTTATCAACCTGCAGTGAAGCATCAACCTCTTTTTTTATCTGATTGTGACCCTTTCTCGATAAAACGGACACTCCAGAGTTAGAGTAGCTTCGTTTTTCTCATATTTTCTTGCCTTTTCACAATTCTGCATTTATTCCACGTTCTCTTGACAATGAGCCTCCACCGGCATGTTTGCAGACATCACTGACACCACCCATTCTGAACAATAAGCAGGACGCTGGAGCATGGCTGATGCCTGGCATAATAGCCTACATGCCGTATTCTCATTGTCAAGAGCTTTCTCGGCATAAACGCTCTGGTACCTTTACGCTGCTTTCTGCCTCTCCCAATACTTCTTTAAAAAAGCGACAGGTGTCATATTACCGATTGCTTGGTGTCGGCGTTGCCGGTTGTAAAAGCACTCTATATACCCAAATATATCCTTTCTCGCTTCTTCAATATCCTTATAAGTCCTGTGATGCAGCCTTTCCGACTTGATGGTACTGAAAAAGGTTTCTGCACAGGCATTATCCCAGCAGTTGCCTTTCCGGCTCATACTTCTTACTATTCCGTTCTTTTCAATTTCCTTTATATATGCTTCGCTGCAATATTGACTTCCCTGATCTGAATGATGTATCAGGCCTTTGGGCGGCCTGTGCCGTATAACTGCATTCCTTAAAGCTTCCAAACATAATTCTGTCCTCATGTGATCTGCCAATGCCCAGCCCACAATCTCTTTATGAAAAATATCCTTGATGGTTGCCAAATAAAGCTTTCCGCGGAAACCTGCTTCCTTTACATCCTCCCACAGCTTATCAAGACCGATCATGCCTTGTGCCTTTGTATGGCTATTTTTCATGACTTCAACGATCTTTGCATTTGTTTTTTCCCGTTCGCTTATTTCGCGTCCGTCCCAATCATAATATCCGCTCCGAGACACATCTAAAACATGGCACATCTTCTCAACCGGACAGTCGGAGCCGCTTTCCTTCTTGATGATTTGATAAATTACTTCCGGTTGTTCTGGGCGAAGATGGCCGTAGCTTTTTTTAATATATCTATTGGTTACCTCGTTATCTGCTATTTTTTTCCTGGCTTCCTTGAGTTCTGCCTCAAGTTCTGCTATTCTTGTTTTGTAAGGGTCCTGGCGATCCTTGCTTTCTTTCAACCAGTTACGAACCGTCTGCTCGCTGACGCCAAAATCCCTTACGATACTTGATACAGTACGGTTTTCTTCATTTATCAACCGTACGATATCTGCTTTAAATTCTGCGTTGCAACGCTTCCCATTGTTTACCATAATATCTGCCTCCCACAGGTTTATTGTACACTAACTCTCCTATGTCCGGCAATTCGGGTATGGGTCAGTATAAACTTCCACTCTCGAAGTAAGCATTAAACCACAATGGTTCTTTGTTATTGCTTGGAACAGTTGCCACATCCGCAGCCTTTTCCTTCAAACTTGAAATTATAATACCCCACACATTATCAACACTCATTTTAATCACTCCTCAAATCAACTTCGCATTATTAGCCTAATTGGCATATGGATAATTGAGAATTAAACACTTCCCGTATTAACCTCTATAATATCCTATTGCAAATTTTCCTACAGCTTGTGTTGAAGCCCAATCAAAAGTAAATCCAACGGGTGCGCCAATTAATGGTACCATTTTCATGAAACTGGTCAAAGATTTTTCTCCTGCTTTAGTGATAATTTTTTGTCCAACGACTTTCCATATTTTAATCATAATATCTCTTGTTATATATTTTTCAACTGCCTTTTTGGTAATAGCTTTTGAAGCTTCAATACCGAATCTCTTTAATGCTTCTTTAACCGAGTCTCCAGCAAGAATCAAATATAAATCTGTTTTCAAATCAGTAGTATCCTTTGTATGACCATATACATATGCAATAGAAAAAGCCATTGAAGCTTGAATTCTCCATGAACAAATCAAATCAGCTGGAATAGAAACAGGTAATGTAAGTAAGCCTCCAAGACCTGTAATAGCGCCTATAAGTCCATTTTTTATAGATTTTCGATGTAATATTTTTTTTGCCAATTCATCACAACTAATACCTTTATTCTGTTCGGCTAATTTATCTACATAAGCCTCTATTTTTACATGGTCTGTAGATATTACAAAATCCAAAATATAGTCTAGTCCATTTTGCAAATCTTCGTTTGACGGCAGTTTTACTGTGCCCATAAATTATCCTCCTTAAATTAAAGCTATTGGACGCACTTCCCATTATAGACATAATTACGCGTCTGTTAGCAAATACACAACATTTCTCAATTATCTTACTAAGATTTATCTGCCTATTAATGCCTCTCCGTTTATCTGCAGCTCTACAAACTACTAAAACTAAGTAAAAATAGTGCATAGCTCTCGACTATATGCCTATATCAAAACTATAGTTAATGCGCATTTGGCTTGCATATTGTTGCATAATATTAATTTATAGAATTCAATAAATGCCTTACATATTCCTCCTGTATATCCAATTAAATCCTCATAATTCGACCGCACAATTCGACTTTTTTCGCAGTTTATTAACCAGATCATAATTGGGCTTTATATTACAAATCTATGAATTCTCCCTCTATAACTTCAAGTAGAATAAGCACATAAGAAGAGAACCTCGCTGCCCTAAAGACAACAAGGTTCTCTTTTTCTAATTATTTATTTTAAATCAAAGGGCTTCAATAATTTATCAACTTCAATCTTTTTCCCCTGCTCGTCCATGACCGGAACCTTTGCAAAAACCCAGCCTTCTACCTTGTTCGGATCTGCACCGGCATCTATTAATGGCTGTGGATTCAATACGAATACTATATCTTTATCATTGGTATTCAAATCCTTTGCCCATTCAAACATATTGCCGTTGTCCAATGCTGCACCATAGTGATCAAGTGCTTCATGATAGCCTATGTTGTCACGGTGGGTTTCAACGAGTTTCTTGAAGCTGTCCAAAGGTGCTGCGGTATCATTATACGTGAACTTTTCGTCTCCAAGCTCAGAACGTATCATAAGCTTGTTTGAAGTACTGTCGTACACATACATTTCTTTCGGCAGCCTGTTTACATCCAAGCCCGCATTTATAAAGGGCTGCGAATCAAACTCCAACATAACGTCCGGTGTACCTTCACTGCTGAAATCCTTCCCCCAAATAAATCTTTCACCGGTTGGGGAAGTCAATGCCCAGCCGTTATTCACTTCATCTGAGGTTATCTTTTCTGGAATTTTATTTAACAGTGCTTCGAAGGATGTTACTGCAAATTTGCCTACCACATCTGTTGCCTGACAGGCTGCCAGGGATAAAGCTACAGTCAAAATCAAAATAAATATTAACAGCTTTTTCATAATCAATAACCTACCTTCTTTATTTCAGCATTTTCTCAATTGTATAAAGCAGCTCGTCGACCACATCCAGTTCTCCGGCTTGAATACGTTTTATCAGGCAGGATTTCATATGATTTTTCAATATCAGCTTGCCCACTGAATTCATTGCAGAGTTTACAGAGGATATCTGGTTTAAAACGTCGTCACAATATACATCCTTCTCTATCATCCCTTTTATGCCCCTTACCTGCCCTTCAATGCGGTTCAGCCTGGATATGATATCCTTCTTTTCTTTTTCTGTTCTGACAGTTGCATTGTGGTTGCAATTACAATCCAAGGGTATTCCTCCTTTACTGCTTAATTACAGTTCTTTTACAGCTCCGGCATCATAGCCTGCCTCATCAACCGCATTCTTAAGCACAGAATCGGGAACAGGCTTTTCCAATTCCACAATTGCGTATTTGCCTTCCAAATTCACATCGACCTTTATAACTCCGGGAACCTCTCCAAGTGCACCCTCAACATGCTTAACGCAGTGGCCGCAGCTCATTCCTTCAATACTAATCTGTTTTTTCATTTCTTATTCCTCCTTAAAATTTCTATTTATTAATCTCTTGAATCAATTGATGGGCAGTAGACTTCAGCAGTTCTCCGAAGCCTATACGAGCAAACAGCGTATGCCCCTGCCTCAGAACCACGAAACCTCGGACCACGTAACCTGTTATTTATACGGCTTAAAGCCTTTCAGCCTTAAGGCGTTTGTCAATACGGAAACCGAGCTTAACGACATTGCTGCCGCTGCCAGTATCGGATTTAAAAGCGGGCCTCCAAAGACGTGAAGCAATCCTGCTGCAACCGGTATCCCGGCCACGTTGTATCCAAATGCCCAGAAAAGATTCTGCTTGATATTTCTTATTGTACTCTTACTAAGCTGAATAGCAGTAGGCACATCCATCAAATCGCTTCTCATCAAAACTATATCTGCAGATTCCATAGCCACGTCGGTACCGGAGCCGATGGCAATACCTATATCCGCCTGTGCCAATGCAGGTGCATCGTTGATTCCGTCACCAACCATTGCTACCTTCTTGCCTTCAGCCTGCAGCTTCTTCACCTCATTGGCCTTATCCTGGGGAAGAACTTCGGCCAGTACGCGGTCAATTCCAACCTGCTTTGCAATAGCTTCCGCTGTCTTGCGATTGTCTCCGGTAATCATGGCTACTTCTATACCCATTTCATGAAGCCTCTTTATTGCTTTGGCGCTGCTCTCCTTCACTATGTCTGCAACTGCAATAATGCCGGCAGGCTGATTGTCAATTGCTGCATACATCGGTGTCTTTCCTTCTGATGCCAATCTGTCTGATTCGGTTTCAAGCTCGGAAAGACTGATGTTCCTTTCTGTCATAAGCTTCCTGTTGCCCAGTAATATATTCTTCCCTTCGATCTCAACCTCAATACCATGACCCGGTATTGCATTGAACTTGTCAACCTTGAGATTTTCCAGGTTCTCTTTCTCTGCCCCACGGACTATTGCTTCTCCGAGTGGATGCTCGGAGCCTTTCTCAGCAGATGCGGCAATTTGAAGAAGCCTGTTTTTCTCTATAATTTTTGTAGTAACAATATCAGTTACCTCCGGCCTTCCTTCAGTTATCGTACCGGTTTTGTCAAATACTATCGTCTTAATCTTATGTGTTGTTTCAAGAGCCTCTCCGCCCTTTATAAGCACTCCGTATTCGGCACCTTTGCCTGTTCCGACCATTATAGCTGTCGGAGTGGCCAGGCCTAATGCGCAGGGGCAGGCAATAACCAATACCGCTATGAAAATTGTCAACGAGAATACCGGAGTCTCACCCCCAAGGAAGTACCATGCCAATGCCGACAAGGTGGCTATTATGAAAACAATCGGTACAAAATATCCCGAAACAATATCCGCCATTTGTGCAATCGGTGCCTTTGAGCCCTGGGCATCTTCCACCAGTTTAATTATCTGAGCCAGGGCTGTATCACTGCCTATCTTTGTAGCCTTGAACCTTATGGAACCGGTCTTATTGATACTGGCTGCGAACACTTTATCTCCCGGCCTTTTCTCCACAGGAATACTCTCACCGGTCAGCATGGATTCATCAATTGCTGTAAGGCCTTCAACCACTTCACCGTCCACAGGAATTTTTGAACCGGGCTTTACTACTATAATATCGCCCACCTCTACTTCCTCAATGGGTATCTCAATTTCTTCGCCCTCTTGCATTACTATGGCTGTTTTAGGAGCCAGGCCCATCAATTTCTTGATAGCCTCCGAGGTCCTTCCTTTTGATACCGCTTCCAGGGATTTTCCCAAAAGAATCAATGTGATGATGACACCTGCTGTTTCAAAGTATAAATCCTCAACATACATAAAATGCCCGATGCTTATCTGATAGGTTGAGTACAGGCTGTAAAGCACTGCAGCTGAGGTACCCATCGCTATCAATGAATCCATGTTGGGGCTTCTGTGCAATATTGCCTTGAACCCTACTGTATAAAAACGATATCCTGCTATGACTACCGGCACGGTAAGAAGAATCTGCGCCAAAGCATACCTGAGTGGATAATCCATTGGATGCAAAGCTTTCGGCAGAGGCAATCCAAGCATATGGCCCATTGCTATATAAAGAAGCGGAACAGAAAAAACTGTCGAAACAATAAATTTAGTCCAGAGAATTCGAATTTCTCTATCCTTACGTTTTTTATCCTCATCCACCTTATCCTTGCTCTCTATTTCAAGAGCCTTATAACCTGCCTTTGCAATTGCTTGCTTGATTTCCGACAACCTCAGATCAGCCGGATTATATTTGATATTCGCTTTTTCTGTTGCAAAATTTACTGATACAGACTCCACCCCTGAAAGCTTGCCGACTGCCCTCTCTATCGATTTGGCACAGGCAGCGCAAGTCATACCTTCAATCGGTATTGAAACCTCCTTGGTGTTATTTTCCTGTAATGCTTCGTAGCCCGCTTTTGCGACAGCTTCAATTATGTCACCCGGTTTAATTTTTTCTTCATCATAGGTAAGGGAAAGCTTTTCTGTCGCTAAATTAACCGTAGCATCTGATACTCCATCCAGCTTCTTAACTGCTCTCTCTACTGCTTTGGCACATGCTGCGCATGTCATACCATTTATCTTATAAATTTCTGATCGCATCATATTTCTCCTTTCTATATGTTTCGTGCCAAACATCTCACATTAGAATTCAAATGGCAGGTCACATTTTCCGTAATTCATATGTCGTGAAAAATACATATTTGATAATACAAAAGTAGATGCTTCTACTACTTTTGTGATAATAAATCTTTTTCACGACATATATAACTTACTTTACCCCCCTACCCTATCTACATATAAATATAATATCACATTATGAAGATTTTATGAAGATTTATTATTTATTTTACCCAATCTCCATAAAATCAACATATTTGACATATATACTATGTTTCATAAGAACATTTAGGAGGGTGGCTATGAGTATCAGGAAAGAAAAAATCAAAGTTTATGAAATGACATGTACCTCTTGTGAAAACCGTGTTGAGAAAGCCTTAAAGCAATTGGCGGGAGTTAAATATGCCAAAGCCAGTTTTAGCGGACAATTTGCAGAAATTGAATATGATAATGAATTATGCAGTATGAATAATATTAAGGATGCTGTAAAAAATGCCGGATACAGCACAGAAGGTTCCAAGGACTATAAGTTCATGGGAATTCTTATAATTGCGGTCGGCGTAGTGCTGCTCGGATTAAAAACCGGCGGTTTTGACATGGAGGCAAAGCTTACCAATGCTTCCTATGCAGTTCTTTTCATTGTAGGAGTTCTTACTTCACTTCACTGTGTAGGTATGTGCGGCGGAATTATGCTTTCACAAAGCTTGTCAAAAGAAAGCAAAAACAAGTTCGAAGCCATCCAGCCGGCTCTATTATATAATGCTGGGAGAGTCATATCTTACACTATTCTTGGCGGAGCAATCGGTGCCCTAGGTTCAGTATTTACACTTTCCATTGCTGCAAAGGCGGCTCTTCAAATATTTGCCGGTGTATTTATGATTATTATGGGTTTAAATATGTCAGGCTTCAGTGCTTTCAGGAAATTTCAGATTAAGCTGCCTCAATTTGCATGTAAAGCAAAATCCAAGTCCGGCTCTCCGCTTATTATCGGCCTTTTAAACGGACTAATGCCTTGCGGCCCGCTCCAGACCATGCAGCTTTTCGCTCTGGGTACAGGAAGTGCGGCAAAAGGAGCCCTGGCAATGTTTGTATTTTCTATAGGGACAGTGCCTCTGATGCTGACCTTCGGTGCATTATCAGGGCTGCTCAGCAAAGGTTATACCAAGAAAATACTTAAATTCAGCGGCGTGCTTATAATTGTACTCGGATTGATTATGGG
>Ga0208695_1002374_pt1 | contig 13842 bp, 8 predicted proteins | sample AD_UKC111_MetaG_FD_184449 | JGI IMG/M metagenome (GOLD analysis project Ga0208695, IMG submission 184449) | Active sludge microbial communities of municipal wastewater-treating anaerobic digesters from Hong Kong - AD_UKC111_MetaG (SPAdes)... | ecosystem: Engineered > Bioreactor > Anaerobic >... | reverse complement strand
ATTACAGCATGGATGAAGTTGCCCTGGTGCAGGCTGCCCGGCAGGGAGACCTGGATGCATTCAACCGCCTGGTGCTGACGTACCAGGAAATGGCGTTTAACCTTGCCTGCCGCATGCTGAACGACGAGGATGCCGCCGAGGACGCCACGCAGACCGCCTTCCTCTCCGCCTACCGCCACCTGGGCGGCTACCGGGGGGGATCGTTCCGCGCCTGGGTGATGCGAATGGTCACCAACACCTGCTACGATGAACTGCGCCGCCGCCACCGCCGCCCCACCGTGCCGCTGGAGCCGGTCAACCCGGAGGATAACGAGGAGATCGAATCCCCCGCCTGGCTGGCGGATGACGCCCCCTCGCCCGAAACCACCCTGGAGCAGCGCGAGCTGGAACATGCCATCCAGCACTGCCTGGAAGCCATGCCGCTTGATTTCCGCGCTGTGCTGATCATGGTGGATATCCAGGGGATGGATTATATTGAAGTTGCCGAAGCCATCCGCACCCCGCTGGGCACCATCAAGAGCCGCCTGGCGCGCGCCCGCCTGCGCCTGCGGGACTGCCTGCAAAAATTTGGGGAACTTTTACCCGCCGCATATCGTCTGAAAACAGAGGAAACACAATGACGAAGCGGCTCACCAGCAAAGACTATGCACTGCTCTCCGCCTACATGGATGGCATGCTCTCGCCGCGCGAGCGCAGCAAGGTGGAAAAGCAGCTGGAAGCCAGGGTGGAATTCCGCACCGCACTCTACGAATTGCAGCAGACGCGCAAAGCCTTGCGCAGCCTGCCGCGCAAACGGGTGCCGCGCAACTTCCTGATCACCCCGGCGATGGTGCAGCCGCGCCGCGCCCCCTTTGCGGTGGGCGCACTGCGCTTCTCCTCGGCAATGGCGGCAATTGCTGCCGTGATTCTCACGCTCTTCCAATTGCTGCCCTCCTTCCAGATGGCAGCTGCACCCGCGCCGGAATTGTATGCGGAATCCACCTCTGTTGCGGCACTGCAATCCCCCGCCGAAGCGATGGACTCCGCCCCGCCGATCATCCAGTGGGGCGCGCCCTACGCCGGGGGCATGGGCGGAGGCGGCGCCGAAGGGCTGGCGGAACCTGCCCCGCTGGGAATGGGGCAAGGGGGTGTTGGCGGCGGTGCGGATGCCCTCAAGGAATGGGTACCCACGCCGACCGAACCCGCCGGAAGGATTGAGCTGCAATCGGAATCGACCCCCACGCCGTATCCCACGCCCACCCCTGCACCCACACCCACGCCCACGCCAACGCTGGTGACCCTGCCGCTCGACCAGGCACAACCGATTTTGGGGGTTGCACCGGAGGAGGAGCAGGGCACGGTGGTCAATGCCGAACCGGCAGACAGAGAAATTGACCTGCCGCCGGTCAATCAACCCCGCCCGGGGCTGGTGCTGCGGACAGCCGCAGTGATCCTGGGTGCGCTGGCAGTCATTTTCTTCGTCGCCGCGCTGTTCCTGCGCCGCCGTTTCCGCTAAGCCGGGTGCCGTGCAGGCTTTTCAGCCTGCACGGTTATAAGAGTGGCAATGTGAAAGCAGGAGGGAAACCACCCCAAAACAGCTACTCGTTGCGGATGTCCACCAGCTTGAGCACCACCGGTTCCACCACCTTGCGCAGCGTTTCCAGGTCCACCCCGGCAACCTTGATGGTGATGTGGCGGGTGTCCACCTCGCCGCGGATGACGCCCATCCCCACAATATTGCCCTGCACAGTGGTGATGGCACCCGTCAGCTTGTGAATCTCGCCGGGAGTATCCGGCAGGTCCACGGTCAGGCGCACGCCGGTCGTCCTGCCGCCCAGCATTTCCAGGAAGATGTTGAAGACATCCGTCTCGGTGATGATGCCGACCAGCTTGCCCCCCGTCACCACAGGCAAACCGCCGATCTTGTTGGTTGCCATGATGCGGGCGGCTTCCTCGATCAACGTATCCTCGCCCACCGTGATGAGTTCCTTCGTCATCACATCCTTCACCTGGATCTTCGAGAGCAGGTAATTGGCTTCCCAGACGCTCAACGTGGTGGCGTCGGAGGGGGAGGCATTCATCAGGTCGGAATGGCTGACAATTCCAACCAGCTTGCCGCGTTTATCCACCACCGGGTAACGGCGCACCCGGTCCTTGTTCATGCGCAGCAGTGCATCCTGGATGTTCACATCCGGTGCAATGGTCAGCGGGTGGCGGGTCATGCGTTCTCCAACAAACATGGCAGCGGTCTCCTTTTGGGTCAATTCGAATGGGTCACTATGATTGTACATAAAGCGCGGCAGAAATGGTAGTCCCCCCGCCCCCCCAGTTTGGGGCAATCCGTCCGGCGCCGGGAAGAATCCTGCCCCGGTTGATTGACAATTGGTTAATCTACCGTATAATGAAATTTATCGCATTCAAAAAGGAGGTGGTTGCAAGGAACCTGATCCGCTGATTGCATCCGTTTGTTCGACCCTTTTTTCCCAAAACCTTTTTCAAGTGAATATGCAAGGAGGAGATTGTGAAAACCCGTTTCCTGTATTCGTTGATGGCGCTGCTGATGGTGCTCAGCCTGGCACTTGCTGCCTGCACCACCACCGCACCCGCCACCCAGCAACCCACCGAAGTTGTCACCGAAGCGCCATTTGTCCCCATGAAGGTGGAAGCGCCCAACTGCGACTACGGCGGTGAATTCAAGTCCATCGAAGCTGTGGACGCCCAGACTGTCAAGTTCACCCTCTGCTACCCCGACCCGGCGTTTGCCTCCAAGGTGGCATTCTCCGTTTTCTCGATCCTCGACACGGAATACCTCGACCGGATGGGCGGCGATTCCGTCAAGATGAGCGATGAGCCCAACGGCACCGGTCCCTACCTTCTGAAGGAATGGGTGCGCGGTGATCATATCACCTATGAAGCCAACCCCAATTTCTGGGGCACCCCCGCCAAGGTCAAAACCGTCATCTTCCGGTGGTCGGAACAGTCCGCCCAGCGCAAGCTGGAACTGGAATCCGGCACGGTGGACGGCATTGACAACCCCGCCCCCGAGGATTTTGAATCCATCAAGGCAAATGCAGACCTGCAGTTGAATGAACGGCAGGCACTGAACATCTTCTACATCGGCTTCAACAACGACACCGCACCGTTCGACAATGTCCTTGTCCGCAAGGCGATCTCCCTGGGGATTGACCGCCAGCGCATCGTGGATGAGTACTACCCCGAAGGCTCGCTGGTTGCCAAGACCTTTGTCCCGCCTGCGTTGGTGCCCGGTTACAACCCGGATGCCAGCTGGTACGACTATGATCCCGTGGAAGCCAAGAAAGTCCTGGCGGAAGCCGGCTACCCCGATGGACTGGAAGTGACCCTCAGCTTCCGCAATGTGGTGCGCGGCTACCTGGCAACCCCCGACAAGGTCGCCCAGGAAATCCAGGGTCAGTTGGCGGAAATCGGTGTGACCGTCAAGCTGGAGCAGATGGAATCAGCCGCCTTCATTGACGCCACCTCGGCTGGCGAGCGCGGCTTCTACCTGCTGGGCTGGGGCGCCGACTACCCGGATGCCACCAACTTCTACAACTACCACTTTGGCACCGAGAACAACAAGCAGTTCGGCTCACTGTATCCTGACATTGTCGAGGAAATCCTGGCAGCCGGAAAAGTTGCCGACCCGGCAATCCGCCAGCAGCACTACGACAAGGTCAATGATCTGCTCAAGGAATACGTTGTGATGATCCCGGTTGCCCACGGTGCATCCGCCACCGCCTTCAAAGCCAGCGTGCAGGGGCAGCACTCCAGCCCGTTGACGAATGAAATCTTTGCGGTGATGGACAACGGCTCCGATACCCTCGTCTGGATGCAGAACGGCGAACCCGCCGCCCTGTGGTGCTCGGATGAAACCGACGGCGAGACACTGCGCGGCTGCGAGATGATGTACGAAGCCCTGCTTGCCTACAAGATCGGCGGCGTGGAAGTGGAACCCGGTCTGGCGGACAAATGGGAACCCAACGAGGATGCCACCGTCTGGACCTTCCACCTGCGCGAGGGCGTCAAGTTCTTCAACGGCGCTGCGCTGGATGCCAATGACGTGGTGCACACCTATGTCTCCCAGTGGGACGCCAAGAGCCCCAACCACAAGGGTCGCACCACCACGTTTGAATACTTTGGTGCATTCTTTGGCGCCTTCCTGAACGGCGAGTAAAATCCAACTTCGGGCAACTGCCGGGGCAGTATTTCTCATCACCCCGGCAGGAACCCGGCACACTCCACACGGGGCAGTCAAACCGCCCCGTGTGGAACCCTTCCCGGCTAGACTGCAGCAACCTTCCACCATCCCCCTTCCAAGGAGCCATCCCAGGCGTCATGCTTCAATTCCTGACCCGCCGACTTCTCATGCTCTTACCGGTGGTGATCGGCATCCTCCTGATCACCTTTATCATCGTCCGGGCAATCCCCGGCGACCCCTGCGATGTGATGCTGGGGGAGCGCGCCACGCCCGCCAAGTGCGAAGCCTTCATGGAGCGTTTTGGACTGAACGATAACTACTTCGTCCAGTTCGGTCGCTACCTGGTGAACATGAGCAAGGGCGACTTTGGCGACTCCATCCGCTTCACCCGCCCGGTGGTGGACATCATTGCCGAACGCCTGCCCATGACGTTTGAACTGACCTTCTGTGCGATGATCTTTTCCACCACGGTGGGCGTGCTGCTGGGAATCATTTCCGCCATCAAGCGGAATTCCATCGTCGACACCATCACGATGGTAATTGCCAACATCGGCATCTCCATGCCGGTCTTCTGGCTGGGCTTGATGCTGGCGTATGTCTTTGCCCTGCTGCTGCGGGATACGCCCTTCTTCATCCCGCCTTCCGCCCGCTTCAGCGCGGGGGTTTCACTCACCCCCCTGCTGAAGTTCTGGGACATCCAGGACCCGACGGGCTTTCAAAAATTCATTGTCAGTTTCATTTCCAATTTCTCCCTTATCAATGCCATCGTCACCGGCAACTGGAAACCGTTCTGGGACGGGTTGTGGCACCTGATCCTGCCCTCGGTGGCAGTGGGAACCATCCCGCTGGCGGTGATTGCCCGCATGACGCGCTCCAGCCTGCTGGAGGTGCTGGGGCTGGATTACGTCCGCACCGCCCGCGCCAAGGGGCTGCGCGAGCGGATCGTGGTGCTCAAGCACGCCATGCGCAACGCCATGATCCCGATTGTCACCATCATCGGCATTGAAACCGGCTCGCTGCTTTCCGGCGCGGTGCTGACGGAAACCGTCTTCTCGCTGCCCGGCGTTGGCACCATGCTGGTCCAGTCCATCCTGGCGCGCGATTACCCCGTGGTGCAGGGCTTCACGCTGGTGGTTGCCATCATCTTTGTCTTGGTGAACCTCATCGTGGACGCATCCTACGCTTACCTCGACCCCCGCATCCGGCTGGAGTAATGGGAGAGCCGCCATGACCAAAACCAAACCCAACATCCCCTCCCTCACCCCGGTGGAATCCACCTACAAGCACCGCACCCCCACCCAGGACGCCCTGCGCCGCCTGCTGCATCACCGCTCCGCCCAGGCGGGCATGGTCATCCTGGGCATCCTGCTGCTGGTGGCAATCTTTGCCGATGTGATTGCCCCCTACGATCCAACTGCCATTTTAAAGGACGAAATCCGCCGCGATGCACCCTGCATTCACCTGCTTGGCTGCGACCCGGCGAAAAACCAGCATATCCTGGGGATTGACGGCAACAGCCGCGACCTCTTTTCCCGGGTGATTTTTGGCTCCCGCCTTTCGCTGCAGGTGGGGGTGATTACAATGAGCTTTGCCATCCTGGTGGGCGGGCTGATTGGCGCAATTGCCGGATTTGTGGGTGGCTGGCTGGATAATGTGCTGATGCGCATCATGGATGTGCTGATGGCGTTCCCCAGCCTGCTGCTGGCAATTGCCATCGTCACCGTGCTGGGGCAGGGGCTGATCAACGCCCTGCTGGCAATTGGGATTGTCTCCATCCCGCGCTTTGCGCGCCTGGTGCGCGCCACCGTGCTGGCGGTGAAGGAGCTGGAATACGTGGAAGCCTCCCGGGCGCTGGGGGGTTCATCGCTGCACCTCCTTTTCCTGCGGATTCTGCCCAATGCCATTACCCCGTTGATTGTGCAGGGCACGCTGGGGATTGCCACCGCCATCCTGGATGCGGCAGCGCTTTCCTTCCTGGGCTTGGGCGCCGAACCGCCCCGCCCGGAATGGGGCTTGATGCTGGGTGAGGAACGCAACAGCGTGTTTAACGCCCCCCACCTGGTGTTCTTCCCCGGCTTTGCCATCATGCTGACGGTGCTGGGCTTCAACCTGCTGGGCGACGGTCTGCGCGATGCGCTGGACCCCCGCCTGCGCGGCGGCAACGTGGGCTGATATCCGCCCCCACGCACCGACCCAATCCCCTGTTTTTTGTAGGGGTGGGGCTTGTCCCCACCCTCGTCTGTCATTGCGCGCCAACCCCAATCCCCGTTTTTTGTAGGGGCAGGTCTATGCGCGGAGAGGGTAAGGTCAACCCATGCACAGACCTGCCCCTGCGCGCTGACCCAATCCCTGTGTCATTGCGAGGCGCAGCCGAAGCAATCCGGTGATGTTCAAAAGAGGGATTGCCACGCCACCTGCAGGCGCTCGCAATAACGGGGGGCGGGACAAGCCCGCCTCCTATGCGCCGACCGCGGCGTTCTGTGCCGTGGCAATAACATGGGGAGCGTGGGATTTCGGGATTGGTGACATTAAGATGACCTTAACCAACCCCATTCTGTGATAAGATACAATCATCTCCCTCCGGAGCCTGATCCCTTCCTTCACAGGCGTTCCATGAAAAAATTTATTGCCGTAGCCGGGAATATCGGCGTGGGCAAGTCCACCCTGGTATCCCTCCTCAGCCAGCAGATGGGCTGGCAGCCGTTTTACGAGCCGGTCACTCAGAACCCCTACCTGCCCGATTTTTACCAGGACATGGCAGCCTGGGCGTTCCATTCGCAGATTTTCTTCCTCACCCACCGCCTGCGCATCCACCAGGAGCTTGCCCGTTCCACCAGTTCGGTGATCATGGATCGCAGCATCTACGAGGATGCGGAGATTTTCGCCCACAACCTGTTCCTGCAGGGTGCGCTCAGCGAGCGTGACTGGCAGACCTATCACACCCTCTATCTCACGCTGGCGGATTCCCTCCCCCAGCCTGACCTGCTCATCTACCTGCGCGCCTCCGTCCCCACCCTGCGCTACCGTATTGCCCTGCGCGACCGCAATTACGAGCGCGCCATTCCTGCAGGCTACCTGGAGCAGCTTAACCAGCTCTACGAAGCCTGGATTCATGGTTTCACCCTCTGCCCGGTGCTGACCGTCCCGGCGGATGACCTCGACTACGTTGCCCACTCCCGTCACCTCGACCTGATCACCCGCAAGGTACAGGAAAAGCTCACCGGCAAGGAGGAAGTCCGGTTTGATCCGGATGAATTGAACTGACCGGTCCTTTTCAAGTTCAAACGGAGGTATCCCATGTCTGGTGTCAAGCTATACCGGTTGTTGTCCCTGCTGGCAGTCCTGCTGCTGGCAACCATGGCGGCGGCGCCTTTCCCGCAAGCCCCGGCAAACCCCGGCTGCCCGCCCGCAGGCTGCCCCGCACCCGGCGAGATGGTGGTTGCCCGGGTGGATTACGGCATCCGCGCCCGGCTGGATGCGCTGGCGCCTGCCCTGGACATCTGGGAGGTGCATGCCGCCGAAGGCTGGCTGCTGGCGCAGATTCCCTACAGCAGCGTGGCAGACCTCCAGGCGCAAGGGTACACCGTTGCGGTTGATTGGGAGCAGACCGCCGCCCTGCATCAGCCCAATTTGCCGCTGGCAGGGCAGACCCAGGGCATCCCCTCCTACCCCTGCTACCGCACGGTGGAGGAGACCTACACCGCCCTGCAAACCCTGGCGACCACGTACCCCGGGCTGGTGATGCTGACGGATATTGGCGACAGCTGGGACAAGGTCACCGCGGGCGGACCGGCGGGGTACGACATCCTGGAAATCACGCTCACCAACGGGGAGATCCCCGGTCCCAAGCCGGTCTTCTTCCTGATGGCGGAAATCCATGCCCGCGAGTACGTCACCGCCGAGACCGCTACCCGCCTGGCGGAGCATCTCACCGCCAACTACGGGGTGGACCCGGACATCACCTGGCTGCTGGATTACAACGAAATTCACATTGTGCCCATGACGAACCCGGATGGGCGCAAGTTTGCCGAAGCCGGTCAATCGTGGCGCAAGAACACCGATAACGACGACGGCTGTGCATCCACCTACGGCACCGACCTGAACCGCAACCACTCCTTCAAGTGGGGCGGCGCCTCCATCAACCCCTGCGGCGAAACCTACCAGGGACCCTCCGCCGGTTCCGAGCCGGAAACCCAGGTGATCCAGAATTATGTATTGGGCGTGCTGGCAGACCGCCGCGGTCCCGGCGACACCGACCCCGCCCCGCTGGATTATGAAGGGCTTTTCATCACCCTGCATTCCTACTCCCAGCTGGTGCTGTGGCCGTGGGGCTGGTCCTACAGCGATGCTCCCAACCACACCCAGCTGCAGACGCTGGGACGCAAGCTGGCGTTCTTCAACAACTACGAGCCATCCCAATCCTTTGATCTCTACACCACCACCGGCACCAGCGATGACTGGGCATATGGTGAGCTGGGTGTGCCCGCCTATACCTATGAGATGGGCACCACGTTTTTCCAAAATTGCACCAGCTTTGAAAGCACCATCTACCCGGTCAACCGCAATTCGCTGCTGTATGCCTTCAAGGCTGCCCGCCGCCCCTACATGACGCCCGCCGGACCGGAGGTCCTGTTGCCGGCGTTGAGCGATGCCTCGGTTGCCACTGGTGATGTGGTGACACTGAGCGCATCCGCCAATGACACGCGCTACCAGAACAGCAACGGCACCGAGCCGACCCAGGCAATTGCTGCTGCCCGCTATAGCGTGGACCTGCCTTCCTGGGCGGATGGGGCGGTGACGTTCCCCATGGAAGCCAGCGATGGCAACTTCAACGCCACGGTGGAAGGAATCACTGCCGTGCTGGATACCACCGGCTGGACACTGGGGCGGCACACCATCTTCATGGAAAGCCAGGATGCCGCCGGGAACTGGGGCGTGCCCACGGCAATTTTCCTGGACGTAATCCTGGATGCCGACCCGCGCGGGCAGACGGTTCCATCCGGTCAGCAGGCGGAGTACCAGGTGACGGTCTTCAACCCCGGCACCATCAGCGAAGCGTTCACCGTGGCAGTCACCAGCAATTGGGAGGCACAAGCCCCAGCAACGGTAGGACCGGTTGCCCCAGGCGAAAGTGCCAGCTTTACCGTCACGGTCACCGTCCCGGCAGGCGCCCATGATGGGGACCAGGATGCGCTCACGCTGTCGGTATCCACCGCACCCACCGAAATCATGGATGCCAGCCTGGTGCTGACGACCACGGCGGCAGCCGCCGCCACCCCGAAGATTTACCTGCCGGTCCTGCTCCGGTAGCTTCAATCCACTTTTTCCAAAGGAGTATCCATGCACCGTCCTGTTCTTCGTCCCCTTGTTTCCCTGCTCTTTGTCCTTGCCCTGGTTGCAGGGCTGTTCACGCCGCTCCCCGCCCGGGCTCAGGATGCCCCGCCGGAACGGGTGGTGGTGCGGATTTATTTCAATTCAACCGACCAGTTGAATGACCTGGCTTCCCGCCTGGATGTCTGGGAGGTGAACCATGCCGAAGGCTGGCTGGTGGCAATGGTGCGCTCCGCCGACGTCACCCTCTACACCCACGAAGGCTACCGGGTGGAGCTGGATGACGCCAAAACCGCCATGGTCAACACCCCGCTGACGGCGCTGCCCGGGCAGACCCAGGGCATCCCCTCCTACCCCTGCTACCGCACGGTGGAGGAGACCTACGCCGCCATGCAGACCCTCAACACCACCTATCCCGGGCTGGTGACGCTGACCGATATCGGCAACAGCTGGGACAAGGTGACCGCAGGTGGACCCGGCGGGTATGACATCTGGGATATGACGCTGACCAACGAAGCCAACACCTTCCACAAGCCGGTCTTCTTCCTGATGGGTGAAATCCACGCCCGCGAACTGGTCACCGCCGAGACGGTGCTGCGCATGTCGGAATACCTGCTGACGAATTACGGCGTGGACCCGGACATCACCTGGCTGCTGGATTACTATGAATTGCACATGGTTCCCATGACGAACCCGGACGGGCGCAAGTTTGCCGAAACCGGCGAATGGTGGCGCAAGAACACCGATAATGATGACGGCTGCACCTCCTACCCCGATTACGGCACCGACCTGAACCGCAACCACTCCTTCAAGTGGGGCGGCGCGGGAACCAACCCATGCGATGAAACTTACCAGGGACCCTACCCGTACAATCCCGAGCCGGAGATCCAGGCTATTCAAAACCGCGTGCTGGCGCTGCTGGAGGATGAGCGCGGTCCCGGCGACACCGACCCCGCCCCGCTGGATTACGAAGGCATCTTCATCACCCTGCATTCCTACTCCAACCTGGTCATGTGGCCGTGGGGCTGGTCCTACAGCGACGCTCCCAACCACACCCAGCTGCAGACGCTGGGGCGCAAGATGGCGTTCTTCAACGGCTATGACCCCCAGCCTTCCGCCGACCTGTACACCACCACCGGCACCAGCGATGACTGGGCATACGGCGTGCTGGGCGCGCCCGCCTTCATCTGGGAAATGGGGGAGACATTCTTCCAGAGCTGCTCTTCCTTTGAAAGCACGGTCTATCCCGACAACCTGGATGCCCTGATGTACTCCGCCAAGACCACCCGCATGCCCTACGTGCTGGGCGCCGGTCCCGAAAGCCTGAACGTGGCGGTCAGCCAGTCCACCGTTTCGCCGGGCACGCCGGTCACCCTCACCGCCACCGCCAACGACACGCGCTACCAGAACAGCAACGGCACCGAGCCGACCCAGGCAATTGCCGAAGCGCGCTACTCGATTGACACCCCCTCCTGGATCACCGGGGCAGTGACCTACCCGATGAGCCCGGTGGACGGCAATTTTAATTCCACCATCGAGAACCTGACCGCCGTGGTGGATACCACCGTCCTGCTGCCGGGCAGGCATACGCTCTTTGTGGAGAGCAAGGATGCCGCCGGGAACTGGGGCGTGGCATCCGCCGTCTTCCTGACGATTGACCAACCCGGCGCCGGGCTGGCATCGCTCACCCCGCCAACGGCGGAAGTCTTTGCCCGACCGGGCGAGACCGTCCAGTATACCTTTACGCTTACCAACGCCGGTGGACTGGCGGATGACTTCACCCTCAGCGTGGATTCCGCCTGGACTGCCTCGGTGGATCCCGCATTGGTGGCGGACCTGGCATCGGGGGCAAGCGTGGATGTGACCGTGACGGTAACCGTCCCCGCCGATGCAACCGATTCCGGCGTGGCAACCCTGCTGGCAGTGCCGGAGGATAACGTCCTCTACAGCGACACCAGCACGCTCACCACCCGCCTGCAATACATCCACGTGAACCCGCATGAGGATGCCAAAACCGGCTTCCCCGGCGACGTGGTGACCTACAGCTTCACCGCCACCAGCACCGATACGGTCTACCACACCTTCAGCATCATCATCAGCGGCAACGCCTGGACGTCCATCCCCACCCCGGGTGTGATCGGGTTGAACCCCGGGCAGACCAAGCCCTTCACGGTTGCCGTCACCATCCCGGCAGGCGCCCTGCCCGGCGACCTAGATGATGCCGTTGTGACTGTCCGCTCGCGTTCCCAGCTGGCAGTGTTTGATACCGCCTCCATCACCACCACGGCAATTGCCGAAGACGTGGGGATTGCCCAGCTGACGCCCGAAACTGATGCCGCCAGCGGCGACCCCGGCACCGGCGTGACCTACACGCTGACGCTCACCAATCTTGGCACTGTGGCGGATACCTTCACCCTCTCCGCCGATTCCACCTGGGAGGCGCTGATCAGCCCGTTGACGGTGGACCTGGACCCGGGTGCGGACGCAGAAATCACCGTGACGGTGAACATCCCGGCGGAGGCAGTTGGCGAGGATGTGGCAGTCATCACCGCCACGCCGGATGACGGCGCCCAGTACAGCGACAGCAGCACCCTCACCACCACGGCAATCCTGCCGCCCATGCTGCGGCTCTTCCTGCCGATGATCCTGCGGTAGATTTTTCCCAATTGGATGATGTGATAACAAAGCAGGGGACTGGATATCCAGTCCCCTGCTTGATTTTGTGGAAAGGTGGGGGGCAGGTTACCGCCTGGAGGGGATGTAGAAGCTGACGCTCAGGCGGGGCTGCAATTCCGGGTGGGCGGCGTCATCCCGGGAAACAAAGTGCGTGGTGGAGCGCGGACCCGTGGCGGCAATCAAAAAGCCGTGGTTGGCAACCGTGCCGCGCACCCACTGGGTAACCAGGTTTGTCATATACACCGGGTTGAAACAGCCGGGTCCGGCAGCCATGAACCTGCCATAGGACACACTGGCGTCATAATCCCCGCCCGGATTGAGCCAGGGGTCGTTCCAGGTGGCGGTGAGTTCCTCCCAGGGCGTGGTCACCCGGTAGAGGTCAAAGGTCTGCCCGTTGCCGCCGTCATCGGTGTAGATGTAGAAGACTGCGCTGGTGATGACGGCATTGGCGGGGATGCTGGAGAGATCAAACCGGACCAGACCGAGCGATGCCAGGTTGTAATCAGCGCGGACATCGATGGTGATTTCACTGCCATGATTGTCATCCGGTCGCTGGCGGGAGATGTAGGTATCCGCAGATGGCAGCAGCCCGGAGACCGCCCCCGGCGGGATGCAGGGATTGAGGGTGGGCGTGGGCGTGGGGGTCAGCGTGCTGGTGGCAGTGGGGGTGGGCGTACTGGTTGCGGTGGCGGTCGGTGTGGGCGTGTCCGTCGGGGTTGGCGTTGGCGTATCGGTTGCAGTTGCGGTCGGTGTGGGTGTGTTCGTCGGGGTCGGCGTTGGCGTTGGCGTATCGGTTGCAGTTGCGGTCGGTGTGGACGTGTCCGTCGGGGTCGGCGTGGGCGTTGGCGTATCGGTTGCGGTGGCGGTCGGCGTGGGCGTGTCCGTCGGGGTTGGCGGAGGGGTGGGAGTTGGCGTATCGGTTGCAGTCGCGGTTGGCGTGGGTGTGTCCGTCGGGGTCGGTGTAGGCGTTGGCGTATCGGTTGCGGTGGCGGTCGGCGTGGGCGTGTCCGTCGGGGTTGGCGGAGGGGTGGGAGTTGGCGTATCGGTTGCGGTGGCAGTCGGCGTGGGGGTATCTGTAATGGTGGGGGTGACCGTTGGGGTTGGCGTCAGGGTGGGTGTATCCGTTATGGTCACAGTCGGTGTGGGCGTACCCGTCAGTGTAGCTGTTGCGGTGATGGTCGGCGTGAGTGTCAGGGTGGGCGTGCCCGTCAGTGTAGCTGTTGCAGTGATGGATGGCGTAGGTGTCACTGTCTGTGTGATGGTGGGGGTGGGCGTCAGCGTTGCCGTCACCGTCCGGGTTGGGGTGCGGGTGGGTGCTGCGGTGGCGGTGCGCGCGGCGGTTGCCGTCCGGCGGGGCGTCTGGCTGGGGGTGGATGTGGCTGCCAGGGTGGGAATCGGCGTGCGGGAGGGCGTCTGCGTTTGTGTTGCGGCAGGCGGCGTGGGGCTGGGTGACGGGGTGGCAAACTGGAACGGGTTGTTGGTTGCCGTTGTCACCGGCGTGGCGAGGTCCTCACGGAACTGGGTCGCAATCCGGTAGGCGGCGGTTGCCCCATACCCCTGGTCCAGCAGCGCATCGGCAATCACCGCCAGGTCCACCGGCGGAATATCCTTGCGGATGATCTCCCCGGTTGCCGCCGGGG
>Ga0208695_1002373_pt1 | contig 13845 bp, 10 predicted proteins | sample AD_UKC111_MetaG_FD_184449 | JGI IMG/M metagenome (GOLD analysis project Ga0208695, IMG submission 184449) | Active sludge microbial communities of municipal wastewater-treating anaerobic digesters from Hong Kong - AD_UKC111_MetaG (SPAdes)... | ecosystem: Engineered > Bioreactor > Anaerobic >... | reverse complement strand
CTTCCTTTTCGTCCAGCCACTCTGCCAGCAGCTTGCTTTTCTGCATGCCTTCAGTGAAAAGCTGATCGGCTGATGGGGAGAAATCCAGCTTTAAAAACTGACTTGTACCATTTGTATTGGTGTTCAGCTGTCCATCACCTATGCCTCCCTTGAAACTGACACCCCAGGTCCATATTGTACCGTCGTTTTTTTCTACAAGGTATTGGGACGGCCCTGCACTGATTGCAGCAACACCATCCATAAGAACAATTGTCTTGGGCTTTTCAAATGCTTCGTAATAATCATCTTCGGTAAATGTCTGCCAATCAATGTTTTTCCAGTCAATAGTGCCAATACCAAAAGAATCTGCTATCATTTGTGATGAATCCCATGTATAAAGCTTTCCGTCCTTTTTCAATGCCAGTGGAGGGAATGCTGCGCTTACCGCAACTGCTTTCACACTGTCCATGATTCTAACCGGTGTGTAATCATAACTGCTTTCCTTGTTCAGGTCATAATTATCCAACCCCTTGTAGACCTTTTTGCCAACACCCCACAAGGAATCATCATTTTTTATGAAATACAGAGCTTCTTCATTCATAGCCATATCTTTTACTCCGGTTGCCATTACACTGTATTTTATGCCGCCTATTTCGATTTTCTTATCCGAACTCAGGATACGTCCATTATAGAGGAGCGTACCGTCGCTTCTTAATACACAATAGGAATGGACATGGGCATCTGTCTTTTTGACTCCGTCCATTAATTTCATAGGCTGGACTACCGGGAGATACATGTTTCGGCCCTGGTCGTCGGTAACCTTTCGGGTCTCATTCAATCGTACACCCTCCTTGCCGCCCCCGTTGTTCCCCCAGCTCCACAAAGAACCGTCGGATTTGACAGCCAATACGAACCAGTGGCCACCTGCTGCTGATGTGACATTGTCCATGATCTTTTCCGGTTTCAATGCATAGGTGAGCCGGTCTTCTCCTGCACCCGGCATATTATCTCCCCAGGCCCAGAGTGAATTGTCAGTTTTAATGACCAGGCCGGTACCCCAGCCTGCAAATACTGATTTTGCATTATCCATGATTTTAGCAGGCTTTAATACGTGTTCTTCGTCCGAATAGCGCAGTCCCAGGTGTACGCCATTGTCGCAGCCCCAGCCCCATAATGTGTTGTCACCTGTGATAGCCAGGAAGTATTCATCACTGACAGAGAGCCGGCTGACGTTTATATCTGCAGCTGCCCTGACAGTCAATTGGGTTAGTATTAATGCAATACATAAAGCTCCTGAAATCAAGCACTTTTTCACAGGTAAATCCCTCCTCCGAAAAAATTATTATTGCCGTATACATCACTAAGATCTCCTTACCCCATACCATGTACCTGGCTTTTTCTCTTCATCCGCATTGTGAAGATGTCCGGCAATCAGTGTCTTAAGTGCCCTGCAGTCGTTTATTATGGGTTGGCTCTGCTTTTTAGTCAGATATCCTGTTTTCGCCATGGTTTCCAGTAAATATTCAGCTTCCACCGCATAGTACAAGGCTTGCCAACCGCTTTCGGTGAACCTCTTGCCCATTGACTCCGCAAGCCTTAAACATACTCCGATCCCCATACCACACCTGAGCAAGCGTTCACGAAGCGCAAAGGGCTTGTTTTCCTCATCCAGGTATTTTATAAGCTCTATGATACGAATGGAAAAGTCAAAGCTTTTCTCAAGAACCTGATCCATTCTTCATCACCTCTACACAGAAGTTTAATTATCATAACTAATTGTAAAAAATATTCCAAAATCATACAATTACACTGATGTGAGGATTCGAAAATTTATTTTGTGGCCTGTAAATTTCAATGTGAGGTTTTTATGAAAATTTCTTTTTTTTCACTTGCATTTGCCTTAAACTTCCCACATTGATGCTTACAAATTGTAATTACTTCCAGTTTGGTTTATAATTAACTTAACAATGAGTCAGGAGGTGCAATATGAGTCTTAAGGAATTGTTAACGGACAAAATGATTCCAATCGAGCTTCCGGAAATCTGTGCTCCCCGTGCAGAGCTGCTCGACAAATTTGACAAGGCCTCTGACAAACAGTTTGTTTACATAAGTGCTCCCGCCGGCTGCGGGAAAACCGTATCCACTCTTTTATGGATACAAAAATCAGGCCGGAAAACCATCTGGCTTGGACTCGACGTATTCGACAATACGCCTGCTGCATTCTACCGATTTTTTTGTACTGCGTTTTTTTCCGTTATCCCCCAGGATGAAGACTTGATCCAAATCATCATAACCCCGGCTTTTAGCGCCTCTCCCGTTGAGTATACCGTCGAAGTATTGTCGCGGCTTTCCTTTGACGAGCACAGCTACGCCCTCGTTTTCGATGACTTTCACCTTATTACCGACGAGGAAATCATCAAATCCCTGCTCTATGTATTAAGGCGGCTCCCCCTATCCGTAATTGTGATGATTTTAAGCCGAAGCGAGCTGCCCCAAGCCTTATCCCCTCTGAAGGAAAGCGGCAGAATAGTCTTTATCGGCGCCTCAGACCTCGCTTTTAAAAACGATGAAATACGCCGGTATTTTGCAAGCCACGGCCGGTTTATCACCACTGAAGAAACCGAGGAAATCTTTTCACTTACCGAGGGCTGGGCTATAGCAGTCAACGCCCTGGTCCTCAGCGGAAAGATTACGGCCGATAAAAAATTAAAAAACAATCCTTTGGAGAAATATATCAAAACGCAGATATGGAATAAATTTGATGAGGCTTTACGGCATTTCATGATGAAAACTTCCATTGTTGATGAATTTTCCGTAAAGCTCTGCGAACAGATCACGGGAAACCAAAAAAGCCCGCAGATTCTTGAAATGCTTCGCAACGGCAACATATTTATCAGCCGGCAGAACGAGGAATACCGTTATCATCATCTGTTCCTGGATTTTTTGCGGGAGGAGGCTTCAAAAGAAGCTTCAATAGTACAAGAAGCCCTATATCAGAGGGCGGCGGATTATTACCTCGGTATAGGGGACTATTTTAATGCGCTTCGTTATTTTTTAAAAGCCGGAGAAAGCAGGGGGATAGCCGCCGCTTTATATAACTTTTTGGAGCATAACTGCCAATCAAGCTCGGATTTATCGAAAATCTATTTTATAAATGAGCTTCCCGCAGATATTCTGGAGAAAAATCCATTCTTGTATATCATCTGCGCCTTTAGTTCTTTCTTACTTGGAAATACAAAAAAAATGTATTATTATCTTGACAGGTGCTATGACAGGATCAACGATATCGAGAAAGAATATGACATGTTCCTGGAAGGAGCGCTAATGGTGTTTGCCGTTGATCCCCGATACTCATTTATGGAGCAAATGGCCAGATTTCAAACCGACATCGGACTCAAGGCAAAGAACCTCAACATTCCGAAAACACTTAGATCTCTAGGCCATAATCTGCCCTATTTTCACAGAACCTTTCGGGACTTTTCCCATTACGCTCTGAACATGGAAGATCATTTTGCCGAGTTTCGCCTTATGTTTTTTGCAGTTCTCGGCAATGATTATGAAATCATTGCATCAGGGTTAAAGTCGGGGCTCCTGTATGAAAAAAACCTATTAAAAGAAGCGGCTGCTCTTGTAGAGCCAAACCCTGAGACAGACTCCGCCGAACTGGTATTTTTATCGAGAATGCAGATTGCAGCTTGTAGTTTTGCCATGGGTAAGGAAGAAGAAGCAGCGCAGTGCAGGTCGGGAATAAAGTCCTTTTTGGAAAAGGAAAACCTTTTGTATTTGCTGCCTGTCTTTTCGGCCTATGAAACAAAAATAAGGCTTATGAACGGGAATTATGCGGCGGCAAAGGCCTGGCTTGAAAATTATTTTGTAACCGAGACGCAAAGTCCGGAGCTTCATAAGATTTATCTGCATTTCACGACGGTAAGGGCATATATCCTCCTGGAGGATTTCCAAAAAGCGCAAAAGCTATGTGAAATGCTGAAGAAGCTGGCTCAGGATTTTTGCAGGCTCCTTGACTCAATTGAAGCTGCAGTGCTATTGATTATTATTAAGTGGGCGACAGGAAAAAAACAAGAAGCCGCAGCAATGCTTAAAGCCTCTTTAGCAGATGCGGAACCGTATCATTTTATAAGAGTATTTGCTGACGAAGGAAAGGCGATTCTGCCTGTTTTAAAAAGCCTTATAAAAGAATCAGACAGGGAGAATGGTTCGTACAAGCCCGGCTGCAGCTATTTACAGGAAATATACCTGGCGGCCTGCGAACAATCAAAACGGCATAAGGGTATCACCTGTGCCGCCGGTCTAAAGCCTGTTAAACTATCCAGGCGGCAGAAATACATACTTGAGCTTTTGGCTAAGGGCTATAAAAACGCCGAGATTGTAGAAATGGCAGGCCTCTCCATTAATACAATCAGATCCCATACCAAGATTGCCTATCAAAAACTGGAAGTGAATAATGCGATGGATGCAATCCTTCGCGCCAGAGAATTAGAGCTGATTGATTAGGTATTTACCGCCGATAAAGGCAGACAGCAATATCTGCTGCCTGCCTTCCCTAAAACATCACAGTTCAGTTTGTACCCCTGCGGGCACGGGTATATGCAACCATTTAAAGGCTTAATTATCTGCTTTCATATACCTTAGCCGGTATCTCTTCGCCGTTGGGGCCTTCATATGCACGTCCCCAACCTGTAAATATCGAGAACATGAATACTATCAGCAATCCAATGCAGTGGAATGTGGCATATGACAGCTGAAGCGGATTGATAGGCTGGATGAAGCTATAATCTCCCATCAGGCCTGATACACACGCTACTACTATGAATATAAAAGCACTTGTGAAGGGTATGATAACCGGCAGGGAGGCTGTAACACCATCCATCAGGTTGGCTCTTCTGTATGGATGAAGATTCTTTGACTTGCCTATCTCGTCTGCTATAGGACCATACATGATAATTGCAGGGCCGTTGGCTGCGCCCAGACATATAGAGGTTATCATTACCCCAAAGCTTACTATCAGCTCTGTACCCCTGACAGTTGATGCCAGCTTGCTGTTGAGTAATCCGTTAATAACTGCATCCATCATGCCGCATTCCCTGAGTATTCCCATTATACCTGCTACTCCATAAAGGTAGACCACGGTGCCCAGCATGTTCTTTATGCCTTCAATTGTAAAGCCTGTTAATGCTCCGTCCTTTACCGACATTATATCTGCAAATCCTATAATTCCGGTTGCCAGGCCTATTGCTGTTCCTGAAAGAATTCCCCATGTGATTGCTACGAATATATCTCTTGACTTGACAGCTACAATCAATAATATAATTACCGGTATCAACATGATAAGTCCCTTGGGATCCATATACTTCTCCATTATTGCCCTTCCGGCAGCATCATATTCGCCTGTGCCGCCCATGAAGTAAAAGAGAATCATTGAAGGTATCGCAGCAGCATATGCATACTTCATTCTTGTCCTTACAACACCGCCTATATCTGCAACTCCTTCTTTGTTCTTATATGCTTGAGTTGCTGCTGAAGCAATTGTTGTATCTGAAATCGGTGCTACATTATCTCCGAATATCGCGCCTGAGAGTATTGCACCTGCAAGGAATAGCGGGTTAGCTCCCAATAATATGCCGGAGGGATAGAATATTGGAAATCCTGAGAACAATGTTCCGATTGAAGTTCCTGTGGCTGTTGAAATAACACAGGTTGCTACAAATGTAAAAACTACAAATGCTCCGCCTTGAAGGCCCATACTGTCACCCAGCCAAACAAATCCCTGGGCTACACCGCCTCTTGACATGAGCTTGCCAAATATACCGACAACCAGAAGTATTAGTGCAAGCATGTTCATCATATTGGAAGACATTCCTGACACTACTGCTTCCCAATATTTTGTCCAGCTTTTAGAGAATAAACTACCGATAATAATTGCCAGGATGCCGCCCATAGCAAGAGCATCCATATCAAATACCTTGAACACTACGAAAAACAGGACACAGAAAACAACGAAAATCAATAATGGAATCAGTGACATGCTTTTTCCGCCGTAAAATTCTACTTTGTAGTTTTCATTGTTACTCATACCTTTACCTCCTTAATTTTTTTGATACATTTCTCCAATAATACCGACATCACAATATTGTTATTGTTTTTTATATGTTAGCATATAATTTTGTGTGAAACTGTAAACTGCTTTACACAATTAATTAATTTTTGAAATATTTGAATATTAGATTAAATCTATTTATGTTCCCGTAAATTGCGCAATACTTAATAATCCCTAAAAAAAACAAAAATGCCTCGGTTTTTTTATAATGCCAAGACATTTATATCCAAATGGTGCACCTAGAGGGAATCGAACCCACGACACACGGCTTCGGAAACCGCCGCTCTATCCGACTGAGCTATAGGTGCATATATATTAATTTCATGGTGCGCCCAGAGGGGCTCGAACCCCCGACCTACTGATTCGAAGTCAGCCACTCTGTCCAGCTGAGCTATGGGCGCTCAATAATCACATAAACATTATATGAAAACGCGGTATGATAGTCAAGGTAATTAATTTACAGGCAGTTTTATGCGAAGCTTTGAATTTATATGTTCATAGCTATCTGAATAGTAAAAGGATGGAAGGAACTACTATAGCCGCAATAGTTAAAATGATTGTCCCTATTGCACCCAGCTTGTTTTTCCTGTCCCAAATGTATTTTGCATAGCTTAGCGGATATATTGACAATATTATTAAAAAAAGTATAACAATATATGTCATTTCTTCTCTCCCTCTGAATACCTGGTAGGATTTGTTTTTAGCAGTGTCCCCGTCCTTCTTATGGCAAACTCGACTTCGGTGTTTACTTCCGCATCCTTGAAGCGGCTTAGCCAGTTATATTCTTCCCATTCCTGTATCGTCAGGAAATGCATGACTGCTTTTTCACCGAAACCGAATACATCAACATTAAGGTTTTTGCATTTATCAATAGTTTTATCAATAATACCCTTGATATATACCTCGAAAACCTCTTCCAAAACAGGTTTAAATTCTAAGCTTTCGTACTCTGTAAGGCTTTGAAGATTTTGAATATCTCCTTCAAGGAATATTTTTACATTGACAACAGGCTTACCTTCGTGAAAATCGATTTTTATATCCGGTTTCTTCTGAGCTTTTGTGTCAATGGTTATTCTAAGCTCTTTGTCCTTGGGGTCAGCTATAGATATTGAGCCTCTGTTGAATTCACCTCTTAACATCAACAGGGCACGTGACTCATCGCCGTTTAACTCACCTACCATTTTGTCCCCGTTAAACAGGGCTGTACCAAAGAATTCAAACTTATTCCCCCCTGACCGCGGGAGCTCTCCGGCATAATAATCCCCTTCAGACTTGAACTCTTCTGGAGGATTGCCGCTTGTTCTGTAATTTGAAAAATCATTAAATGCCGCAAGAGGTGCAGCAGGCATTCTATAGGTAGTCTTCAAATCCCTGAAAAAATCCTGATAGCTGGTATTTATAAAAAGGCCGGTATCCAAATGCATATCCATGAAACCCTCCTGAGCCTTTGAAATGGCTGATGTCAGTAACGGCTTGAATTCTTCAACAAACTTGCTTGCTTTGCCCTTTACAATAATTATATGCGCAATCCTTCTTATCTGCCTGCTCCTGACCATACTGTTTATAAACCTCTCCACGCCTTCCCTGGCTAAGTCTTCAGATATTACAATATACTTGGTATGCATGTAATTCAGCCTTCTGGATGTGAATGATTCCGCAATATTCACTCCCGCATACATCGTAGGGGCATCTATAGACGTAGTATATTGGCTTGTTGCACCTAATTGCCCTCCGGCCCCTGCCCCCTCATGCTTCAGGGACGGCAGCTGGAAGGTAAAGCGCAGGGCATTACCCACACCCTTATCCACGCCGATTATATATACATATGACCATTCATCAATTTCTCTGGCATCCCAGCATGCAGTCAGCAAGGATATTATAAAAACAAGCAACAGTACAACAGATACTAATCTGCGCATTCAGGTTCTCCCTTCTTTTTACGTATCACTGCAATGATAAGTGCTATTACGGGCATGATAAAAAATGTGATATTGCCGTAAGTCCTTATTCCCTCGACATATACTGAAAGAACGCTGGAAAAATCCTTCGGAATAATTGCAACGGAAACAGCAAGCACCGCCATCGGAATAGCCACAGGCCTTGCATCCTGCAATCTGAATAATTTGCAGTAAATACTCACAGTAGTGTAAAACAAAATGGAAATATATATAGTTGTAGTAATAATCCAGAGGAGCAAAAATATCGGATCCAGCCTTTGAAAAAAAGTTCCGTATTTCAGGCTCCTCGTCAGGATATATGCAACTATCGTGATTTCCTGAATGTTTGTATATTCAAATACAAGAGAAAAGCATAGGAGTCCGAGGCTTATAATAAATCCCGACAGAAGCAGGGAAGTAAACCCGGCTTTTTTAATGTGCCCGGCTCCTTGCAGTGAGCCGGCAAAGACAGCAAGGATGATTACTTCATCATAGGCAGAGGCTCTCAATATGCCGGTAATAACTGTTTTGTCGAGCCCATATCCCAAAATGGGAAAAAGATTGTGCAATTCAAAATATTCCGATGAAAAAACAAGTATCAGGAAATATCCCAGCAATGCCGGAAATAATGCAAGCTTTGCCACTCTTGCAATTGTTTCAAGCCCCAAAAACACTGCTACAGAAGCTGTAAAAATCAAAGCCCCTATTATGACGCTCGGAGGGGTAGCCGGCAATGCATATGTCTTCATGATTTCCGTAAATTCTCTCGAATAAATACCCACACTTGATAAAAATGACACCATAAGTAAAAAAGAGAATACGAATCCTACCACCCTGCCTAAAGAAGCATCGTATATTTCAACAATATTTTTGCCGGGAAAACGTTTCAGCAGCAGATAGATAAGAGCAAAAAACGTAATAGCCGTTGTACAGGAAATCAATGTCATGTACCACCCGGTTGTACCGATGGTCCTCGTTATGTAACCGGGAGTCGTAGAAAATATCTTATTGCATATGGCTATGATTACAAGGCATACCGCTTCGTATACGCCGAATTTGCCTTCCTTTATCATGTGTTGCCCCCCTTGTCTGTCTCCTCTTCGCTATCCTCCGAAATCCAGTGCTTAGGATTGTCCCCCTGGCGTTTTCTGTTCGGAGTGTTGAGTGCATCAGGACGCTCCTTTTGTGTCCATATGGGATATCTAAAAACAACATCACGATTTACTTTTGTTTTTGGAGCAACAGGGACAAAATACGGGACTCCGAAGGATTTCATGCTGCATGCAAAATATATAAGCAGTACAGCCATTAAGGATATGCCGTAGAAGCCCAGAACAGCTCCTGCAAATATAAAAAGAAACCTTTCAATTCTTATGGCAATTGCAAGGGTGTAATTGGGTATTGCAAAGCTTCCCAACCCTGTGATGGATACAACAATTACCAGCAAAGGACTTACCAGTCCGGCAGTCACAGCTGCCTGCCCCAGAATCAGGGCACCGACAATGCCGAGGGTCTGCCCTATTACACTTGGCACGCGTATTCCGCCTTCACGTATAAGCTCAAAGGCTATCTCCATTATCAGGACCTCCAGAAGTGTCGGAAAAGGCACCAGCTCCTTTGCCTTGGCAACAGAAATCAAAAGCTCTGTCGGAATCATTTCGATATGATAAAGAGTGAGAGCCACATACAAACCGGGCAGAAAGGTAGCACAAAAAAGGCCGAATATCCTTATCAACCTTAAAAAAACCCCTCCCGGCCAGCGGACAAAAGTATCCTCCGAGGTATGAAACAAGCCGAAAAAAGTCACCGGAGCTGCCAATGCAAAAGGTGTGCCTTCAGCGATAATGACAACCTGCCCTTCCATAATGAAGGATGCTGTCCTGTCAGGCCTTTCGGTGGAAGCAATCTGCGGAAACAACATAAAGGAATTGTCCTCAATGAACTGTTCAATCATACCGTCACCCAGAACAAAAGCAGCATCTATCCTCTCAAGGCGTTTTTTTATCTCCTGTATGACTTTAGGATTCGCAATGCCCTCCATATACATAACGGCACAGTTTGAATGGTTTGTATTCCCGACAGACAGCATTTCAGTCACAAGGTTTTCATTTTTAATAATCCTTCTTATCAGTGCCACATTGGTACGGAGGTTTTCCGTAAAGCCTTCCTGGGAGCCTTTCACTATTTTTTCGGTTTTAGGTGCTTCCACGTTTCGTTTTTCAAATCCCCTGGCTTCAATAAGGATGCACTCACCGGATCCTTCCAGGAACAAGGCACTTAAGCCGTTTAGGATTTGCATTACAGCATCGCTGTATTTGTTTGTTTTTCTTACATCATGTACTGCCAGAATATTTTCCATTAAATAGTCTGCCGGGCATTCTTCCCCAAGCTCTTCAAAAACATCCCTGGACATCAGCTGCGGCAATATGGAAAGGTTCAGGGTCTGCTTATCCGTCATACCATCAATATAAGCCATAAAAGCTTTGATTTTTCTGCCGATTTTAAATTCGCGGATGATAATATCCCGGTTTTTCGGCATGAGAAATTTTTGTCTGATTACTTCAAGGTTTGCCTGCAATTCAGTTGATATTATATCCGTATTGTCCGGGGCTTGGCAGACATCTTCAGTATTTTCAGCCTTACGGCCCCCATTCCATTCTTCAACTGTTAAAGGGTGTCTTGAGGATTTGTTTTTTTTGCTTTGCGTACTGTTCTGCTGCCCGCTGCTGCCTTGCTGCTGGGCATTGCTTTGCTGTGGAGCGCTTTGTGCTTCATCTTCCAAAAGCTCAAAGCCCCGTTCTTTGTTTTTGAGTTCCTTATATGTAAGCATATCCGTAATCGTCTTCAAGAATCCCGGCACGAATGCATCACTACCTTCTTTGCAGTATAAAGTTAGTATTAGTCATATTTATAGCCAGTATTCCGATAAAAGCATATCACAGCCTCGTATATCCTATTTTTGAATCAGCTTGAGAATGTTTCCTATTAAGTCGGCAAAGTTAATAGGAAGATTGTATGCTGCTTGCTTGATACCCGGTGTTCTCAATAAAGACAGAAGCCTGTCAAAGTCTTTGTTTTCAAACTTTTCAATTGCTTTTCGGAAAGCTGAAACATTTTCAATATGCTCTTACAGCGGTTTGACCATTTCATCATAATCCTCCCCATATATCATGGCCCTTGCTGCCAGAACTCCGCTCATCAGCGCCTCAGATCCCCCGACTCCCAGGAACCTTTCGGTCAATCCGGCTGCGCGGCCAACCAACAGGATATTACCTACCTTGAATTTTTTTACCCGCCCTGTGGTAAATGGCGGAGTTCTGATTTTAAATAAAAACTCAAGCTTATTAAGCTTTTCATAATCCAGGAATTTTGCAAAAAGCCTTTCGGTTTCAAATTCATCGTGCCTGTCGTCATACAACCCCACTATTGCCTGGGTTGGACTGAAAGGAGTAATTCTGGCATATCCTGAGCCTGCATATTCGGTATTCAAATATAATACCCCTGTCTCATCATGAAAAGAACCTAACGCTACCCCTCCGAAAACACGCATAATCCCTTCATCTTCCCAGACGTTCAGCTCTCTTGCTTCGCTGTCTCTTCCCGTAGCCACCACTACATAATCATATTCAAGGGACAGTTTCTTAAAATCCATCAGACTGTTATAATGAATTGCAGTTCCTTTTTTCAGTTTTCTGAGCATCTGGTTTTCATTCGATTCATCGCCCTTTCCCCTTGATATGAAATATCCCAGCTTCCCCCTGATTTTAATTTCTTGTCCCGGGGACTTTATAATAACCGTCTTGCATTCATTTAAAGGTACGATATCAATATCATAATCCTTTTTTATATGGTCTATAGGGTCCCCTATGTTTCTGAGAATAACACTGGGCCAGTAATTTATCGACGGCCAGATCCATCCGACAGAATGATCCCTTTCATAAACGTCAGGAATGACCCCTAATTTTTCACATTCCAACGCACATGCCAGTCCTCCGATGCCTGCGCCGATAATTGCAATTTTCACGTTTTCCATCAACTCCGGTTAAATTATTAATCCCTTCCTTATTATTATTAACTTTTTACAGCGTTTTTATATAAATAACTCTTCGGAACCAATGCTGCCATTGCTTAGAATTAATGTTTACCGGAAATACTAAAACATATTGGGAAATAGGACGCGATTATTCGGCGTTAGAGTTAAGGGAGATATTGTATGTAAATAAAGAAATAATTATTTTAACATCAACATGGATAATAATAGCACTCATGCTATTTCTGCTTGTACCAAAAAATAAACTCCGTGAAGCAATAGTAATTTTCTTTTTCAAGCAATTTCTTACCTTGTCAATTGGATTGGCTGTTGTTCAATTTGGACCTGGTATATAACCTGGATTACCCTATTTATCATTTTTTACCTTTCTCGCAAATTTTATGTATGGTATTTCAGATTAAAACCTAATAGCTATATATAGCGGGAAATGAAGGTGGTTTCTATTCAGATTTCTAATTTATCGATATTTTTGGATTATCAAATAGCAGTAACATTAATACTGGCCTTTGCCGCCTGGAAGTGGAGTGATTACCAGAACTGGAGGCTTTATTATCCTACCATGCTATTTTTTATAGCAGGTAATTTTTCATATACGCTTCTGACTTACAATTACCCTTTATGGGAGTTAGAATCACCATTGCTGAAAACTACAGGAAGCGACTTTCTGATAGCTTTGATAGATTTTCCCGCAACAGTATTGATTTTTTTGCCCCGTTACCCGAAAGGAAGGATAAAGCAGGTACTGTATATATTATTGTGGGTTCTAATATATACTCTTATAGAAATTGTATCGTATGCACTGGGGTTCATTTCTTACCATAACGGCTGGAATATCTGGTGGTCTGTTTTATTCAACCTGATTTTGTTTCCTCTGCTGCGGCTTCATCATGAAAAGCCTCCTTTAGCCTGGTTGGCTAGTATGGTTTTGGCTTTTTTGTTTTTTGCCCATTTTAAATTGCCTTTTTCAAGTATGAAATAGGTTGAATAAAAAAACACCCAAAGCTTTGTTTCCGACGCTTTGAGTGCTGCCGCATCAGCAGGAGCTTCTGCGGCCGTTTATATTTATCAAAAAGCCTTTTCTGAGCCAGCCCTTGTAATAGTCAATTTCCAAATAATTGACTGCATCTGCGATTTCCCTTTCAACAGCAAAAATCCTTCCGTCTTTTTCTATTGTCACGTCCCCATATTGCGGCTCACCCTGAGCCAATCCGAAATACGGACCTGATCAGCCATAACCCTGAACTGATATTCTTAGATTGCCCGCATTTATGTTGTTTAATTCTGCTGCGGCCTTCTCTGTTATTCTTATATCCATATTGCACTCCTCCGTCCTTATACCTATACCCCCTTGGGGTACAATTAAATTATATACCATAAGCTAATAAAAATCAATAGCAAATATTAAAAATCGAGGCTTAACGTTCGCGCCCTCACGGATTCGACTCCACAAATTTATAAAATAAAAAACTGTCTATTAATTAGACAGCTTATTTCACCACTATGGTGCGCCTGAAGGGAGTCGAACCCCCGGCACACGGATTAGAAGTCCGTTGCTCTATCCAACTGAGCTACAGGCGCATATTTGGAGCGGGTGAAGGGAATCGAACCCTCGCGTTCAGCTTGGAAGGCTGACGTTCTACCATTGAACTACACCCGCATATCTGCAGATTTTGAGTGGAGCGGGTTACGAGATTCGAACTCGCGACTTTCACCTTGGCAAGGTGACACTCTACCACTGAGTTAAACCCGCATACAATGGTGCG
>Ga0208695_1002371_pt1 | contig 13856 bp, 14 predicted proteins | sample AD_UKC111_MetaG_FD_184449 | JGI IMG/M metagenome (GOLD analysis project Ga0208695, IMG submission 184449) | Active sludge microbial communities of municipal wastewater-treating anaerobic digesters from Hong Kong - AD_UKC111_MetaG (SPAdes)... | ecosystem: Engineered > Bioreactor > Anaerobic >... | reverse complement strand
TTGTTGCCAATACCGAAAAGAGCAGAAAGGGATGGAAAAAGGGTGATCCTGGATACGAAACTCATCGGCGCAAGCTCAGAAAAGAAATAGAAGTATAAAAATAACGGCAGACATAAGTCTGCCTTTTTAAACATATGCGGGGGTGGTTTTGTGAAAAGAAAAGTGGTTGCAGTAATCAGCATATTGGTTATCATAGCCTTTCTGCTGACAATTATTGCGCCTTTGTTTCAGTAGCCAAGTCAAAAAAAGGAGTGTCAATACTTTGTGAAAATGTCACCTTATTTACAATAGAATTATGGTTTTTGATTCGTATAAACCAAAAAATAAGTTGCGACGCATTTATTCCACGTTCCTATTGACATGGGGACCCCTGCACTCTCTGGACACCTATTTTTGGGCGGAATTAGCCTATGTTTATGCGCCTTCCGCCGCCAAGATTTTACCAGAGGGCGCCACCCCATATCAATAGGCTTTCGCGGCATAAACGCTTAATTGTGTGATAATTACTAAGCATAGCGTTTTAAGAATATGTCCTCAAGAATCCTAAGAATTTCTTGGTCAGATTCTTCATAGTTAAGCTTTTTCATCAATGTGTGACCATATTTGTAATAATGACTGTCTGGCGGAGTCCAGGGCTTCTTTTCCTTAGGTTTTGAAGGTGTAGTAACTTTAATTGGTTTTATATAGTTAATGACATCAAAGGTAGTTTTCTCATACTGTGCCTTTATTCCAAATACAGGGCTTATCAGCACGTAGATCTTAGACTTTCTTGGATGGAGTATATTGGAAGATTGATTTTCTAAAACTTTGAAGTTTCTGTTATACAATGAGAAAACACCTCCATTATCAACTGTTCTTGTGATCTTAACACAAAGCACAGTATCTAAATCGATAGCAGGGGGTAATACTCTAAAAGCAGATTCAGCATCTTCAGGCTCTACACTGAATTGCTGGTTAAATTTATCAATATAAGTTGAGAGAAGTGTAATTCCAAGTTCTTTCATAGCCCTGCCAAACTGAGTATCATTAACTATCTTTCCGGCAAGCTGATCTTCAATACTTAGCTTGGAAGCATTTTGTGGCAGAAAGATAGCATGGCAATCAGCATAAATGCTGACAGGGACGCCATTTTTACGGATGATTTGTTTTGTCACTTCAAAGTATCCGTGAAGGCATTCATTTTTAGCCACATGTAGACCGACAATTTTGCCTGTAGAGTCGTCTATACCGCCATGCAAGTCAAAATGTATCATTAGTACATTAGCATCTTTGTATAATTCGGATTCTTTTAGTTTAACAATTTTTTGGACAAATTCATCACTAAAAGCATGCTGAGGTTTACGATCAGAATTTTTATGTTTAAGGAACGCAGCGCCGTATTGCATCACACCTTTCTTCAAGCGTTTGATTTGGCGTTCACTAAGATCAAGACTTTCAGCAGCTTCTTAGATAGTTATATGACCATCTATTAGCTTCATAATGACACTAAACCGGGTCAGTTGTACTTGGGACATTAGATAATACACCTCATTCTTCATAGTGACATTTTATCACGATAGTTTACAAGGTGACATTATCACACGATAATTACAAGAGTTGACATATTATGTCCATATGGTATAATTTATAGAAATATTTAAATTTGAAAATTAAAAGATATGGGGATTGTACTATGAATAATCTATTAGGGAAGGGAATCAGCGGAATATATTACTATAGCTTTAGTCAGGGCTATTATTTTAGCGCTGGTTATTTTGCATGGGAAAAAGAATATATTTCCTTCCTTAATGAGTTAAAATGCTTTAGAGGTCCATATAGAAAGCTTATACATATATAATAAGCAACTATAAAAATAAGGCTCATTAGAGCCTTATTTTTTTATCTGAAAGGAGGATAATTATGAATGCCCAGCAGAGTTACAAGCTTTCAAACAGGTTGTACCATATGGATAATTCGGTAATACAGGTAGGTGACAAGGCCATCGGCGGAGAAGAGCTGGCTGTAATAGCAGGACCTTGCTCGGTAGAAAGTGAAGATCAGATATTGGAGTTGGCAAAAAAGGTGAAGGAGTATGGAGCCGGCTTTTTAAGAGGGGGTGCATTCAAACCAGGGACATCGCCATACAGATTCGGGGGAATGAGGCTTGAGGGACTTGAGCTTTTAAAGCTTGCAAGGGAGGAAACCGGCCTTCCCATTGTCACGGAAATAATGTCGGTGGATATGATAGAGAGATTTGCAGAAGACGTGGATATAATTCAGGTTGGGGCAAGAAACATGAAGAACTTTAAGCTTCTGAGGGAACTGGGGAGGATAAGAAAGCCCATACTCCTGAAGCGGGGATTGTCTTCTACGATAGACGAATTGCTTATGTCCGCAGAGTATATTATGTCTGAGGGTAACAGAAGCGTGATACTATGTGAAAGGGGCATCAGAACCTTTGAAACTTACACGAGTAATACACTGGACATCAGTGCGGTGCTTGCAATAAAAAAACTCAGTCATTTGCCAGTAATAGTTGATCCAAGCCATGCTGCGGGATTATGGTGGATGGTTGCACCGCTTGCAAAGGCAGCGGTAGCTGTGGGTGCCGACGGAATTATGATAGAAGTTCACAATGATCCGGTATGTGCCAAGTGCGATGGGCAGCAATCCATTAAACCTGAAAGATTTATGGCATTAATGGAGGATGTGGCTGAAATAAAACGTTTTTTAAGGATTGGAGGAGATTAAATGGAAGAAGGCGAATTTAAAAAAGATATTGCAGTAGCAGGCTTAGGATTGATAGGAGGCTCCTACGCCAGAGCTTTAAGAGGGCTTATAACAGATAGAATATTCGGGATTGATATAGACAGCAGGGCACTGGATAAAGCAACCGAATGCGGAGTAATTGACGAGGGTGCCGTTGATGCACAAGCAATACTGCACAAGTCTGACATTGTAATAATAGCTCTTTATCCACGGGATACAATTGAGTTTATTAAAAACAATGCCGGATATTTCAAGCCCGGAGCAATAATTACCGATACCTGCGGCATCAAGGAAGCAATAATTGAAGCTGCAAGAAAGTATTTGCCGGAAAATGTGGAGTTCGTTGGCGGGCACCCGATGGCAGGAAATGAGTTTCAGGGCTTTGATGCTGCATCACTGGAACTGTTTGTTGATACGAATTATATTATTACACCCCATGACAAAAACAGCGAAAAGGGGTTAAAGACTGTTGAAAAACTGGCGGCTTTAATAGGATGCAAGCGAATAACAAGGGTAGAAGCAGAGGTTCATGACCGGATGATGTCTTTAATCAGCGAACTTCCTCACATGGTTGCTGTTTCCTTTGCTAATCTTGCAATTGGAGAAAAGGACGTGAGCGCTTTTATAGGGCGCAGCTTCAGGGATGTCACCAGGGTGTCGGTGCTGAATAAAAAATTATGGACTCAAATATTTGAAATGAACAATGTGAATATTATTGACAGGATAGAAGAAATGATATATATTCTTCAAAAAATGAAGAATGCTCTAAGAGAGCAGGACGAAGACAGCTTGCAAATATTATTTGACAATGCTGCCAAAGGGAAAAGGATGATAGGATAAATGAAGATAAAGAGGATGTGTTTATGTTGGATGAACTTAAAAAACTGCGGCAGAAAATAAATGAAACTGATGAGAAGCTTGTTGGTTTGCTTATAGAAAGGATGGCACTTGCGGTCAAAATCGGGAAATATAAAGCAGAGAAAAACCTGAAGATATATGATCCGGTAAGAGAAAGAGAGATTATTGAAAGATTTACTAATGGGGTTAAAGCCGATTTTGATACAAAGTATATCGAACAGTTTTTAGAGAATCTAATGTTTTTGAGCAGGAGGCTCCAAGAGGATATAATAGGCAGAAACCAGGAGCTTTCAAAGTTTGAAGGCGTGAAAACGGACATAATAATAGGTTATCAAGGAGTTCCTGGCTGTTATAGCTATCAAGCCGGTATTGAGTATTTTGGGGAAGGAATTGAAGCCTTAAGCTGCTACAGCTTCAGGGATGTTTTTGAAGCTCTGTCAAAAGGGAAAATAAAGTACGGTGTACTTCCAATAGAAAATTCCACTTCCGGTAGTATTAATGAAGTATATGATTTACTTAGAGAGTATGAATTTTATATTGCGGGTGAAAAATGCCTTAAGGTGGAGCACAGCTTACTTGCGGTAGAAGGTGCAGAGGTTTCTGATATCAAGGAGGTATACAGCCACCAGCAGGGCTTGATACAGTGCTGCCGCTATCTTTCAGAACACCCGGAATGGAAGCAGATACCCTATTTTAGTACTGCAGGAAGTGCAGAGCATGTTGCAAAGGAAGGCTTGAAATCCAAAGCATGTATTGCAGGTAAAAAGGCGGCTTCAATATATGGCCTCAGTATAATAAGTCAGGATATACAAGATAACAGAAATAACAGCACCAGATTTGTAATTATAAGCAAAGAAAAGCTTGATAATGAAAAGGCTGATAAAATCAGCATAGTATGTAGTATACCTCATAAGCCGGGAACGCTTTATGGAATATTAAAGCATTTTGCAGAGGGTAACTGCAATCTGATGAAAATTGAATCCAGACCTTTGGAAGGTAAAGCGTGGGAATATTTCTTTTATATAGATTTCAGCGGAAACGTAAAAGATAAATGTATCATGGGTATTCTGGCAGAAATAGAGAAGGAATGCTCATACTTCAGATTTCTGGGCAATTATAGAAGCGAAGTTGGCTGCGGATAATGAAGAAGGAGTCGCATGCTTCTATGAAGCAGATATTTATTATAAATAGTTTGAAGAACTTTAAAAATTCTATATATTATTGTATAATGGACGTAATTCATGAAAAATTATAGAGGTATTTATATGTACGAGCATGCAGCCGGCAATGGGCAAATGAGAATCGGAGTGATGGGAGGCACCTTTGATCCTATTCATTACGGGCATCTTGCGGCAGCCGAGGCGGCAAGAGTAGAATTTGGGCTCTGCAAGGTCATATTCATACCTGCGGGAAGCCCTCCCCATAAGCAGTCGCAAGAGATAAGCTATGCAGAGCACAGATACCGTATGACAGATCTCGCAACTTCTTCGAACCCCGGGTTTGAAGTGTCCCGCCTGGAAGTGGATAAGTCCGGGATTACATATACTTTTGATACAATGAAGGAACTGAGAAGTATATATGGCGAAGCTCCTGCAATATATTTTATTACAGGAGCCGATGCAGTGCTGGAGCTGCTTACGTGGTACAAGATAGGGGAGCTTTTGACTCTCTGCAAATTTATTGCTGTTACCAGGCCCGGATTTGACATTTGGAAATTGGAACAAAAGATAACGGAAATTACGTCTAAGTATGATGGAGAAATTATTTGCCTTGAAGTTCCATTACTTGAAATATCCTCTACAGATATCAGAGAAAGGATAAGGAACGGAAAGCCTGTAAAATATCTGCTCCCGGAAGAGGTGGAAGCATATATACATAAGAACGGACTTTACAAGGAGTGAATTATTTGCCGGATTTGAACTCGATAATGGAGCATCTTAAAAAGACTATATCTTCAAAGAGATATATACATTCTATTAATGTGAGTAAAACAGCTAAGAAGCTTGCCGAATTTTATGAATACGATGCTTTCAAAGCAGAAATTGCAGGTTTGGTGCATGATTGTGCCAGGGACCTTGAAAAGCCCCTTCAACTGAAATGCCTGAAGGAAGAAGGTATTGAGGCGGATGAACTGACTCTGAGTATCGGGGAGCTATTGCACGGCCCTGCTGCAGTACATATTTGCAGAAAAGTTTTCGCCATTGAGGATGAGGAGATATTAAGCGCTGTAAGATATCATACAACCGGTAAAGAGAATATGTCTCTCCTTGAAAAACTAATTTACCTTTCGGATTTTATCGAACCTGCAAGGAGTTTCCCGGGAGTGGAAGAGCTGAGGGGACTAGCCTTCAAGAATCTAGACAAAGCTCTGCTTCTGGCTTTTAATTCGTCTATCCTGTACATATTGTCAAAAAACGGATTTGTGCATATTGATACAATACTTGCCAGAAATCATGTGCTTAAAGAAGTTGAAGAGCATGGAATGCAGTGCCGTGACAGCAGCAGATAGAAAATATCACTGTGCCTGGCGTGAAATATTAAGAAAATGAGGTTAACAAGCTTGAAAAAGTATGTAATAATTTTTTTGGCATCGTTTTTAGTTTTTTTTACGATAATTGGAGGAATATATTATAAATATAAGTCAAATATGACTGATGAACATTTTGTCAAGACTATTGAAGAGAACCCCGATCTTGAGCCCGAAGACGCAAAAGAGGAAGTAATAATAAACACTTTGGTCATGGGTATTGATGAAGCAAGATCGGATACTATGATTGTGGTCAGCTATAATAAGGAAAACCAAAAAATTGCATTGCTTTCCATACCAAGAGATACCAGGGTTGAGATTCCGGGATATGGCATTGACAAGATAAATGCGGCAGCTGCAAAAAAAGAAGGTACTGCCCTTGCGATGCGGACTGTGGGTAATCTTCTGGATATTCCCATACATCATTATGTTAAGGTAACTTTTAAAGGAGCTGAAAGGATAATAGATATATTGGGAGGCGTATCGGTAAAGGTACCCCCAGGCATGGATTATGAGGATCCTGCTCAGAATTTGTATATACACTTAAAACCGGGTTTGCAAGTGCTTAATGGTAAGGATGCTGTGAAATTTGCCAGATTCAGATCGGGATATCCCGACCAGGACCTTGGCAGGATTAGAGCCCAGCAGCAGCTTATAAAGGCATTTATCGACAAGCTTACAAGTCCCAAGATGATACCAAAAGCACTTACCATCGCCGATGCAATGTCCAAATGCATTAAGACCAATCTTGAAAGCAGTGATATAGCACATTATGCTATTAATATTAAAAATATAAAAATGGAGAATGTGAGTTTTTATACGCTTCCGGGCAGCGACGGATACATTAACAAAGTTTCATACTTTTTACATGATGAGGCCAAGCTCAAGGAGATGATGCAGCAGATACGGATAGACCTTGGGGTAGAGGAACCGGCAGAGGAGACGGAATTGTTGCCGGCAGATAGTGATAATGGTAATGCTCCGGAGGGAGCAGAAAGCGGAATTGGCTTAAGATGATACAAGCTAATATTGACAATGATTATAAATATGATATAACAATTGTAGGATAATAGAAATAAACGGAGGGGTGCATTTGTTCTCAGTATCAACGGAAATGGCAAATAAAGCCATCGAACTCTTGAAGAGCAAGAAGGCAAAAGATATAAAGCTATTGGATATTCATGAGCTTACTACTATATCGGACTACTTTGTAATTGCTGCAGGAAGCTCTACAACACAAGTGCAGGCAATGAGTGATGAACTGGAAGAAAAAATGGCTCTTGCAGGTTATGAAATGCATCATAAGGAAGGATTCAGAAACGGCAGATGGATATTGCTTGATTATGGAAATATAATAGTCCACTTGTTCCATGATGAAGAAAGACAATTCTATAATCTGGAAAGACTCTGGGTGGATGCAAAAACGGTTCTTGTGGATAATGAATAGATGATAATTTTATATTGCTTAGGGGTGTTAATATGATTAAAGATCTGCATCCTATACTTAAAGGCATTATACCGCTGGTAGATGGGATAGCAAATACATTCGGGAAAAATTGCGAAGTTGTACTGCATGATATCAGAAATCCGCAAAGCTCTGTTATTGCGATAGCCAACGGACACATAACCGGAAGAAGCATCGGAAGCCCTATGACTGAATATGGTTTGGCTACACTGCGCAGCGGACAATTTGACAAGCCTATAGTGAACTACAGAAAGAAGACAAAGGACGGTAAGCTTTTGAAATCCTCGTCGTTGTTTATAAAGGATGAAAATGGGAAGCTTATTGGTTTTCTGTGCATTAATTATGATATTTCAGAGCTTACAATAGCCAGAAACATTATTAATAATCTGACCAATACAATAGAAGAAACGGATTTCACCGAAAAAGACGAATGCTTTGGAAACACGGTAAATGAAATGCTGAGCAGTATAGTGAATAAAATATTGGAATCTGTCGGGAAGCCGGTTGCCTTTATATCAAAGGAGGAAAAGGTGAATATAGTTCAGATGCTGGACGAAAAGGGAGTATTCCTGATAAAAGGAGCCATCGACTATGTTGCCAAGGTTCTATGCGTATCAAGATATACTGTTTATAATTATCTGGATGAGACGAGAGTAAATGATTAATAATGAAGGAAGGGATACATAATGACAAAAGAAATCATCAGTACTGAAAAGGCACCCGGGGCTATAGGCCCGTATTCCCAGGCTGTAAAGTATGGGAACATGGTATTTACTTCAGGTGCGATTGGAATTGATCCCGGTACAGGCCTATTTCCTGAGGGGGGTGTCCAGGCTCAGGCCAGACAGTGCCTTGAGAATCTCAAAGCTGTCCTCGAAGCTTCAGGGAGCAGTTTGGAGAATGTTCTAAAGACTACAGTATTTATTAAGGATATGAATGATTTCTCAAAAATCAATGAAATTTATGGACAATATTTTACTGAGAAGCAGCCGGGAAGATCCTGTGTGGAGGTTGCCAGGCTGCCAAAGGATGCACTTATAGAAATTGAAGCCATAGCATATATAGGATAAAGGTTTGTGAAGTATTCCGACTGTAGGGGAAGTATGTTTTCCTCACTTTCCAAAGCCAGCAAAATCACTGGCGTGGGTCCCATCTCTGCGGGCCCGTCTGGTTATTTTGCCAGGGGCATTCCCGTTCCGGGGTCGGGTGGAAAGTTTCGTCAAATATATCTTCCCCACGTCGGTATTTGCAATTCTCTTATGTCACATTATTCTTCTTTTGTATAACAATTTCTTATATAGATTCTTATCTCTTTATATATGTAATATTTCTGTATTTTTTTCTGCGTCGTACCTTACATATGGTGACTATTGTCCGATACAGCAGAAAACCTGCAATGAGCCAAAGCCACCACAAGCTTGGTTTTTTAACAGCTTCGACTGCGACAGAGGAGAGGAGTCCTATCTTTTTTACTTCTTTTCCCTCTTCAAAAACAATCATTTCTCCCAGTACCTCACCTTTTTCGATAGGTTCCCTTAACCCAGCCCTGGTCGCAATTTCTGTCGTAATATTCTCTTTTTCAGATTCAGAAAGCACCATTGAGAAATCCTCAGCAGCAAGTAGATTTATTTTTTCCTGACCTTCATTTATTGACACAGTAGTTACTATCTGATCCTTTTTCAGTATTTGCACCTTCTGAAAGTTGGAAAAACCATATTCAAAAAGGGCTATAGTGTCGCTGTACATATTTTGCCCTTCGGCGCCCATAACTACGGATATCAGCTCCAGGTCTCCCTTTTTTGCCCCGCCTACCAGACACTGTTTTGCTTTGGTGGTATAGCCGGTCTTGATGCCTGTGGCATACTCATATCTGAACTGATCGTATATTTCCCATATAAGTTTGTTGGAGTTTGTTATATAATTCCTTTCCTCCTGTTTATTTGTCTTTGGAATGATATAGTTGACTTCTTTGACTACATCCCGGAACTTATCCAAAGTCATTGCGTACTTTGCAATCATAGCAAGATCTCTTGCAGTGGTATAATGATTATCATCGTGCAGGCCGTTGGGATTGACAAAGTTTGTGCTTGTGGCACCAAGTTCCCTGGCTCTGCTGTTCATAAGTTTTGCAAATTCCTCCACAGAGCCTGAAATGTGCTCAGCTATGGCTACGGCGGCATCATTGGCAGATTCCAGCATTAAGGCATAAAGCAGCTGCTCCATGGTCAGCTGCTCCCCCGGTACAAGGTAAATCTGACTGCTTCCAATTTCAACAAGGGGAGGATTCTTGCCTATAGTGACTATTTCATCCAACTTTCCGCGCTCAACTGCCAGAAGCCCTGTCATCACTTTTGTGGTACTTGCCGGATAACGCTTCTCATCCGCGTTTTTTTCGTACAGGACCTTCCCTGTTTCGGCATCTATCAGAATGGCTGATGGAGCGGTAACCTCGGGCACATCTCCATAAACCCGTATAAAAGGCATCATCATACTTAATACCATAATATATGCAATTAATCTTTTCATCCATTTCTCCTTATGAATTATGTTTATCCCGTACAATTGAGTGAGTCTTGTGTCAACAATCATTATGTGCCTCGTAAAGCATATCACTTCTTGAGCATGCGAGGCACTGAATAGATGTTGTGATTGTTAACACAGTGGAAAACCCAAAAGCTGTTGTGTTAACAATCACTAGTATATCAAAAAAGCTCACTTATGGCACCCCTTTGGCAAGGGTTTTTTGAATATTTTCAATGGAAATATATGTGATAAATATTGCAACATGGAAAAGAAGGAAATAAATAGAAATTGTAGAAATATGTATATTATCAGTGAAATGAAGGAGGGTAAGGGTTCAAAATGGTTTATATCACAAGAACACAAAAATCAATACTTGCATTTGTCATACTCGTTTTGGTCATAATAAGCGGTACTATATACATAAGACAGGAAAAGGCCACGGAGATAAGCCTTGCTGAGGCTGTCCCGCATCAGGCAGAAGCACAGGCTGAAACAAAGCCCGCGGAAATATCCGTATATATCTGCGGTTTTGTCAAGAATCCCGGAGTAGTAAAGGTCATTGAGGGAACCCGGCTTGATGAGGCTATTGGGCTTGCGGGGGGAGCTGTTGAGGAAGCTGATTTAGAGGCTGTTAATCTTGCATACAGACTTGCTGATGAAGATATGATATACATCCCAAAGAAGGATGAAAGCCCTCAAGGCACTGGAAAGACAATTCCGGGGGTCAATACGGTCAAGAGTGCGGCAGTTAACAAGCCGGGGAAGATAAATATTAATACGGCAGATGAAAAAGACCTGGATACTCTTGAGGGAGTCGGACCGGCTACAGCAAAAGCAATCATTCAATACAGAGAACAGAAAGGGCCCTTCAATACCATTGAGGATATTAAGAAGGTAAGCGGTATAGGAGAAGCCAAGTTCAACAACATGAAGGATAAGATAACGGTAGAATAGAATTATGCAATGAATCTACTGTAAAAAATTCTTGGAATATATGATATAATAGTGTGGAAATTGAAATATAGCTGGGAAGTTGAAAGGAGGCGGCATTATGGATAGCAAAAACAAAGCAAGGCTTACACAAATGACCAAAAGCTCAGGCTGAGCTGCCAAAATAGGTCCGGAGACCCTGGCGCAGGTTCTGTGCCAGCTGCCAAAGTTTTACGATGAAAACTTGATAGTAGGTATTGATACCTCCGACGATGCTGCCGTATATAAGATAGATGAAGATAAAGCAGTGATTTTGACTATGGATTTTTTTACTCCTATTGTAGATGACCCATATACCTTTGGACAGATTGCAGCAGCAAACTCTTTAAGTGACATATATGCTATGGGCGGAAGGCCTGTTACTGCAATGAATATAGTATGCTTTCCCACTTGTCTGCCTGTTGATATTCTGAAAGAAATCCTTAAGGGCGGAGCGGACAAAGTTAAAGAAGCCGGTGCCATAGTTGTCGGAGGGCATTCCGTAGAAGATGATGAGCCGAAATTCGGCCTTTCTGTTATGGGAATGGTACATCCCGGGAAAGTAACTGCCAATTCCGGGGCAAAACCCGGGGATATTCTTATACTTACAAAGCCCCTGGGCGTTGGTATATTGAATACGGCAATAAAAGCAGATATTACTGATGAAGAGGCATATAAAAAGGCAGTGGATGTTATGTCATATCTTAATAAGGATGCGTGTGAAGCAATGATGAAGGTTGGCATAAACGGCTGCACTGATATAACAGGCTTCGGCCTTTTGGGGCATGGTTACGAAATGGCTGAAGCAAGCAATGTTTCCCTGGAAATATGGTCGGATTATATTCCCATTATTAAGGAAAGCATTGAACTTGCAAAAATGGGGATAATTCCTGCAGGTGCATACAATAACGAAGGATATATAGGAGAGCATGTCCGATTTGATAAAAACATAAAGCAGGAAGTCAGGGATATCATGTACGATCCCCAAACTTCGGGCGGGCTTCTGATATCAGTGCCTGAAGAAAACAGTGAGAAGCTGATGGAGGAACTTCGAAAAAACAATAAAACAGATTTCAACATAATAGGGAAGGTAAAGACAAAGGGTAAATATTCAATAGAAGTAATATAGATGCGAGACAAGAGATACGAGATGCGAGGATTGGGGTAACGCTGGTATTTCGAATCTGATTTTGGAGGTAAACAGATGATTGATAAAAAGAGCATATTGAGCAGCATACCCTCCGTTGACGAACTGATGAGAGATAAGGAGCTTGAAAGGCTGACCGTAATGTATTCAAGAACTGCTGTGGTAGAAGGTGTAAGGGAATACTTGGGGGAATACAGAAAGCATGTCATGGCTGCAGAAAAAGACGAAAAACTGGATTTAGTAAACTGCTCCGATATTATGAAGGGTATAATAGAAAAAATCCATAAAATGATGAGGAATAATCTTGTCAATGTTGTCAATGCAACAGGGGTTGTGCTACATACAAATTTGGGAAGATCACCCCTCAGCAGCAGGCTGAAGGATACCCTGTGGAATATCGCTTCAAGGTATTCCAACCTGGAGATGGACTTGGAAGCGGGAGAGAGGGGCTCGAGATACTCTCATGTGGAAGAACTGATATGCAAGCTTACAGGAGCGCAGGCAGCAATGGTGGTAAACAACAATGCTGCGGCGGTAATGCTTGTTCTGAGCACTATGGCCAAAGACAGGGAGGTAGTGGTGTCCAGAGGGCAGCTTGTTGAAATAGGAGGCTCCTTCAGGGTGCCTGACGTAATGAAGCAAAGCGGAGCCGCCCTGGTTGAGGTGGGTACTACCAATAAGACACATCTTGAAGACTATGAAAGCGCAGTTAATGAGAACACTGCAGTTCTTATGAAAGTACATACGAGCAATTACAGGATACTGGGCTTTACGAGCCAGGTAGAGTCGGAGGAATTGGCGGCTCTGGGCAGGAAACTGGGGCTTCCTGTAATAGAAGACCTGGGAAGCGGGCTTCTTATGGATTTGACAGAGTATGGACTGCCCTACGAACCGACAGTACAGCAGGCTGTCAAAGCAGGCATGGATGTGGTGACCTTCAGCGGGGATAAAATGCTCGGAGGCCCTCAAGCCGGTATAATTGTAGGCAAAAGGGAATATATAGACAAGATGAAGAAGAATCCTCTTACAAGAGCAATGAGGATTGATAAGCTTACTTTGGCTGCCCTTGAAGGGACTCTGAAGCTTTATACGGATAAAGAGCTTGCTTTAGCAGAAATTCCGGTGCTTCGAATGCTTACCTATGATATTGAGGAGTTGGGCAAAAAAGCCAGGCGCCTTGGTGTGAGGCTGAAAAAATCCATAGGCGATATGGCATCAATAGGAATTGAGGATGAGTTTTCCGAAGTGGGCGGAGGCTCAATGCCTTTGCATAAAATGCCTACAAAGGTTGTTGCAATAAAACCAAAGGCAGTATCCCTGACGGGACTGGAAGAAAAGCTGAGGGCATACAAGACTCCGGTGATAGCAAGGATAGCCAGGGATAGGCTGCTGCTTGACATCAGGACAATAATGGATGATGAATATAAGGTTGTGGAAGATGCAATGTTATGGGCGTTTACTGAGCTATCCGGAAGCAAATTGAGGGAAGGCGAGGGTCAGGCTTGAAGAATGTAATAATAGGAACAGCAGGGCATATAGACCATGGGAAGACAACTCTCATAAAAGCTTTGACAGGAAGGGATACAGACAGGCTGAAAGAAGAAAAGGAAAGAGGAATA
>Ga0208695_1002370_pt1 | contig 13859 bp, 10 predicted proteins | sample AD_UKC111_MetaG_FD_184449 | JGI IMG/M metagenome (GOLD analysis project Ga0208695, IMG submission 184449) | Active sludge microbial communities of municipal wastewater-treating anaerobic digesters from Hong Kong - AD_UKC111_MetaG (SPAdes)... | ecosystem: Engineered > Bioreactor > Anaerobic >... | reverse complement strand
CTGCCTTTAATATCCGGTGGCTATAGCGAAGAGGACACACCCGTTCCCATCCCGAACACGGAAGTTAAGCTCTTCAGCGCTGATGATACTTGGCGGGAGACCGCCCGGGAAAGTAGGTCGTCGCCGGATAAAGGTATTCCGAGGTAGCTCAATGGTGGAGCAACCGGCTGTTAACCGGTAGGCCGTGGGTTCGAGCCCCACCCTCGGAGCCAATGAAAATGCCGAAGTGGCGGAATTGGCAGACGCACAGGACTTAAAATCCTGCGAACCACAAATTCGTACCGGTTCGAGTCCGGTCTTCGGCACCAATTATGAGTAGTCTCAAAAGCTTAAGCTTCTGAGCACTCCACCAATACCAAATTCGATTAAATGGCGGCGTAGCTCAGGTGGCTAGAGCATGCGGTTCATACCCGCAGTGTCAGCGGTTCAAATCCGTTCGCCGCTACCATGAGGCCCTATGGTCAAGCGGTTAAGACATCGCCCTTTCACGGCGGTAACTCGGGTTCGAATCCCGGTAGGGTCATAAAATATAACATGGAAGCTTAGCTCAGCTGGGAGAGCACCTGCCTTACAAGCAGGGGGTCATAGGTTCGATCCCTATAGCTTCCACCATTTGCGGCCTGGTAGTTCAGCCGGTTAGAATGCCAGCCTGTCACGCTGGAGGTCGTGGGTTCGAGCCCCATCCAGGTCGCCATATGCTGGTGTAGCTCAATCGGTAGAGCAACTGACTTGTAATCAGTAGGTTAGGGGTTCAAGTCCTCCCACCAGCTTACAAGCACTCATAGCTCAGCAGGATAGAGCAACGGACTTCTAATCCGTGTGCCGGGGGTTCGACTCCTCCTGGGTGCACCATATTACGACTCATTAGCTCAGTTGGTAGAGCACCTGACTCTTAATCAGGGTGTCCAGGGTTCGAGTCCCTGATGGGTCATCATCGATACTCGATCCATTAGCTCAGCAGGCAGAGCACTTGACTTTTAATCAAGGTGTCCGGCGTTCGAATCGCCGATGGATCACCACAAGGTGGAGAGGTATCGAAGCGGTCATAACGAGGCGGTCTTGAAAACCGTTTGGGTGAAAACCCACGTGGGTTCGAATCCCACCCTCTCCGTAAGGTATTGACGGGGCGTAGCGCAGCTTGGTAGCGCATCTGGTTTGGGACCAGAGGGTCGCGGGTTCAAATCCTGCCGCCCCGATTTGAAGAAGCTTCTTGATTAAGGGCTTATAGCTCAGGTGGTTAGAGCGCACGCCTGATAAGCGTGAGGTCGATGGTTCGAGTCCATCTAGGCCCACCACCATATCCAAAGCAATAGTAGAGGGCCTTTAGCTCAGTTGGTTAGAGCGCCCGGCTCATAACCGGTAGGTCCAAGGTTCGAGTCCTTGAAGGCCCACTTGTATGCCCAGATAGCTCAGTTGGTAGAGCAGGAGACTGAAAATCTCCGTGTCCGTGGTTCGATTCCGCGTTTGGGCATTAAAAAAAGACCATACATTTTGTATAGGTCTTTTTTATTTATTACGATTTTTAAATGAAATAATTTAGTGTCAGAATGCAGCTTCTTGCTTTTGGGTACAACCGAATCCTTCTTCCAATATTTTTCTTACAATACTTTTAATATTGTCTATATATATTTTATCATTTAATCTGATTGGTATCAGGTTTCTTTTCATTCCCTTTATGCCCGTGTAAGTTTCAAGTTCGTATTCATTGTTGTCTAAATAATAAAATTCCCTGATGTTTTCATCTTTATATGTATTTAAAGGGATATTTATTCCTAAGGTTTGAGTATCAACGGACAAGACCATGTCATACTTAATGCCGTGATTGATATAATCCTTGTTAAAAGTCGTAATTACATTGAAAGTGCACTGGAGCAAATTCTTCTTGATTAAGAGTTCATCATTATTAATTGTTACAATGAGGTTTCTTAAATATATAACGTCATCATACAAGGCAAAAATATTGTTCATGACCAGGGGCAAATTGTAAACATCTTCATAATTATGCCTGAGTATTAAAGTTGAAAACTCTTTTCGAGGTTCCAATTTGTAGGCTTCATACAAGGTGACCACATCCATGCCCCCTATGGTATCATTTCTTTCAATACAAAAATATTCTTCCACGGTCTTGAGTTTTAAATCGACAATATTAATTTTGTATTTAAGTTTTTTCATTAAAATATAAAGGTCAATCTTAGTCAATGATTCAAAATTAAGATCTGAACCGAATTGTTTTGCTTTTTCTTCTAAGAAGGGAATATCAAAACTGTTACCGTTATATGTAATTATATACTTCTTTGACCTAATCAGGTCCCTTAAATATTTAAGGGCTTGCGACTGGTCTGTTTTGTATTGACAAAATATTTGATAAATTTTATATCTGGCATCATTATGGAGCAACAGAGTTATTGATATGATTTCCGAATACATTTTAGACAAACCAGTAGTTTCAATATCTATGAAGACCGATTCCTTATAAATCTCATCTAAATTACGGTTGTCCGTCAGGCTGTTTATTTCATATTCATTAATAATCATGGGTCCCCCTGAATAATTGCTTTAATATCCATCCAAAATTTGGTAAAATAATGAGGGGTGTTGGAGATGTATATAATAATATCCATATTCGCAGCGTATGCCGGCGGCATTATTTCTTACGAATTGAACTTATTCGGCTATTATCTTACCGCAATATCTGCTGTGCTGGTTTACAATTCAATCATAAATAAAAAATACGTTTACAATGCCGTAATCATTGCATTTGTGATTTTATCATACCTTAATTGCCATTATAATTCAAGCTCGGTTCTTTCTCAATATATAAATGACAGTGTTACAATAGAAGCAAAGATTAAAAGGCAAAGCAAATCAGACAGTATAAGCTACCATGCTTCCGTTACCGCTATAAACAACACTCCTCTTTTTGATGAAGAAAATATAATTCTCTATACAGATTCATACAAAAATTTTCGGGAAAACAGCCTGATTAAAGTGCGGGGCCAGGTTGCCGGCAATCATTTTACCAAAAACAAGATGCTTTTTAGTTATGAAAATTATTTGAGAGCTAAAAAAATTAAAGCAGCGATTTTTGCCCAGGGTGATGCGGTTGTTATTAAGGAAAACTATTCCTTTATAAACCATATTTCAGGCAAATTCAGAGCTTATACGGAAAAAACATTTTACGGCACCTTAAATAAAAAGAATGCGGATATAATATTGTCCATTATTTTAGGAGACGTTAATTACCTGGAGGAAGAACTTTACGATAAGATAAAGGTGATGGGGATGGCTCATATTTTTGCGGTTTCAGGGACCCACATTGTTTTTATGTATGTTTTCCTTTTAAATGTCTTTAAATTTGTTTTTAATAGAAGACTGAGCTGGATATTATCCTGGTGCATTATATGGTTTTATGGGCTATTAATCGGCTTTCCCTTATCGGTTATGAGAGCCCTTATAATGTTTACTCTTCTTTTTGGATCAGAGGTTTTGTACAGGAAGTACAATTCTTTAAATTCCATAGGTCTTGCAGCCCTTGTTCTTACAGTTTATAATCCATTCTGGATTATTGACGCCGGCTTTCTCTTATCCTTTTCGGCTGCACTAAGTTTTATTATTTACAATAATTACATAAAAACAAAGGCCACTCTTTTAAAAGACTTAAATATGTATTTTTTTCTGCAGATATTTACCCTTCCTGTTGTTGTTTATTATTTCAATTTTATCCCTCTTATGGGTTTTATATATAATTTGCTGCTCTTGCCCGTATTTACGGTAATTATGATATATGGATTCATGCTTTTAATATTAAACCCACTTCTTCATATTATCTTTAAAATACCTTTTGAAATATTTGATTATATTTTGCATAGCTTAAGGTATATTATTGATATAGCGGACAAGTCAGCATTTAACGGTATAATCTTTTCCACCATGTCCATGTGCCATACGTTGTTTTTTTACCTGGCCTTATTTTTTATGATATATTCCCATAAGAGCAAAATACATTGCAAACAATATGGGCTGGCGGCAATAGTAAGCTTTTATACCTTAACCTATATAATAATCCCAATGGGGGATGAAAGCCTGTATCTAAACGTAGCAGATGTGGGACAAGGCCTGTTTACAACAATCAGGTACAAGGGACTGAATATGGTTTATGACTGTGGCAGCACTTCATCGAAAAACATGGGAGAGCACATAGTTCTTCCTTATTTAACCAAAAGAGGAATCAGAGAATTGGATGCAGTCTTTATAAGCCATTGGGATGATGACCATTATTCCGGCTTGGAGTATATATTAAACAACCACATAAAAGTCGGCCCTTTATATTCTTCAAGAAACAATGAAACTTTCCATGCAGAGGTCCTGTATGCAGGTTATAAAATGAAATACGATGACAATTTAAGCATGGAAATCTTGTGGCCATATAAAAACATAAACTTAAATGACACGAACAATTCATCCTTAGTGCTTTCTTTGAATTATAAAAACAGGAGCATATTGCTTCCGGGAGACATTGAAGAGGAGGCGGAATATGCCATTTACAATGATTTAAATACTTATGATGTGGTATTGGTCCCCCACCACGGCAGCAAAACATCCTCAAGCGTGCAATTTGTTGATGCAACAGCACCTAAAATTGCCATATTCAGCTATGGGAAGAATTCTTACGGCATACCTGACCAAGAGGTTGTTTCAAGGTACAAAAATTCTGGTAGCAAAATTTTATCAACCTTTGACCATGGAGAAATAAATATTGTTTTAAAAGATGACAAAATATATTATAATACTTACATGGATGAAAGGTCCGATAACTATTATGAACTATGTCTTACAGGTATAATCTCAAAGATTTGTTTATTTTTCTTCTTATTATTATGGATGTTGAAAGGTGATGGGCATGAGCTTTACTTTAATCAAAAATATGGCGGATAATGATAAACTTCCCAATAGTGTCTTGTTTTACGGAAATGAAGAATATTATATTGATTATTCTGCCAAGTATATAAAAAACAAATACATAGGCAAAAGCTATGAAAATATGAACTATGCAGAATTTGAAAAACCGGAAAGTTTAAAGGATTATTTTGAGTTTACAGACACATTTCCATTTATGTCTGATAAAAAGCTCTGTATAGTAAAAGATGCTGTATTCTTAACATCTGCCGGAAGCCTGGATAAAAAAGAAGAAGAAAAACTATCGAAATACATAGATGAAAACAAAGACTGCATCACTGTATTTATTATAAAAGACGGGAAGCCGGATTCAAGAAAAAAAGTTGTCAAGAAACTTAAGGATATGAAAGCGGTATTTGAATTCAACAGGTTGAATGAAACAGAACTGACAAAATACATAAGGGATGAATTCAAAAAGAACAGCTTTAGTATTTCAATGGCCGATGCAAATTACATGGCAAACAATACCGGTTATTTGGAATACGAAAGCAGGGTAAGCCTTTACCACGTAAATAACGAAATCCATAAGATCATGTCCCATAATCAAGAAAGGAAGAATGTTACTAATGCCGATTTGGATGCCTTAATGGTTAAATCCGTCGAAAGCAACATATTCGGCTTAGTTGACAGCATATGTGAAAACAACAAGAAAAAGGCCTTTGAAATACTGGATGAGATGCTTTTAAACAACACACCGGTGCAGTATATAATACACATGATAACAAGGCAGTACAGGATGCTTTACAGGTATCTTCTACTACAAAAAAAAGGCTATTCCTTAAATGAAATCATAAATAATATGAAAATCAAAAATTTTGTTGCTTCTAAGCTTGCGAGACAATCCGGCAAACTGAGCATTAAAACAATCGAATATTATATGAAGAGGTTTTTGGAAATTGACAGGAGAATAAAAACCGGAGAAATTGACGGCAGGCTTGGACTTGAATTAATAACAAACGGGATTATAGGAAGTACAGTAAATTCATAGATAATAAATAATAAAAAAACCGGTAATGCCGGTTATTTTTATGCTACTTTATTGAATTTTTTTGTTAATCTGCTTATCTTTCTTGCAGCAGCGTTCTTGTGAATCGTGTTCTTAGCAGCAGCCTGATATAATTTCTTTTCACATATTTTCAAATATTCTTTTGCTTTTTCCAAGTTGCCTTCGTTCAATTCCGTTTCAAATTTCTTAATATATGTTTTAATTTCAGATTTTCTGCTCTTGTTTTTTAAAGTTTTTTTGTTTATGATTAAGATTCTCTTCTTTGCAGATTTAATGTTTGCCAATATATTCACCTCCTCGTATTGTACCTGTTTTATTATTCCACGGTTTCATTCTATATTATTCAATTAATTCTATTAGTGACAACAAAACAATTATACAGACTCTCTCTGAAAAAATCAAGCAAAAAGAATAAAAAAATCAAAAAAAACTATAATAACCAAGACACTTTGAATTTATACGGTATTTTTGGGAGGATTTATGTATAGAACAGATTTGGCCTATGAAGCAAACGAATCTCTTGCCAGGAAGGTGGAGGGCATAACAATAAAAACCAAAAATTACAGCCATGGGGAAGTTGTAGAACTTGAAATAAAAGATGAAGAAGCTGAAAAGGCAATCGGAAAGAAAAGGGGCAAATATATCACCTATGAAACGAAAAGCCTGAAGCTCCTTTCGGAAAAGGAAAGAAATGAAGTGATTGATATACTGGCAAAGGCCATAAGGGATATATCCGGTCTAAAGAGGGAAAGGGTATTGGTGGTTGGCCTGGGAAACAGAAATATCACCGCAGACTCATTGGGACCCAAAACTCTTGAAAAGATTAAAGTAACCGGCCAGTATTTCAAGGCTTATAAAAAGGAATACGATGAAGATTTCAATGAAGTTTCAATATTGGAGCCGGGAGTTTTGGGCACAACGGGAATAGAAACAATCAATACCATTGCAGGAGTTGTAGAAAAAATAAAACCATCCTTGTTAATAGCAATTGATGCCTTAGCTTCCCGCAAAATGAGGAGGTTGTGCTCAGTTGTCCAAATAACGGATGCAGGCATAGAGCCCGGCTCCGGAATAGGAAACATGCAGGGGTCACTGAATAAAGAAACCATAGGAACGAAAGTGATTGCCTTAGGGATACCCACTGTGGTTGATACAGCCACAATTGTCAATGATACCATTGAAATGATGGAGGAAACACTGAAGGGAAAAACAGATGATGTAGGTGCGATAATGGGTATCTTAAGTGATCTGGACTATACGGAAAAGCATGCCTTCATAAAGGAAATCCTTAGCCCCATGTACGGTGAATCGGTTGTAACGCCCTCATATGTGGATGAAATCATTGAATCCTTGTCAGTCCTTTTGGCGGAATCTATAAACAGGGCAGTACATCCGGGTTATGAATCGTAATATAATTGTAAAAATTAACAGTGTTATTCAGGAAACAATACACATATACATTAATATATTACTTTTGAGATATTTTGTGGAGTAATATATTACTTTGAGAAAATATGTGGAGTTGAGATCATGAAAAGACAAAGAAAAAACAAGGATGGTAGGACCTTTTACATGATGATGTCAATATTGTGCCTGACAACACTGTTTTTAGGCTACAGTTTTGTGTACAGGTTGGCTGAAGAAAGAAAGATCGGTAAGGAAATTACAACAATTTCAATCAACTATGACTCAAATGCCGGCCAGGAAAGTTTAACTAAATTTGACAAGTTTATGTCCCACTTTAATATTTTCCTTCAAAATACCTTTAAGACAAAAAAGAGTGAAGATATTGATATAATCGAGACCCCTGACGATGGTCAGGAAGAAATGCAAACTATTGAAAGTGAAGATGCCAGGTTAAATCTTGAAATATATAATGATACCGATTACAAACCTCCGGTCAAGAAGGAAGTATATTTGGCAGAAGAAAGAAAAGAAAACTTTTTTAAAGTAATTACTTCAACATCCAGAAGCAGAGCACCGAGAAGAAAATTATTCCTTAACTCTGCTTCTCTTGTTGAGAATTTGAATGTAGTCTTGTATCACACCCATGGAACGGAAGCTTTTCAATCAACTAATAACACAAATTATAGGTCCCTGGATGAAAAGCTGAATATTACGGGAATAGGAGCAAAGATTTCCGCCGATTTGCTTAAAAGGGGCATTAAGAATATTCATTTAAAGGATTATAACGACTATCCGGATTACAACTTATCTTACGCAAATTCAAATTATGCGGTTAAACAAGTGTTAAGCGACAACAAAAAAAATATTTTGATAGATCTGCATCGTGACGGAGCCGAAGAAAACTCCAACTATGAAGCCCTTCTGTCGGAAGTTAAAACCACCGAGATAAATGGGAAAAGGGCTGCAACCTGCACCTTAGTTGTGGGAAATAAAAACGGGAATGCTGCAAAACTCAAGGAAAATGCCGGCAGACTCTATGAAATAGCTCATGAGTTGTATCCCGGCCTCATGCGCAAGATAATCATAAGGGAAGGCGCATATTTCAACCAATATTTATCCGATTACTCTTTCCTTATAGAAGTGGGCTGCACCCTTAATACATATGAAGAAATTGAATATACAGCCGAGTTGCTGGCTCAGGTCTTGTATGAGTACTTAAGTGAAATTGATAAATAAAATTTTACATTCATGTGAACTTTTGATATAATACCCTTAGTTTAAATCAGGGAGGGTATATTTTTTTGGACAGAAGAAAATATATTAGAAACTTTTCGATAATCGCTCACATAGATCATGGAAAATCCACTTTGGCAGACAGGCTGATAGAGAATACCGGACTTCTGACTCCCAGGGAGATGCAGGACCAGGTCTTAGACAATATGGACCTGGAAAGGGAAAGAGGAATTACTATAAAGCTTCAAACCATAAGTTTATCCTACAAAGCCCGGGATGGACATACCTATACACTTAATTTGATAGATACTCCGGGGCATGTGGATTTTAACTATGAAGTTTCAAGAAGCTTAGCCGCATGCGAGGGAGCAGTCTTAGTTGTGGATGCTGCCCAGGGCATCGAAGCACAAACCTTGGCAAATGTGTATTTGGCTTTAGACCAAAACCTTGAAATAGTTCCGGTCATAAATAAAATAGATTTGCCCAGCGCAAGACCGGATGAAGTCAAACAGGAAATAGAGGATGTAATAGGGATTGATTGTTCCGATGTACCCCTTATTTCAGCCAAGGAAAATATTAACATAGATCAGGTATTGGAAGCAATCGTAAAAAAGATTCCACCGCCTGAAGGGGACGAAGAAGCTCCCTTAAAAGCCCTGGTATTTGATTCTTATTACGACAGCTACAGAGGGGTTGTGGCATATATAAGAATCAAAGAAGGAAGGGTTAAAAAGGGAGATAAAATAAAAATGATGTCAACGGGTAAAACCTTTGATGTCACGGAGGTTGGCATAATCTCACCTACTCAGAAGCCTGTGGAATGTCTTTATTCGGGAGATGTGGGTTATTTGTGCGCCAGCATGAAGGAAGTAAAAAGCTGCCGGGTTGGAGATACGATTACAAACAGTGAAAATCCGGCAAAGGAGCCACTTCCCGGATACAAAAAAGTTACGTCCATGGTTTTCTGCGGTATTTATCCTGCCGAGGGAGAAGATTACAACAGTGTAAGAGATGCTTTGGAAAAACTCCAGGTTAATGACGCTTCTTTGACCTTTGAACCGGAAACCTCTGTTGCCTTGGGATTTGGTTTCAGGTGCGGATTCTTGGGCCTCCTGCACATGGAAATAATTCAAGAAAGGCTTGAGAGAGAATTCGACCTGAATATCATAGCAACAACTCCCAGCGTTATATACAAGGTGTATAAAACAAACGGTGAAGTGATGACCTTGCAGAACCCAACAAACATGCCTCCGGTGCAGGAAATAGAGTATATGGAAGAGCCTGTTGTTGCGGCATCCATAATGAGCCCTACCGAGTATGTGGGAGCAATCATGGAACTTTGTCAAAACCGCAGGGGTACCTTTGTAAATATGGAATACCTTGAAGCCAGCCGGGTTATCCTCCATAATAAATTACCTTTGAATGAAGTAATTTACGATTTCTTTGATGCTTTGAAATCAAAAACCAGGGGATATGCTTCCCTGGATTATGAACTTGAAGGTTATGTCCAGTCTGACCTGGTTAAATTAGATATATTGATAAACTATGAATTGGTGGATGCCTTTTCGATTATCGTTCATGAAGATAAAGCATATGAAAGAGGAAGGGCTATAGTCGAAAGACTCAAGGATGTAATTCCCAGGCACCTGTTCGCCATACCCCTTCAAGCAGCCATAGGAAACAAAGTTATTGCAAGGGAGACCGTAAAAGCCCTGAGAAAAGATGTTCTTGCAAAGTGCTACGGAGGAGACATAACCAGGAAGAAAAAGCTTTTGGAAAAGCAAAAAGAAGGCAAGAAGCGAATGAGACAAATAGGCCTGGTGGAAGTACCCCAGGAAGCCTTCTTGTCGGTGCTGAAATTTAATGAGGATTAGCTAAGGGGACACATGAGTGTCCCCTTGTATATTAAGATATTTTGCCTAAAAAAATGATTTCGTCGGTATCGGCATTTATTATCGTAATTCCCCTGTCTTCCCAATTTGAAGATCCCAAGTATCCTATTCTTTCGTCCCATGCATCATCGTAAACATCTTTTGACACTAATTCATCATCCACATAGTATTCAACTTCGGTCTTAATGAGTTTAAAACCTTCCTGAGAAAGGAAGTCTTGTTCTTCCAGGTCATCATAATCAAAATAATCATCATCATAGTCATAATCATCATAATAATTATCATCCGTGTCTTCATCCGTATACAGGTAGCCGTAATTAATCAAGTTGTACAAGCATTCAAACATTTCATCGACCGTATCGTTGTTTGCGTAAGCATCGCCCAATTGTATGAAAAAGTCCAATATTTCCTTATTTTTAACTTCATAGGTTGCAATATCCCTGGTATACAGGTTTGCCTTCCAATCACCGCTTTCGCTGGTTATTGTAATTCTCATTAATCCTCCCCCCCTGATACAATGTTTGTAAACATAATATGCGTCTTATTAAATAATATGTTTATGGAGTAAAACAAAAGTTAAATATCTTGTATCATGGGCGAAACTTGTTATTGTTATGAACAATGCTTAAAATGTCATTCTGAGATCTTCAGATCGAAGAGTATCATAAGATCTTTCTTTTTGCCCAGGATGACAAAGGTTATCCGTTTAACTTGATACGGATAATATGTAATAATTTAATAAGCATAAGAGAAATAACTCATCTATATGTTTGCATACAAGGTTTCATTGGGGTGGCTGATTTCTATCACTTTTGTGCTATACTCGTCCATGGCCTTTTTAAAGTTTGATATGGCTTTATAATCATCCCAAAAATGCATGGGAACAAAGAGCTTAGGTCTTAACTGTTCTATAAAATACCGGCCCCCGCAGGAATAATTCTGTTCAAGTCTTCTGTCAACCGGGAAAAAGGCAAGGTCAATTTTAGCTCCTTGATTTGCTATATCCGATACTATTTTTTTGAATGCATCCTCCATGGATTTTTCTTCTTCCGGTGTATCATCGGGCCATTTCCACCAGTTTAAGTCACCGGCATGGAAAATGTTTAAACCTTCTATATTAACCAAAAAGCTTACCCCTAAGTCAGTTGAGCCGAAAATATTAAGCTTCATATCATTGAGGGCAAGTTCGTCACCCGGTCGTACAATATATAAATTGTCAAGCCTGTTGTATATTTTTATGTCTGAGGACAAGATGTAAAATGTGTTCGGTTTTTTGTTTATCCAGGATAGAATATCGTAGTTAAAGTGGTCCTGGTGTGAGTGGGAACTGAATACATAAAGAGGTTTAGGGCTTATAAAGGCATCATTCAACATCTTATCGAAATCAAAATCTCTTTTATCGCTCCTGTGCTTGAAATAATCAAACATTAAAAAATCTTTAGCGGTTTCGATAAAAAAACAAGAGTGGTAAATGTATCGAATTTTCATGTTTCCTCCCATTAATAAACATTTAAGTTTATTAATTATAATATAATCTTGAATCAGGAGCAATACATTTAATCATAATATATTAAAATAATATTTGTAATTAAGTAGCTTACATAGTATAATGAGAAGCTTACAAAAATAGAACGAGGTAGAATTATTAATGAAAATACAAAACGTAATCTTGAATGACAAGATTCAAAGAGCTTTGGATGATATGGGTTTTGAAGAAAGCACCCAAATCCAGCAAGAGGCTATTCCTTTAATATTGGAAGGAAAGGACATTGTAGGACAATCCAATACCGGAACGGGAAAGACTGCAGCTTATGCAATACCTGTACTTGAAAGAATTGACAAGGACTTAAGGATGCCCCAGGCCTTGGTCTTGCTTCCAACGAGAGAGCTGGCTGTACAGGTTGCCAACGAAGTGAGAAAAATAGGAAAATACATGGAAGGCATCAAGACGGTAACGGTATACGGGGGAGCAGACATAAAAGAACAGATAAATAAACTCAAGGGAGGAGCCCAGATCATTGTAGGGACTCCCGGCAGGGTTATAGACTTAATTGACAGGCACGTGATAAAACTGAATGAAATAAAAATGGTTGTTTTGGATGAAGCTGATGAAATGCTTAAAATGGGCTTCAGAGAGGATATAGAATTTATCTTAAGCAAGATAGACCATCCGGTTCAATACTTGTTATTTTCTGCAACAATTCCGGATGATATAAAAAAGATAATAAAAGAATTTCTTAATTCCCCCGTTACGGTTAAGGTATTGAGGGAAGGAATAACTGCCAAGGAAGTAAAGCAAAGTTATTTTTTGGTTAAGCAATCCGACAAGGTAGAAGCTTTGTCAAGGTTAATCGATACCTATACACCAAGGCTTACCTTGATATTCTGCAATACCAAAAAGGCTGTTGACCAATTATATGACCAGCTTATAGACAGGGGATACAACTGCGACAAGATACACGGAGACATAAAACAGGCACAAAGACTGGATACCTTAAATAAGTTTAACAACGGCTTGATTGAAGTGTTAATTGCTACCGATGTGGCAGCAAGAGGGCTTGACATAAGAGAAGTTGATTTAGTAATCAACTACGAAGTCCCCTCAAAAGAAGATTACTATGTCCACCGTATAGGCAGGACCGGGAGAGCAGGAAGAGAAGGGGCATCATTTACCTTGGTAAGCGCTAAAGAACTAAGGAAAATTGAGGATATTGAAAGGTACACCAAAAAGTCCATTCGAAAACGAACCGTACCCACTGTTGACAGGGTTAACGAAGTTAAAAAGGAAAAATTTATAAGAAGCATAGTCAGTACAATTGAAAACGGGGGGCTTGGAGAAAACAGGGAATTAGCCGGCAGGCTTTTGGATGAGGGCTATGATGCTGAAACCGTCATAGCAGCCATGATTAAAAAACTTGTAAAATTTGATAACTCCGAAGAAAGAGATTTAAATGATGTAGTTTTGGAAAAAAGAAAAAGGAGAGCCTTCAAACCGGAAAATACAGAAAGATTTCACGTTAATTTAGGGAAAAAACAAGGGGTGCGACCCGGAGATATTTTAGGAGCAGTAGCAGGGGAGTGCGATATACCCGGAAATGATATAGGAGAAATAGAAGTGCTTGATAATTTTTCATTTTTTACTGCTTCAAAAGAACATAAGCACAGGATTTTAGACAGAATGAACCGGTCGCAAATAAAGGGCATGGATGTTTCGGTGAAACTGTCAAAGAAAAACAAAGCAAAGTTGTAAAATAAAATGACCGAAAAAAAGAATGATTCAGAGGAAGATTTCTGCTATAGTGTAATCACCACAAAACTCTATAGAAAGGAAATCACCATGAATCATTCTGAAAATAATAATACAC
>Ga0208695_1002365_pt1 | contig 13873 bp, 11 predicted proteins | sample AD_UKC111_MetaG_FD_184449 | JGI IMG/M metagenome (GOLD analysis project Ga0208695, IMG submission 184449) | Active sludge microbial communities of municipal wastewater-treating anaerobic digesters from Hong Kong - AD_UKC111_MetaG (SPAdes)... | ecosystem: Engineered > Bioreactor > Anaerobic >... | reverse complement strand
AGAAAGTTTGGGGCTGACCGCAGCAGCCGGCTGATTCAAAAACGTCCGGGTCCCGCCGCCGGCCAGCCGGCTTGAAATTATTTTGTTTTTGGGTTAGATTATCACTTCATAAATCTAAGGTTGCAATTGTGAAATTTTTCTTGCCTAAGGAGCCGGCCTTTGCCCAGCATTTTGCCGAGCTGTCAGCCTGCCTGTCAGAGATAACCGATATTTTTTATGATTTCTCTCATCATTTTGAGAGCTCCGGCCAATACTGGGAAAGAGCCAAACAGGTCGAACATAAAGCTGATACTATTGCTCACGAAGTCATCAGATTACTTAACCAGTGTTTTATCACTCCTTTTGACCGGGAAGATATCTACCGGCTGGTTCACCGCCTGGATGATATCATTGATCTCATCGAAAACGCGATCCACAGCGTTTATCTCTATAACCTTGATCAGAAAAAATATTTCTTTGATGAATTCGCCTCCTTTTCCAGAGAAGCTGCGGAGAAGCTCAACCAGTTGATTGCCGAATGCTTCCAGGCTCAGAAATATACTCCGCTGATCGGAGAGCTGATCCGCAGCCTTCATGATCTGGAGGATAAGGGCGACCTGGTCTATGCCGAATCGCTCCAGAAATTGTTCAGCGAAGAAAAAGACCCCGTTAATATTATCAAGTGGAAAGATGTGCTGTTTGTGCTGGAGACCATTATGGATGTCTATCAGGCGGTCAGCAATACAGTTGAAGGTATTGTGGTTAAAAGCGGCTGATAATGGCAGCAGGCAGCTGGAGTTTTGGCTTTATAGTCTTTGTCATCGGCCTGGCCCTGGCTTTTGATTTTACCAATGGTCTGCATGATGCCGCCAATTCGGTAGCCACCGTTGTTTCTACCCGGGTTTTAAGTCCAAAGCAGGCTGTCGCCTGGGCTGCTTTTTTTAATTTCGTGGCTTTTCTGATTTTTGGAACAAGTGTGGCCGAGACCATTGGTGTCGGTTTGATAGATATCAAGGTGGTTGATCCACTGGTTATTTTTAGCGGCCTGATGGGCGCTGTTATCTGGAATATTCTTACCTGGTACTGGGGCTTGCCCTCCAGTTCGTCTCACTCGTTAATTGGCGGCTACCTGGGGGCGGCGGTGGCCAAAGCCGGCTGGGGTGTCATTATCGTTAAAGGTTGGATAAAGGTTATTTCTTTTATTTTTATTGCTCCTATTCTAGGTCTGGTTCTGGGTAATCTGATTATGATCCTGACTACCTGGCTGGTAAGAAACAAACCCCTGAAATCTATTAACTACTGGTCACGCCGGTTGCAGTTACTATCAGCTGCTCTTTATAGCCTGGGTCATGGCGGCAATGATGCTCAGAAAACCATGGGGATTATTGCCGGGCTGGTTTTTACTTCTGGCCACATGAAGACGTTTCACATCCCATTGTGGATTGTGCTTTCGGCCCACACAGCAATTGCACTTGGAACATTGAGCGGTGGCTGGCGTATAGTCAAAACCATGGGCCAGAAAATTGTACGTCTGCGTCCAATTGATGGCTTTTGTGCCGAGACGGCCAGCGCCTTCAGTATCTTTATGGCTACTCATTTAGGCATTCCTGTTTCCACCACGCATGTTATTACTGGCGCTGTGACCGGGGTAGGTGTAGCTAGAAGCGCTTCTTCGGTTAAGTGGCAGGTTACTCTGCGCATTGTCTGGGCCTGGATTTTTACCATTCCTATGGCCGCCATCCTGGCTGCTCTTTTTTATAAATTTTCCCTGCTGTTTGTGGGTTGACCGGATAGGTGACCGCGGTTAGCTGCCCGTCAAAACTCCTGATAGACATGAACTAAAGGCTGAAAGCCGGACAGATAGTCAAGGGAGGTGAAGCTGCCGGTTTGGCCGGCGGGCCGGTCCCCGGCTGGATAATTTGGAGAATAAGGGATAAGATAAAATATAGAGTAAGTGGACAGGCTAAGCTGAGGAATATATCACCATCAAATCAACGAACATAAAAGTAGGAGGAAAATTAAAAAGTTATCATGAATATTTTATGGCCAAGGAGAGAAAATGCCCTGGATTAGCTGCCGGAATAGACTGAACCTGATTAAGACTGAGTCAGGTATCCTTAAACCTGGAAAAGAAAAACATTTATGGTTTTTCCTGGTTTTTTCTCTACTCCTGTTCTTTCTGCTGAATTTTCCCGTCATCTATGGACAGACGACTCAAGCCATAGCTACTGCTCCCTCGCCGGAGAAGGCCGAGGCTCAGTGGTATCTCATCACCCTCAACGGTCAAAAGATTGGCTACCTCAAAGAAAGCGGCCAGAAAATAAAAGAAAATGGTCAATGGTTCTATAAAAGTTATAGCGAATCAAAGATGTCTTTTAACCGCCTGGGAAAAAAGGCTGAAATAACCTCTAAGGCTGAATATCTGGAAACCGAGGACGGGCAGCTGAAGAAAGTTCTGTCGGAAACGGTTATGTCTTCCCAGCCAATCAGAGTTGAAGCTCTGGTCGAAGAGGGAAAAATTGTTCTAAAAACAACGGCCTCGGGCCGGACTTTTAGCCGTGATCTGCCTTTTTCGGGTCAACTTTTTGGTCCGGAAGGCATCAGCCAGCTCAGTCAGGCCCGCCTTAAGCAACCAGGCGATAAAGTTGAATATCGAACACTGCTGGCAGAACTGTCCCAGGTGGTGACCGGCGAGCGATGGCTGGCCGGCGAAGAAGAGATCGATTTCCGCGGAGAAAAGATTAAAACCAGAAAGATAGAGGAGAAAACATCAGGGGTAGGTTCAACCCGGCAGGTCTGGATTGATGAGGCTGGACATGAAATTAAATCGGTTGAATCTTCACCTTTTGGCGATTTAATAGTTATAGCTTCAACGGAAGAAGAAGTCCGGAAAGGCGTGGAAGGCCTATCCATCAGCGAAGACCAATATCAGGTCAGTCTGGTTAAATCTAATGTCCGTTTACCTCAAGCCAGAACTCTTAACCGGCTGGTCATTAAAATTGAGAAGAAAAAGCCTGAAGGAGGCTGGCCTGATCTTAACTGTGATTATCAACGGGTCATCAGCCAGACGGCAGAAACAACACTTCTGGCCGTGAGCCAGGTAAATCTAAAGACCGCGGCCGGTAAAAAATTGTCGAAAGAAGAGTTCGAACGTTATCTTAAAGCCAATGCTTATCTTGATGCCGATGATCCAGAGATAAAGAAAGTGGCGGCGGAGGTGACCGGGTCAATCACCGATCCTTATAATAAAGCTCTGCGGCTCAGGAACTGGGTTACCGCCAACATGACTTTTGACCTGGGAATTGTCTTTGCTCCGGCTTCGGAGGTTATAAAAAATAAAAGAGGCACCTGTGCCGGCTATGCCTCGCTGCTGGCTTCCCTGCTGAGGGCGGCCGGTATTCCTTCCCGCTATCTGATGGGCCTGGTTTATGTCAACGGGGTCTGGGGGGGACATGCCTGGACTGAGGCCTGGCTATCTGACCGCTGGGTGCCGCTGGATGCGGCGGTTCCTGGCCCGGGAGTAGCTGATGCTGCCCGGCTGGTGGTGGCAGCCGGTGGTCTGGATGAAGGCCTGGGGGAAAGCCTGATGGCTGCCCAGAAAATCTTTGGCCAGGTTGATATTAAGATTCTTGATTATAGCTTCGATGGGCATCGTTACCGGGTTGAGCCGGGCCGGCCTCTTTACGAAATTAGAGATGGAATTTATACCAACCGGGGACTCGAGATAAGTTTAAGGGCGCCGGCCGGGTATAGTTTCTATGATACCGATAAAGTCTGGCCGGATAAGACTGTCGTGGCTTTAAAAGGACCGGCTGGCGAGACAGTAAAATTGACTCAAGAAGGCTGGTTTCCAGCGGCCAATTTTGACCAGTATCTGGTCAGTCAGCTAAAAGCCATGGTCAAAGGAGGGCGGCTGAGTTATCAATCAGTCTGGGGCAAGAACCGCCCGGTAGTTATCTCTGAGCAGAAATCGGTAGCCGGCCTAATTAACGGGGTCGACCTTTTTATTCTGACAGCCGAAGGGCCAAACTCGGAGCGAGTGCTGAACGGGGTTTTGAAAAATCTCAGTTGCCGGCTGGTAATAAAATAGATACTGGCGGTAAACAAAAAAAACTGCTGGAGGCGGGCCGCTTATTACCGTCCGCCCTGAAGATTGTCCAGATAAAGAGCAGCTGCTCCCAGAATGGCGATATGGTCAGTAGTTGAAACTTTAATCTCAATTCTCTTAACAGCTAAGGAATAGGCAAAAGAGGATATAGCGGCCAGCATCGAGTCTTTAAAAAATTGGTAAGACTGGCTGACCGACCCGCCGAGGATAATAGCCTCGGGGTCGACGGCATACATGATCGCTTTGATGGCTTCGCCCAGGTGATGACCATAAGCCTCAAAGACTTTTAGAGCTTCTTTTTGACCGGCTTTAGCCAGCTGGTAAAATTCTTTTCCCGGCCGGCCATAGGATTTAAGAAAAAATTGTCCGGAGGCATAGCGCTCAAAATTAGCCTCAAGGTACGGCAGCATCCCGAACTCACCGGCACCGCAGTTGGGCCCGGAATAAAGACGGCCATTGATAACGAGTCCCGCTCCGAGACCGGTGCCGGCAATTAACCCGACAAAATTATGGTAGGAGCGGCCGAGGCCAAAATACCTTTCACCGGCGGCAAAGCAGTTGGCGTCATTATTGACATAAACCGGGACCTGATAGCGGGCTTCAAGTATTCTTTTAAGCGGGACCTCTCGCCAGGCAGGAATATTCTGGACATCATAGACAACCCCAGTCTCCAGATCAACAATGCTGGGGATACCAAGTCCCAGACCCTCCACTTCCAGGCTGAAGACTTCATCCAGGGCCGCAGTCAGATCAGCTAAAACCTCCTCTTCTGTCCCCGTGCTCCGGATAATTCTAGCGGCGATTTTGACCACCCGGTCACCTTCAACCAGACCGGCCCGAACCTGCGTGCCTCCCAGGTCAACACCGATTAAAACCACTTTCTACTCCTTAAATTTTAAGCCAGTCCAGTTCCTCAGCTTCCGGGCTGCCGGCTTACTTACTGGCTGGCGGCCATTTTCTTTTTTCTTCGCAGCTTAATTGTTTCATTGTTAATAAGCGGCCTGGCCCAGAAACCTATAGTCAAAATATAGCCAAGAGTCAGGTAAAGAACAAGCATGGCTGGACGGAGTCCAAACCGGTCTCCCAACCAGCCGATAAGTAGCGGCACCAGGGCCCCGCCGGCTATTCCGGTACAGAGGAGGCCGGAGAAGGCTCCCTGATGAGCCTCAATTGAATTAAGAGCTAAAGAAAAGATAATTGGCCACATAACCGAGGCGAAAAATCCGATAAGCGAAAAGCTATAAAGATTGATAATCCGGGGACCGGAGCCGGGCAGTTTAAGCGAAAAGGAAAGGAGGCAAGGCGGACCCCAGAGAGCCAGCGTCAGACAGACCAGAGCTAAGGATACTGCTCCAATCAGAACCCGCCGGCTGTCCATAAGTTTTAGCAACAGCAAACCGAAAAGCCCGCCGATGGTCATCAGACCCCAGAAATAGGAGACAGCCTGGGCCCCGGCCGTCTGAGGGTCAAGCCCGTGGTAGGTCTTAAGGAACTGAGAGGTCCAATTTGCTACACCCTGCTCGGTGCCGACATAAGCCATGATTCCGAAGAAATACAGAATGACGATTTTTTTCTTTAAGAGAATTTTGTAGATGGACCAGGTGCCGGCCTTTTCCTCTTCTTTTAATTCGACTGGCGGAAAATGTGAGGCGAAAACAATGATGATCATCATTAAAGCAATCAGAGCAAAAACCCAGTAAAGAGAAACCCAGGGCAGGTTGGGCGGAACCAGCTGCCGCAGGCTGTTAAGCAGCAGGTTCTGTTTTCCGGCGGCGGGAAGATTTCTAACGAGATAGGAGTAGAGAAGCGGGCTCAGAAAGGAAGCACTGCCGAAAATAAGCTGAGCCAGAACAGAGTTAAAAGCAAAGTGCTCCTCGCCGCCTGATACCCGGAGAAGGGGATTAATTGCTACCTGCAGAATGGCCATGCCCAGTCCAATGAGAAAAAGAGAAATGGTTGAGACCAGATAACCTGGGAAAAGAGCGAAAAGCAGGGCCCCGGCTAAAGCCAGGCAAAAAGCGGTTAGCATGACCTTTTTTTCACGGTATTTTTCGACCAGAAAACCGGCCGGAATAGACATAACCGCATAGGCAATAAAAAAAGAAAAAGGCAGAAGCCCGGCTAAGGCTAAATTCAATTTAAAACTGTCAATGATCTCTGGCACTAACGGCCCGATAATGTTGGTTAAAAAGGAGATAACAAAAAAGATCAAAAAGATCAGGCAGACTAAAAAATAATGGCGTTGAGGCTTCTGAGTCATGTCCTGTCTCCAGTTGCTATATTTTTGCTGTTCCTTAGCTTACAACTAAAAAACAGGGGACACAATCTATATTTCCTATTTTTCGATACCATTTTTTCATCAATATCTCCTCGATTCTTGAATCTATAACCCTGACCAATAAGATCGATCGGGCCGATTGTCGCTAAAAGTTTATAGTTGGCCCCAGCCGATCCAGAAAGATAGAATAGCCATTGGCAAAACTGACCTTTCGTCCTTATAATAGGCCAGAAGCTTTAGGAAAATTAGGAAATATAGATTGTGTCCCCATTTTATTAAGGTCATAAGGTCAAGGCGGCGGACCATCAGTCTGGAAATTGATCAAAAGGGAGTCTTGACGGTCAGAGCCCCTTATGGTCTGGACAGGATAACCATCAATGACGTTTTGAGGCGTCACCAGCCCTGGATCAGAAAAAAACGCCAGGAGGTACAGAGGAGACAGAAGCTTTCTTGCCCGAAAAAATTTGAGGATGGTGAAAATTTTCTCTGGCTGGGAAGAGCCTATCCTCTCGAAATTGTTAAGAGAAACAGGCCGCCGCTGACTTTTGACGGCCAGAAGTTTGAGCTGGCGGCTCCCTTCCTGGCTTCGGCCCGGCAGGTGTTTGAGACCTGGCTCAAGCAGCAAGCGCGCCTTTATCTGACTTCAAGGGTAGCTGCCATATCCAGGCAGACTGGTTTAAAATATGAAAAGTTCCGGCTGTCTTCAGCTGCTACCCGCTGGGGCTCCTGCTCAGCCCGGGGAACAATTTCACTGGTCTGGCGGTTAATCATGGCTCCGTCAGATATTATAGATTACCTTATTGTTCATGAACTGGCTCACACTAAGGAAAAAAATCATTCCAGAGCTTTCTGGCGTTTGGTTGAGGATTTCGTCCCTGATTATAAGGAAAGGAGACACTGGCTCAGGAAGAATGGCTTCCAGCTTAATTTTTAAGAGCCGGGAGCCAGCGGTCTGTTTCTAAGATTATTTGACCTGATTTTTGCCGCTGATAAAATAGGAGCCGGAAATAAAAAAGGCTGAGGCCACTGATGAACAGGATGAACCTTGATACTCTTCAAGAAGAAAGATCCCGGAAGAACAATCTGGGGCCAGGGGAGAAACTCTCAGCCGTAATTTTCTGGGGCTCGCTCTGGGGCTTAGCCGAAGCTACTGCCGGCTATTTATTACATTTATTAAAGGTTCCTGGCCTGGCCGGGGCAGTCATGGCTACCATTGCTTTTTATTTTCTCAACCGGCTTTACCAGCAAACCGGCTCAGCCGAGGCTGTGGTTTTTTCCAGTTTTTTAGCCGCCGGCCTCAAAGGTCTTGATCTAATCTTTAGTCCGCTTAGTTTTATGGATATCATCAACCCGGCGCAGGCCATCATCATCGAAGGCCTGCTGGCTGCCCTGGCTCTCCAGGTTTTGAGCCGGGAGTCCATCCACTCTTCTCCCCGTATTGTTCCTTCCTGCCTGCTCTTTTCTTTTGGCTCCAATCTGACCTATAGCCTGGTGACTCTGGCTGAATCTGCTGTCTTTCCTCTGAGTAATATCTTTGAAGCTCCACCCTGGAGCCTGATTACATTTTTGGTGCTATCACCGCTTCTTACCTCCGCGCTCCTGGTTTGGTTGCTGGGGAAAAGCTATAGTGAAAAAAAAGAGATAAAAGGAGCAAAAACAGCGGCCAGTACTGCTGAGCGGCCGGTTGTCCGCCATTTTTTCCCTGACCTTATCCAGCAATTTAATATTCTTTTAGAGCAGGCTCCTTTCCGGCCAGGTGTCTCAATAACGGCGATGGTCCTGGCTGTTATAAACGGTTTAATCCACTATTAGTTTAAAGAATTTTAGGACGGCGAGATTGAAAGCAATTTTTAAAAAAATAAAAAAAGCTGACCGGGAAGAGGCTGAAAAAAGAACCGGCCTGGCTTCTCTCCCCAATGAAGTAATGATCCGCACCGGCTGTCCTTCCCATAACTGTGGCGGGCGGTGCCTGCTGCGGGTTTATCTTAAAGATGGGGTGATTACCAGAATTGATGGCGATGACCGGCCTGACACGATTGAAGCTCCACAACTCAGGCCCTGCCCGCGCGGCCGGGCTTACCGCCGGCGTCAGTATCATCCCGATCGCCTCCGCTATCCACTGAAACGCACCGGGCGGCGTGGCGAAGGAAAATTTGAAAGAATCTCCTGGGATGAAGCTCTTGATCTGGTTGCTTCGGAACTCAGCCGGGTCAAAGAGAAATATGGCAATTCAGCTCTTTTTGTCCCCTATGGCACGGGCAGTTACAATCAGATCAATGGCCGCCAGACAGCCACCCGCCTTCTCCATCTTTTTGGCGGCTGCCTCGGCTTTTATAACTCTTATTCCTGGGCCTGTATTACGCCGGCAACTCTGACGGTTTATGGCACCACGACCACCGGCAACCAGCGGCAGGACTGGTTGAACAGCCGCTATATTCTGATGTGGAGCTGGAATCCGGCGGAAATGCGCGATGGAACGAACAGCGATTATTTTGTCAAGCTGGCTAAGGAAAGAGGAGCCAGAGTGGTCTGTCTTGACCCGCGCTTAACCCCCTCAGCAATTGCCCTGGCTGATGACTGGATTCCGATCAGACCCGGGACAGATGCCGCCATGATGTCAGCGATGGCTTATGTGATGATAACTGAGAATCTTTATGACGCCGATTTTATCCGTACCCACAGTGTCGGCTTTGATGAAACACAGATGCCACCTGGCTTTGAAGCTGAAGAAACTTATAAGGATTATATCCTCGGGCGGCGGGATGGTCTGCCCAAAACACCAGGCTGGGCGGAGAATATCTGTCGTGTTCCGGCCGAGACTATTGCCCGGATAGCCCGTGAATATGCCACCATCAAACCGGCCATGCTTTATTTAGGCTATGGCCTCCAGCGGCGGGCTTATGGCGAGCAGGTAGTGAGAGCTGCCTGTGTTCTGGCGGCTCTGACGGGTAATATCGGGGTTCATGGCGGCTGGGCGAGCGGTCTCGGCAATCAGGCCCCAGATGGCGGTCCATTCTGGCTGGTTTTCCCGGTTGGTAAGAACCCGGTAAAAGCTTCAATTCCCAGTTTCCTCTGGACAGAAGCGGTCATTCGCGGACGCGAAATGGGGCCGGAAGATGGCGTGGTTGGCGTGCCGAAGCTTGATAATAATATCAAGCTCCTTTATGTCGTCGCCAGCAATTGCCTGATCAATCAGCATGCCAATACTAACCGAACAGCCAGAATTCTAAGCGATGAGAACCTGGTTGAATTTATTGTTGTCCATGAACAATTCATGACGCCAACCGCCCGGTTCGCCGATGTGGTGCTTCCTGCTTGCACTCAGTTTGAAACCTGGGGACTTGAAGATGGCTGGAAATATGGCGATGAAATTATTCTGATGCCAGAAATACTCGAGCCGCTACCCGAAACTAAAAGCGATTACGCAATCTGTGCGGAAGTGGCTAAGCGTCTCGGCTTTGGTGAGAAATACACCGAAGGGCGGGATGAAAAACAGTGGGTGGAGTGGATGCTCGATGTCTATCGGCAGACGCGTTTTCCTGATTTACCCTCGCTGGATGAATTGCTGGAGAAAAATCTCGGCGTCTGGGCCAGGCCGGTTGCTGACCCGGCCGTCGCTTTTGAGGATTTCAGACGGGAGCCGGAAAAGTATCCATTGCCGACGCCTTCAGGAAAAATTGAAATATTTTCAGCCAGGCTCCAGCAACTGGGAAAACTGGCTGAGATTCCAGCCGTGCCCAAGTATATTCAGGAATGGGAAAGCCCGTTTGGCGAGGAGGCCAAAAAATATCCACTCCAGGCAATCGGCCATCATTATTTAGCCCGGGTTCATTCGACCCATCACAATAACGACTGGTTGCGAGAGGCTTTTCCCCAGCGGGTCTTTATCAATCCGGTTGATGCTGAGGAACGGGGAATAAAGACCGGGCATCTGGTTAAAGTTTTTAATGAGCGCGGAGCTCTGCTTTTACCCTGCCGGGTTACGCTTAAAATCAGACCGGGGGTAGTGGCCATTCCGCAGGGAGCCTGGTGGGAGCCGGATGAGCAGGGTCTCGATCACGGGGGAAATATCAACGTGCTGACTTCCGAGCGCTGGTCGCCATATGCTTTTGGCAATACCCAGCACACGATCATGGTTCAGGTTGAAAAATATGAAGAGAAATAAGCAAGAAGCGAGAGAAGCCGGGAACGGGAAAAAGAGCCAGCCGGGCCAGAACCAGTATGCCTTTTTCTTTGACTCGAGTGCCTGCTCGGCCTGCAAAAGCTGTGTTCTGGCCTGCCGGGATAAAAACAACTGGCCAGCCGGAGTCAGATGGCGGCGGGTCTATGAGCTCAGCGGCGGCCAGTGGCTGCGGGTTGGAAACAACTGGGTGCCTGATCTTATTGCCTATAATCTTTCTCTGGGCTGCAACCATTGTGAAGAGCCGGTTTGCCTGAAAGGCTGCCCTTCTGGAGCAATCAGCAAAAGGCCAGATGGAATAGTCCTCATTGACGGCAAAAAGTGCCTGGGCTGCCGTTACTGCGAGTGGAGCTGCCCCTATGGGGCGCCTCAGTATGATGTGAGGGCCAGGAGAATGACCAAGTGCGATATGTGTTACGACCTGGTTGATAAAGGCGAGAAACCGGCTTGCGTTAATGCCTGCCCGATGCGGGCCCTGGATTTTGGCCCACTTGATGAAATTATGGAAAAATACGGCCAGGTCAGAACTGTATTTCCTCTGGCGGAGGCAGGCTTAACTGAGCCAGCATTTATTATCAGGCTACATCCTTCTGCCTCAAAAGCCAGACCAGGAAAAGTTACCGTTGACAACAGAGAAGAAGTGTAAAAATTTAGCTTGACAATCAGTTATGATTTTTATAATTTCGGTTTAGTTTATTAATTTAAATTTATCAGTTGAAGGGAGGCATAATGAAAACTCAGAGTCAGGGAGAGTCACAATCTTTTTTTCTTTTTTTGAAGAAAAAAAGAGCCACGATCATTTTTTTACTTTTTATCATTATTGGGCTTGGAATTTTCTCTGGGGTATTAGCTGCTCAGGACAAGAAGCTCTATCTCGCACCGGTCAACAAGGCTTTTCTGGAATATAATACCCAGCGGGACAGAGTCTTACGGTATACGTCTGAGGGACATCCTCTGGGTCTAATCCCCAGTCCTCATGATTTATCTTACTTAAAAAATTTATCAGTCAGGAGATCCAGGCAAATAGATTTGCCGGTCACCTATGATCTACGGACTCTTAACAAGTTAACTCCGATCAGAAACCAGGGCAGCTGCGGGTCGTGCTGGGCCTTTGCCACTTACGGCTCCTTAGAATCATTTTTAATGCCGGCTGAGCCTCGTGATTTTTCTGAGGAACACCTGATTCATAATCACGGGTTTGATTATGATCCCTGTTACGGCGGAACTCTTGACATGTCCACAGCCTATCTGGTCAGATGGGGCGGACCGGTTAATGAGACCGATGACCCTTATGTTTCGGGTAATGGCTTTTCGGCGGTCAAGCATGTCCAGGAAGTTATGATGATGCCGCCCAGATCTGGACCTCTGGACAATGATGTGATCAAAGAAGCGGTGATGAATTCCGGGGCGGTTTATACTGATATGTTCTGGGATGACAGCAGCTATAACTCAACCAATAAAGCCTATTATAATCCCGGCAACACTGGGGGCGGTCATGCGGTGGCTATAGTGGGCTGGGATGATAACTTTGATGCGGCCAAATTCAACACAGCCCCTCCAGGAAATGGTGCCTTTATTGTCAAAAATAGCTGGGGCTCTAGCTGGGGAGATCATGGTTATTTTTATGTCTCCTACTATGATGCCTATTTCGGGCGCCAAGGCGTTAATGGGGTGGTCAAAGCTGAAAGTGCGGCAAAATATCTGGTTAATTACCAGTACGATCCCTTAGGGTGGACGACCGGCCTAAGCTATGGTAGTGACACCGCCTGGATGGCCAATGTTTTCCAGTCCCAGTCCGACCTGCCGCTTCAAGCTGTGGGCTTCTACACGGCTTCGACAGTAAATAATTATGAGATTTATGTCTATTTAAATACCGCTCCCAGAGTGGCAATAAATGGGGAACCGGTAGCTACTAAAAGCGGGGTTATAAATTCGCCCGGGTTCTTTACCATAGAACTGGATAATCCTGTCGCTCTAACCGCTGGCCAGTATTTCTCGGTGGTGGTCAGGTTGCAAACAGTTGGCTATGAATATCCAATCCCGATAGAAGGATATGTCGGAGGTTATAGTTCCGGGGCTACAACTAACCCGGGTATGTGTCTGGTGAGTAGTAATGGGACTGGCTGGACAGTTCTGACCGATGTTGGTTTAAATTATGATATTTGCCTCAAGGCTTTCGCTGGACCGGAGCCGCTTTATCCACCAGTTAATCTCAGGTTAACCGCGGTTGAGAATAATTTCATCTTTTTCAAAGAGAAGATTAACCGCCTGAGCTGGGCAGCTAATACTGCCAATACGATGAGAATTGCCAGCCATAAGATCTATCGCAAAGCCAGTAACGAAAGCACTTACTCGCTGCTGGCGACGGTGGGTGGGACTCAGTATACTTTTGATGACCGCGGGCTAAAAGCTCCAGGCAATTATTCCTATCAGGTGACGACGGTTGATGAATATGAAAGAGAAAGTGATCCAGTGACAGTTTCGGGCTCAGCCGAAACGCCGGCCAAAGTTCTAAAGACCAAATCTTACCGGACCAAAGTGGCTGCCAGGAACCTGTCTGATTCGAAATAAGGGGAACAAAATGAAGAGAAAAATTATAGCTGGAAATATCAAAAATATTAAAATCATGGTCTGTTTGGCTTTGTCCTTAGCTTTTTTGGCCGATCAAAGCCTGGCGGCAGGAATTAAACCAAAGATTGAAGTCGGGCTGTCTTTTGGCTTGAGAACCTTGAATAATTCGGAACTTAAAGAAGTCTATGGTTCAGGAATTAATGTTCTCCCCACTGTCGCCTTGACCTGGAAAGGGCTGATGATCGGTGGTGGCTATGAAGCTGGGTTTAAAAAAGATGGAGTCATTGGGATTTATGAAGAACCGGCCGAGCTATCGGTCAAAGGGGGCGAAATCTTTGCTGGCTACGAGTTGAGGCTGATGAATATTGCTCCTTATATCAAGGTCGGGGTTGGCTTTTACTCCTACAAGCAGCTAATTGATAGCGAATATGTCAGCGATTATCCGGTCGATGGGAATAAAACAGGCCTGATTGTAGCCGGCGGAATTAAATATTTTCCGCTGAAAAGGCTGTTCGTCTCGGCTGAAGTTAAATATGGCAGTCTGAAGGTCAAGCCTTACGATGTTGAGGTAGACCTGGGCGGCCTGCGCCTCAACGGTGGTCTTGGCTTCAGTTTCTGAAAACTGGGGACACAATCTATATTTCCTATTTTTTAAAGGAGTAGAGGTTTGTCCCTTTGACATTTTTTATCTTTAGCTCCCATGGTTTCAGCTATGGAATTGGTTTCCTGACGTCTGTAGCTGCCGAAAAGAGGTCCA
>Ga0208695_1002364_pt1 | contig 13873 bp, 8 predicted proteins | sample AD_UKC111_MetaG_FD_184449 | JGI IMG/M metagenome (GOLD analysis project Ga0208695, IMG submission 184449) | Active sludge microbial communities of municipal wastewater-treating anaerobic digesters from Hong Kong - AD_UKC111_MetaG (SPAdes)... | ecosystem: Engineered > Bioreactor > Anaerobic >... | reverse complement strand
ATGTTTTGCTAGCGAGTAAGATTTCGCCTGCGAATAACATTAAATTTTCTAATACTGCACTCACCGAATACGATGAGCAACTTGTCCGGCGGTGAAAAAGTTATCGTCTAGATAAATCCAACGTGGAGTTTAAACTTAGTGTGATGTTGTGTGCGCGAAATAATTGATTTTAAAATGAGCAATCTACTCCACGAATTAATCAATCATAGAATACCCTGCCATTTACAAATGCGTAACAATTATAATTCCCGTCGACACCAATGCAAGGGGAAAATAAAACCAAAGCTCTGTTTTTGAAAAAAAACATCTCCAGTATTTATTATTATACGTTTGGAATTCCGGTAAGGAAGTATCCATGCTAAAATCGATTTTCTCTTCTTCTGTATTTCTTACCTTATTATATAATGAGCGGAATAGCCTTTCCTGCAATAAATAATATGCATCTAATCCCCAAAAAACTAAAATTGGAACATACGCGATAAGAAAGTACATTTTGTCTGTATCTTTGTTTGCCAATACAAAAATACCGGCAACTAAAGTCACAGCCCAACCCTTAAGCGCAAATGAATTGCCTGCCATTCGATTAATAATACCCTGAACTAATTCCAAATGCTTTAATTTGCTATCCAACTTCAATTCTCCTTTCCTAACCATTTTCTAAACTCTTTTTTCTCTTTTCCAGTATTTACAAATATCTGATCGTTTTCCATTAACAACATATTATACATAGAATAAAACTGTGGAATATAGGAAAGGTCAGCATCATCCAAGTAAACACATATTTTTTTACCTAAGGCATCTGCATAACCAAGTTCCCAAGGGCACCATTGTGAATCCAAAGTACTCTTAGACAGGAATAGGATAAAAACTGTACTTTGCTTTATGCGCTCTTTTATTATCTCCGCAGTGCTTGCATTGCACCATTGTCTCTTAAGGTCAAATTTATCATTAACCCAATCAATATACGCCACATATCCTCGAGAGTTAAACCATTTATAAAAATCAACAATTTGTGCTTCATCCCTAGAATTATGCGAAACAAACAAATCAAACTTTTTCAGTCGTTCCAATTCATTTACATATAACCTCTGTTTTAATATTTCTGGACTACTCTCATTCTTTACAATTTCATTATCTATCAAGTTAGTTTTTCCTTTCTTCTTGCGCCTAAGTACAAAAGGCAGACCTATTGCCTGTATATAGCGCATTGACTCCTGTTTTAAAGAGAAATTACGTGTACAGGCATTAACTTTATAGAAAAATTTTACTATCGACTCTGATTTGTATTTCGATAACTCGCGCATTATTTCTAAACGTTCATGTAAATCGTGTGTGCAAAAATACTGATCAATAAATGCCCTTGCATATATCGGCTCTATCTCTTGTATGTAATATAAAGCTTTAGATATCTTAGACTGTTGTTTTTTTTGTTTTTCAATTGACTGCTCCATTATCTCTTTCTTAAGCTTTTCTTGCTCTTCAGATGAAAGTAATATACGTCCTTTTGATTTGCGTAATTTACTTCGACAATCATAAGAACAACCTAAAATGAAATCATATGGCTTTCTAAAATTATATCGGCTCTTCTTTCCGTGCCTTATTAAGTCTTCATTTTTGTCATGCCAATACTTATATTGCTTATTTAAGTCCTCCCACAAATGAGGATACAATTCAATAAACTTGTCGACAAAAAAATCATCTGTGAAGTCTTGTGGCATAAATAATGCGACATTTGCAATTGGTTTCTTAAATCTTTTCTTATAATCTATATACATTTTATTAAATTGACGAGCGGTTCCCCCCATACTATTCCTCCATTTAATGGACACCTTGCGGCACGGTATAGTCTCATATTTTATTCTTGCTACTTTGTAATATTATAAGACCCTAAGTTCTCGCTTTTCTCAAACGCTTTATCGATATAGTAAGATGGAGCTTTTAAGAAAGCATCCTCTGTTACAATGTCTATGTAACTATCAGAAAGGCTGTCGTACAGAGCCTTGTTTGTACTTGGAATAGGGCTGTCAACCCATGACTTCTTATTTCCCATGTTTTTTACAAGAATATCGAAAAATATAGAAGCTGACCATCTGCCAGAGGATAACTTCGCCCAAGAGTATTGGTCTAACCCAAAAGCTTCGTAAAATGCGTTCTTTTGTACTACACAAACTAGACCGTTAGAATGGGAAGTACGCCCGTTACGGTTTTGCTCCCTGAGAGCGTACTTAATTTCCCACTCCATCCACGAACTTTGCGTCATATTGGGCGACACAATTACAATCATTACGGTTGTATCGTAAATCATATCTGCGAGTTTTTGCCGAATGGTGTTTGTTTTGAGGTCACTCATATCAGGTGAATTGCTCGTTTCACCTTGATAGTAGGTTGCGTCACTGCCCAGTTTTTTGATAATAGCATCACGAAGACTGGTAGCTTCGCTATACTTATACGAGATAAATGTTTTGTGCGCCATAAAATCATCCATCCCTCTCTATATAATTTGATTTCTATTCCTCAAACCCCGAATCTCGTACCCGCAGTGTGCGGCAGTTCTCGGATATAGTCCGCACAGTTTGTTGGGTGAATCCTTCATCAGACTCTGCTTGAACTTCAAGTGATACCGTGACCTTTGCACCATCGACCGAAGTCAAATGTTGGATGATTTCCTCGACGTACTTTTGAACATCTCGATTGATGCGAGTGGTGTCAAGGTCTGCTGACATAAAGAACCTTCTATTTTTCGGCGTGGGTACGGAAGGAGTATTATCTTCACGAATTGTGCTGCCTTCGTTTGATGGCGTGTATACATATCCGCCATCACCGCTTGCATTTGTGGGAGCGGTCGAACTTCCGCCAAGACGTGCTGCCGCATCTTCTTCCGCTTGACGTTTTGCCGATTCCTCGGCAAACTGCTTTTGAGCGACATCAACCTTCACCAGATAGCCCGATTTTTCAATGAATCCAACGTATTGGTTGAATTTCAGGTCAATGTATCTTGTACCGTCGAAGCCAGATGCGACAGCAAAATACTCCGTGGAATTCACACCGGTCTGGATAGCATCGATGAGGACATTTTCACTCGCCAATCGCGGGAGGTAACAGTAAGTACAAAGGTACTCCCATAGTTTCTTGATGGCGATGTTGTCGGATTCACGCCAGAGGATATTATCTAGTTCCATTCGAAGGAGAGCTGGAGCCCAGCGCTCGATGATGGCTTCATTTTGGCGCATTTTTTTAGCGGCCTTCTGAATAATGCTCTCGTTTCCACCCCTGATTGTGATAGCATCCCATACAATAGTTTTCATATCCACATTTTTGTCGATATATGGTACAAGGAGCCAGCAGTAGGCTTCTTTGATCCGCGCATCCACCGTTTCATTAGCGCGGTGAAGGTTGTTCTGGGTTTCACGATTTTGCGCCGCATCGAGATTCAAGTCCTCACTATCATCCTTGATAGATTTCCAAGCTATGTAGAGTCGCACAGCTTGTTTGAGACTTGCCATCAGATCTTGGTCGGGTGCAATGAATGCCAACATATTGCGATAAATACGCGGAGTATTACCACGGTTGTTCAAAATGTCTGTTACCGCCGTCATTGCTGCATTGTTCTGGTTCGTTGCTTTGTACTCGTCAGACGGACGCAAGATAACAAGACGGGCGGTTTGCTCATCAGGCACATCAAGTGAGGACGCAGGACAAATATGGATGCCAGCGAATGGCGCTTCCTTACGCAGGGAACGAAGTCTCGTCTCAATTTCGTATTCAACATCAGAAGATGACACCTGCGTGGCGCGGTCATCCGCTGTTTTTCTCAGCGTAGGACGACTATCATACCAGAATCTGTCGCCCGACGGATTAGTATATAAGAACGAAAGCGAATTACGTAGTGTGTTCAAAGCATCGTTGAAAACGGCGATGTTTTCTCCGGGTTGGACTACACCAAGACGAATGCGAGAACTTTCGACGCCACGAGTAGCCTGTTCACGACTTGTCGGGGCGGAGCCGAGCATAATGGTTCTTGCAACACGGCGAGCAGCGAGATGCCTGCCGTATCTTGCGTTCTTGTCGGTCTTATAAGGGATCGAATCCTTACCGTCCACTTCTTTGTCAACGATGCCGTTCCAATTATCAGAGAGATGACGGGTGAGTTCATCACGTACATTGGGCACATCGAGCGGGATAGAGCCGGGCATAATCATCAAACTAGCATCATTACCCATCCAAAGTTCATACACAACTCCTGCCATCAGGCGCAGAACACCACGGGTGCGCTGGAAACGCTCAAGGGTTGACCAATCTTTATACAAGCGGTCAAAGACTTCCGGATGGATGGGATAGCAAGACACCATCCGCTCCTTATATTCCAATTCTCGTGCTTCGATCGGAAAGTCAGTTTCATTCTCGTTATACATTGCGGAGAATGCTGCGCAGACAGCATCTCGCGCGTTGGGGTTTTTACAGTCAAGAAACAGGCGGCGACGCACGACTTCAAAGCCCTCATTCGCCGCAACGGGCTTCCAGATAGACTCCATGCGTCCGAAGGTATGCTCGATGGTCTCAAGGGCGGTCTTGCCCGCTTCACCACCGATTTCAATAGTCGATTCAGGGATGGACGCAACAACAAGGCTATTCTTGCTCGCCCTAGCCGCCTCGGTAACTTCTTGAATAAACGAGATGAAATTGTCAAATGTCCCTGCAGGCAGACCGCTTGCGCCATAGATTTTTTTGGCGTAGGCGACCAACTCATCCATAAGTATAAGGCAGGGAGCAGCGGCGTCAAAGAGGTTCTTTAAGGTCTCCGAGCCGGGGGAAACTCCCTTTTTATCCGATTCTTTTACAAGGTCATATAGAGCAGGATTGCCTGCTGATTCCGCAAGCTGCGCAGCCATCTCACCCCATAATGTATTGATAGTAATGCCGGGCATATAGCTTGGACGCTTACTCTTAGTAGGGTCAAGCGCTGTTCCTACAAGAACAGCTACGTTCGCTTTCGGCAGAGTATTAACACCCGCTCGCTCTAATACTGGCTTTACATTTGGAATTTTATCGATGGAGACTCTGCCGCGCATCATGTGGTAGAGCGCAAGCATGCTATGGGTCTTTCCTCCGCCAAATGCCGTTTTAAGTTGAATGACAGGCTCACCATCCAGACCGCAAACGCGACGAAGCGCCTGTTCCAAAAGCCCTGTCATGCCTTCCGTTACATATGTGCGGGCAAAGAACTCTACTGGGTCGCGGTACTCATACGCACCCTCACCACGGGCAACCTGTGCGAGGTCGGCGGCAAATTCAGCGTTCTTATAACGCCCTTGCGCTACATCGGGGTGCGGTTCTATAACATCGCGCCAGCTGGGAAGACCATTGATAGGTGTATCTCTCAGTATACCATCTTTTTTTACTTTAACTGCAGTGTTAGTAACAGTCACTCCTTCAGTCACTGTAGTAGAGCCGTTAGCAGAACCATAGCGGGAAGTACGCAAAAGCACACGGATCTCCTCCGCGCCTTCAGGATCAATTTGTTCACACAACCGTGACATGGTATCCAAAGCACGCCATGTGTCATCAGCAGTAAAATCCTCGCCGCCGAGGTGCGCGAGTTTGTTTCTTACACCGACCAGTTCTTTCGCCCATGTTCTGTGGTCGATTGATAATTTCTTACGGAAAACTCTCTGCCAATGTAAATCAAACAGAAGGAGGCATCTGGCGATATCAAGGGAATCCACCAGCATAGCCCATTCACCTGAAAGAGGCAAATCGCGTTTCTGATCATCATAAAGCGTATCTATGACAGCTGCTTTCCACCAGTCATCGCCAAATTCTGTCCTCAGCTCGCGAGCTATGTAGGGTGCTAATGCCCCAAGTAAAATTCGAAAACCCTGCGAAACTTGCATATGATTATTAGCCATGATTATTCCTCCCTCTAATCATTAGTGATATCAAATAATGTCATTTGTGTTGCGTTGCTCATTTGCATCTTCAACTCCGCCGCCTTGCTCTGAACTTCCGGCCAGCCGATGACGAGAGAGTTATATGCGTAGGCTTCCTGTGCCCAACCTTTGCGCTCAGCTATCTGGAACAAGCGGTATGCCAGAGCCTTTGCCTGTTCCGGCTCAGATGTAAAGAGATCTGCGACAATCTTTGCCGCGCCAAGCACGCCGTCCTTTTCCAAAGCACGGGTGAGCTGCTGGGTAAGTAACCAAATGATTTCTTTATCAATCTTTTCGGGGATTTCTTCCCTATCTAAGAGCCTTACCACGCCTTTTTGTGCGTATAGGACGCCGCGGGCTGCGAGCTTCTCCACCGAGGTATTCTTTGCCCGTGCAAGCACGTCCGTCTCACCAAACTTCACATCGTTGAAAGCGTACTGTGTGTATAGGTCAACGCAGAAGCGGCTGTCGCGGTCAAGTTCGCCGTCCTGCTCGGAAAAATAAAGGTCAAGCTCCTGGTTAATGATTTGCAGAGCTGAGCGTACGCTCATCGGGGTTCCGTCTGCTTCCAACACCTTTGAAAAGCGGGAGTATACTCCCATGCCGGGTCCGATGGCGCTCTGCGCCAAGTCCACCGGGGCGATGTTAGACTGTTGTAGCTTTTTCAGAGCAGGCTTGAGTTCACGCTTCAACGTGTTTATGAAGTCACGGCGGGTGCAAATCGGCGCGTCAGCGGGTCGCTTACGGCAAACGAGGACGATGGATGATGCGAGGGCGTTAGAAGAAACTCCGCGGCTTCGATTTGCAAGTTCTGTTCTCAAAGGCCAAGTACCAGTCAACGTAAACCCTGCTTGAATAATAGCTGACAGCATAGTTTCCCAACCGGTAGAAGCTGTGTCATCTAATCCATACGTATCAGTTTGTTTGAATGCATAGTAAACTGTAATCGGAACATTCTTACAAGCATAACGATTAATATTTCGAAATGTTTCAAGCATTCCATCTTCAAAAAAGTTTTTTGCTTTATCACTATTTCCATCAAACTTGAACGGATTAGCCACGAGTTCCTCTGTTTTCGGCACAAGCATTGTATGAAAAAGAGTAGGATACATGCCTTTTAACGCCTGCCTCATCCAAACATAGAAAAAGTCGCTAAGGTCAGCATATCCAATATTATCGTAGTATGGTGGGTCTGTTGAAACCATAATGTTCTGGAACAGGTTATTATTTTGCGCGTCAGCCTGTTGTGCATCCCCTTTTAGTGATGCAGGCAATAAGTTCAAAACTCGAACTATCCAATCTACAGCATTATCCCAACAACCTGCTGAATTACTAAACGGGTTTGACTCAGCATAATCCCAAGACATCTGAATAGTTTGCATTGCAAACGTGTTTCTCAATGATTCACGACTAATATCCCAACCTGAAAAAGTCGAGTTTCTGTCTGCAATTTTATCAATAGCAAAAGCCAAGTAAGTGCATACCGCACTTGCGTATTCCCTAGAACCACCATTTCTTTCAATTTCTAATTTCACATCAATAATTATATCGATGAATGTTGTTATTGCATTTAATTGCCGTGCAGTAAATAGGTCTTTATATTGATTAAAGCCATAAGCCCTAACATTTATTCCAAGCGCTTTATAGGGCATTTCGCTTTCTGGCACATTTTCTGGAATAGCTGTAGCTGCAGCCTTAATCTGCGCTTCATTTGGCGATAAAAATACTCTGCCGCCGCGTTCCTCGGCAACAATAGCCATTAGCACTGCTGACATCCGTCCTGTAGTGGCTTCATTACGAACATATGCAAAGTCAATTGGAGTACCGCAACAAATGCATTTTGCTCCTTTACGGCGGATTATCGTCCCTTCCGGAGCATTCTTGCCGAATCTCACTACGTAATGGATATTCTTGCCCTCAATGACTGGCTGAATAAAAGCCTCCTTGCCTTTCTTCTTTGAAAGCACAAAACTACTCACAAGCGGCATTTCGCACCCACAAGCGGGGTTAGGGCATTTCACAGTCCGCGCCCAAAGCCACGCGATGACAGTCCGCTCTATTCCGTTTTCATCTTTTATTTTAGGGTATAAGTGCCCAATGCGCTCCCATGCTCTTTGTTTCATCCATTCTCCGTAATACCGAACATCCTCAGCAAGACCCTGCACACCCTTCCACTCGCCGCCAAGCTTGCGACGCGATTCAGGGTTGACAGGCGGCTGCCCGGCAAACTTGGGAGGTATCTCAATCATCGCTTTATTTATCATAACAGCGACGGGGTTTAAATCGCTGGCATGAGCTTCCAACCCGAGCCGCTGTGCTTCCAGAGGTATAGCGCCGCCACCCGCGAAAGGATCAAGCAGTGCAGGCGGGTTGCCGTTTGTAGATTTCATAATTTCAGCTTTTGCTTCGGCGAGAACTTCCTTGTTATTTGAGTTTTCCCACTTTACCAACTCTTCGAGTATGCCAAATAAACGTTGGCGCTCTTTATTTTGCGCTTCCTCTGTGGGAAATTCATCCGGATGGCTTGATGGGTCGTCAACGAGAGACGACCAAATAACCGCCCTTGCCGCAGCAAGAGGTCGCCTTGCCCACCACAAATGTAATGTGGAGGGATGTCCATGTCGTATGGATTTTTCACGACTTGATGCTGCATTTATCGCTTCAAGAGGCAGCGCCACTTCTATTAGTTTCTTTTTATATTCCATTGCCTTACCTCCGCAAGACGACAGTTGCGCCGTCTATCAATTCTTTAATATTGTAGTTCACGCTTGTCGCCGCAAAATCCGGGCGTTCGCGGAACGGGCGCTTAAGGTAGTGGGTCTTTGTGTTTGTGCCATCCACTTCCACAATCGCCAAGATGTATTCGTCCGGCTTGTTAAATGCCGTGAGAATTTCATTTTTGCTGACAGTCACGGTGTCTGCACCCGCTGTCCTTCCTTTGACTTCAATGAAGCGCAGTGTTGCGCCGCCAGATTCTCGTAGGTTTAGCGGTATGGTAGATTCCACATCGTAACCGACTTTTGCTGCGCTTACATCACGGGGGATGTATCCGAGGGACGTTTCTATCTCCATAACGGTTTTCATGGCGATAAGTTCAATCTCACGGCGAGCCAACGCATCGGCGGCAAAAGTATCAGGTCTGCCGAGCAGTTTGTTTAAAAGACCACGTCAGACTGTGTGAAAAGTCCCCAAAACCTGCAGGATAAAAGCTGGTTAAAATCGAATAATTAGGGTGATTGAGAGGTGGAATAATGGCTTACATAATGGGCGAAGACCGCAGTCAAATCACCCTTTTTCCTGAAGCGGTGGATGACTATATAACATCCGATAACCCAGTAAGGGTTATTGAGGCATTTGTAAACTCATTAAATATGCATGAACTCGGATTCTTAAGGACAGATCCCAATGTGACTGGCAGACCTGCATACGATCCCAGAGATTTATTAAAACTCTACCTGTATGGATATATGAACCGCATCAGATCCTCCAGGAAACTTGAAACTGAAGCCGGCAGGAATCTTGAGCTGTTTTGGCTTTTGCGTAAATTAAAACCGGACTTTAAAACTATAGCTGATTTTAGAAAAGATAACCCAGAAGCATTAAAAGGCGTCTTCAAGCAATTTAATATGTTATGTAAAGATTGGGATTTATACGGTAAGCAAGTAGTTGCTGTAGACGGTTCCAAATTCAGGGCCAGCAACTCCAAACGCAACAATTTCAATGAAAAGAAAATCAAAAGACAATTAAAATACATCGATGAAAAGATAGAAACATACTTAAATGAACTAGACAGCAACGATGTAGATGAAGCAGATATCCATGTCCCCAGTGAAGAAGAAATCAAGAAACGCATAGAAGAATTAAAGAACCGCAGAACTGAATATATGAAAATGCAGGAAGAAATGGCAGCCGCCGGAGCAAAAGAAATCTCAACAACAGACCCAGATGCCCGGCTAATGGCAGCAAACAACTTTGGAGTTGAAGTCAGCTACAATGTGCAGACCGCAGTTGACCAAAAGCATAAATTGGTAGTAGACAGTGAAGTCATAAACAACCCGGCTGATCAGGGGCAGCTAAGCAATATGGCTAAAAAGGCTAAAGAAGTTCTAGAAGCAGAAGAAATCGAAGTCCTGGCCGATAAAGGCTATTATGCTACCAAAGATTTGATAGAGTGCGAAACCAATGGGATAAGAACTTATGTACCCAAACCAAGAGTTACCGGTAATGTTGCTAACACTGATTTCCAACTGGACAAATTTAAGTACGATAAAGAGCAAGATATATACATCTGCCCGGCAGGACAGACCTTACACCCGGGAAGAATCAGAGAAGAAAAAGGAGTAAAGTACCAGGTATACAAAAACAGCCGGGCCTGCAAACAATGCGACTTAAAAGACCAATGCAGCAAGTCATCCAGAGGAAGAATCATTCACCGCAACTTGGAACAGGAGCGATTAGACGAGATCGACCGACGAACGAAAGAGAACAAGGAACTATATCTGCAACGGCAAATGATTGTAGAACACCCCTTTGGAACGGTAAAGCGAATCTGGGGCTACAGCTATTTTCTGACCCGGGGATTAGAGTCAGTAAAAACAGAAAACAAGTTACATTTCCTGGCCTACAATATGCGAAGAGTAATAAATATCCTTGGAGTTGAAGAAATAGTAAGAAGGTTGGCCCCGGCACAAGCCTAAACCAACCTTAATTTTATCCATTTACTGAACCAGATCCCTGGAAACAGGTTTGAGTTATTTTTTCAGGGAATAGCGGACCGGATTGTCACACAGTCTGACGTGGTATGACTATTGCTCCTCCGACTACCACGGGTGGCGTTGCGGATATGAGTTTCTCGGTCTCCAGCTCTGCAAGACGCTTTTGCATCCGAGATTCAAGCTCCTCTGCGCGTCTGGATGCCATTTGGGAATTCAATTTTGCATTTGTTTTGCCTGCAGATTCTTTTGCTTTTAGATCCGCGGCACGAAAATCCCAATATTGAATCTCAGCGGTCAAGCGTTCCTTGACCGCTTTTATGGTCTTGTCAATAAGTTTAATCTTGCGCTCCCGCACTTCCTTGACGTGGGCGGGGATAATTTTGCTAATGGCGTAACCAACCGCGATATCTTCCACGTTTGATGAGAGCCAGCTCTGACTGTTAAGGAATGTTCGGATGGCCGCTGCTTCCTCATCCTTTGCAGCGCGGTAGTCAAGGTAAGGGGCATACCCAGCATTAACCGCTGTGCCGTCTTCTTTGATTTCCACAAAGTGAATGTGTTTAGAAATAACACGCTTGCTTCCGTTCGGGAGTATCACGCCGTCTTGCACGGAATCCTCTATGTAAAAGAGCAGCCGAGCATCAGTGCCGGAGTCGGTATCATCCACAAACACTGCACCACGTTTCAGCACGTCCATATTGCGCTCGCGTACAAGATCGATCGTTGCTTCTAAAAGTGGATGACCCGGTGCAATTAGTGCAGCGGGGACTTGTCCCTGTATATTACAGTAGGGCTTGTCGAAGCAAACCCGCTCATAACGCGAAAGCACAGGTTCTCCAAAGCCAATCTGCATATCGCGGTTGCGGACAGCAAACGGCACTGAGGTAATCTCATAGCGTCCCTTTTCACGAGCGCGGATTTTGCCGCCAACGCTCTGGAACGCTTCTATGAAAAACGATTCAATGAAGTGTGGTTGGAGTTTATGAGCCTCCATCCGTTCCATGTCCTCGCGAATAGCCATCACACGATGCACATCCATCGTATCTTCGGTCAGAGCATTTTCGTCGAGGAGCCGTTGCAGTTCATCGTGGTTAAGACTTTGGTCAACCACTTGATTCAGGCGGTCGCGCACGGCGGGGTCATTACCATAACGGATTGCCTCAATGAGTAAGTCGCGCAATGGTTTATTATCAAAGCTAACCTTTCCTAGAACGTCAAAGACCTTGCCTTTGAGAGTTTCCCGCTCTTGCTCCAATTTCTCAAACAACCGCTGGAAAACCATACCCTCGCGGGTTTCGCGGCTCACCAAGTTCCACAAGTGGCAGACTTCTGTCTGCCCGATGCGGTGGATACGACCGAAACGCTGTTCAAGGCGGTTAGGGTTCCAAGGCAAATCGTAATTGACCATCAGGTGGGCGCGCTGCAAGTTGATACCCTCACCAGCGGCGTCGGTAGCGATGAGGATACGCACTTCTTTATCTTGCTTAAACAATTCCTCGACCTTGCGCCGCTCGTCACGGAGCATACCTCCGTGAATGGTTACAACTGCTTCGTCATTGCCAAGGAGAGACCGAATTTTATCAGTCAAGTAGCGCAGGGTGTCGCGGTGCTCTGTAAAGATAATTAGCTTTTCGCGCATACCATCGCCGCCGAACATGTTGTCATTGTCCTGAAGTAGTTTGGAGAGTTCGTCCCATTTGCGGTCTTCGCCGCTTTGTCGGACGTCGTTTGCCATGCGTTCCAGTTTTTTTAACGTGGCGATTTCTGCTTCCAGTTCAGAGATGGTCTGGGCGGCGGAAGCCTGATCTACGACTCTTTCCTCTGTGTCCTCCAGCTCTGCAGATGGCATATCGTCATCGTCATAATCATCATATACGGGTACTGTATATTCAGCCGCACGTTTGCCGAGCCGTTCCTCTGCGAGGCGGCTTTCCAAACGCTCGCGACGGCGTTTTAATGATTGGTATATCGCTTCCGGGGAGGAAGCGAGACGGCGTTGCAATATTGTCAAAGCAAAACCGACTGTGGTCTTACGATCACTGTTAAGCTGGTCTGCGCGGTTAAACTCCTCCTGCACATAGTCTGTAACAGCGGTATAAAGTTTTGACTCCAATGGTGAAAGATCGTAGTTAACCGTATAGGCACGACGTTCTGGGAATAAAGGTGTGCCGTCAAACTTCAGTAAATCTTCTTTTACTAAACGACGCATTACATCAGACACATCCACCGCTTGATGTCCGCTTCGTGCTACACCTTCAAAACGATCTTGGTCTATAAGGGACATGAAAAGTTGAAAATCTTCTTCCTTCCCATTGTGTGGCGTTGCGGTAAGAAGCAAAAAGTGCCTTGTTATAGACGAGAGTAATCGCCCAAGTTGGAATCTTTTTGTATATTTAATTTCGCCGCCCCAAACTGTAGCGGACATTTTATGTGCCTCATCGACGACAATCAAATCCCAGTCAGTAACACGCAGTTTTTCCTGTATATCTTCGTTGCGGGATAGCTTGTCCAAACGGACGATGCACAGATTCGCCTCGGTGAACACATTACCCGTGACTGCCGACTCGATACGGTCGTTGGTAAGGATCTCAAAACGCAGGTTAAATTTTCGGTACAGCTCGTCCTGCCATTGCTCTGCAAGGTTGCCCGGTGAAACTATCATACAGCGTTTTAGGTCGCCTCGAACGAGCAATTCCTTGAGGAACAGCCCTGTCATAATCGTTTTACCTGCACCGGGGTCGTCTGCCAAAATGTAGCGAAGTGGCAGCCGAGAGAGCATCTCTTGATAAACCGCTGAAATCTGGTGCGGCAGCGGCTCTATGGCGGATGTATGTACCGCAAGATACGGGTCAAATATATGGGCGAGATTAATACGATAGGCTTCCGAGGCCAGTCTTAAAAGGTTAGCGTCTGCATCAAAAGACCACGGCAAACTGTCAGATTTGACATCTAGCCGATTCTCATCTTCTCTATATAAAAGCTGGCTTGCAAGCTGACCACGAGAGTCCTTGAACGTTACCTCCAAAACGGCGTTTCCATACCACTTGACCGCGACTACGGTCACCGGCACGTTTCCAGCAATACCGACGACGTTTGCCCCTACGGTTATGTCTTCAAGTCGAGCCATAGGTTGACTCCTCCTTTACTCAGTTATCGTAGTCCCTTTCTCCCGATTATCATCACCAGGGACGAATTCCATTATATCGGATATATCACATTTCAATGCTTTAC
>Ga0208695_1002358_pt1 | contig 13904 bp, 17 predicted proteins | sample AD_UKC111_MetaG_FD_184449 | JGI IMG/M metagenome (GOLD analysis project Ga0208695, IMG submission 184449) | Active sludge microbial communities of municipal wastewater-treating anaerobic digesters from Hong Kong - AD_UKC111_MetaG (SPAdes)... | ecosystem: Engineered > Bioreactor > Anaerobic >... | reverse complement strand
ATATTTTTTTGATTTGAATAAATAAAAAATGGGTGGACAGTGGCACAACCAACTGCCACCCACTAGTTCTAATATTTTTACTATAAAATATATTTACTATCTTCCTCCTCTTCTTCCACCGCCGCCACCGCCACTACTTCTCGAAGGTGCAGATTCGTGGCTTCTGGATGGTGCAGAGTCAAAACTTCTACTTGGAGCACTTTGCCTAGGTGATGAGTCAAAGCTTCTGCTTGGAGCTGGCTCACTTCTAGGCGTTTGAAAGCTTCTCGAAGGTTGCTCTTGTCTTGGTGTATCATTATTTCTAAAAATACTCCTTTCTTGTCTTGGATTATTATTGTATTGATTTGGTTGTCTTTCTGAGTTATCAGTTTGGAATCTGCTCGGTTTATCCTCCGCTACTCTAGTTGGTCTTCTGTTTCCTGGATCATTTGTTGAAGGAACAGTATTTTCGTTAGGATTTACTCTTACAGCTCTTGTTGGTCTAGTAGGGTTGTCAGTATTATTTCGTGAATTTATTTCATTTGGCAACGGTTTTTCTGCTGGTTCATTAGACCCTACAGCTCCCATTTTACCTCCAGTTCTTACATTTTTTGGATTTGGAGAGGTTGCTGTTGCTCCATTTGTTCTTGGACCATAAAGGGTATTTTTGGATGGATAATTATTATCATAATAATGTCCATTTCCATAATGCCCATGATTCCATCCCCAACCATTGTTGTAATAATTATTATATCCATAATAACCACCCCAATAAGGATTGTAATAACCTAAGCCACCGCCATACCAATTGTTCCAAGGATTGTAATACCAATTATTGTAGCCATAACTCCATGGATTATAACCATATCCCCAGTTATTGTATCCATAGCCATAGTTCCAATTGTTATATCCATAATTCCATCCCCATCCACTATTGATAATAATAGTAGTTCCATTATTCCAATAAGGATCAATGTAATTGTAATCAGTATAAGCTGGTGAATAATAATTAAATCCACTATATGGCGAATGAAATCTTCTCAGCCTTGTAGTATAATAATAATTGTCGTCATCAAAATAATTATTGGTTATATAGGTGTTTCCATCATCATCAACATTTGTAGTTGAAGATTTATTAGGTCTAGTATTCGATGGAACGAATTCATCATTGACAACTGTGACATTATCAGTATCTGGGTCAAAATATAAATCATCAAATTGAGCTTGAAGCGACATTGTGCTACCCCAAATCAAAGCGATTGAAAAAAGTTTATTCCATTTCATGGTAAAATTTATTTAATCAGTTAAGAATTATAAATTGGATGTTTCACCAATTATTGAATTCAAATGTATAGCTGTATAACAAATATATGCGTTAAAATATCTCTAAATTTCGTTTTTATTTTAGTTAAAGTATTGTAAATGACAAATATGAGTGTTAAGATTATGTTAAAACGCCATTTTTTGCTTTTAAAACTACTAATTTAAAACTCTTTTAATAATATGACGTAAATCATATCGCAAAAGTTTAATGTTTTTTTAGAATTTATTTCAATATGGCAAAAGAAATTACAAGTAGGGCAGAGGATTATTCAGAGTGGTATATAGACTTGGTTAGAAAAGCAGGTTTGGCAGATTATTCAGCTGTAAAAGGTTGTATGGTAATTAAGCCTTATGGCTATGCGATATGGGAGAATATGAGAGACCAATTGGATAAACGGTTCAAAGAAACTGGTCATGTCAATGCATATTTTCCACTGTTCATTCCCAAAAGCTTATTTGAGGCTGAAGAGAAAAATGCTGAAGGGTTTGCAAAAGAATGTGCAGTAGTAACTCATTATAGGCTAAAAACTGACTCTGAAAATAAAGGTAAACTTATTGTAGATCCTGAAGCAAAATTGGATGAAGAACTTATTGTCCGCCCAACTTCTGAAGCAATTATTTGGAATACCTATAAAGGCTGGATTCAATCCTATAGAGATTTACCTATTTTAATTAATCAATGGGCAAATGTAGTGAGATGGGAAATGAGAACTAGATTATTCTTAAGAACTGCCGAGTTTCTATGGCAAGAAGGGCATACTGCCCATGCTACAGCTGTCGAAGCTATTGAAGAGACCAAAAAGATGCTAGATGTATATGCAGAGTTTGTTGAAGAATGGATGGCATTGCCAGTTGTGAAAGGAGTGAAGACAGCCAACGAAAGATTTGCTGGAGCTGACGACACATATTGTATAGAAGCAATGATGCAAGATGGAAAAGCACTTCAGGCTGGAACATCTCATTTTTTAGGACAAAATTTTGCAAAAGCATTTGATGTTAAGTTTTTAAATAAAAATAATGAGTTAGAATATGTTTGGGCAACATCTTGGGGCGTTTCTACAAGATTAATGGGTGCTTTGATTATGGCTCATTCAGATGATGATGGCTTGATTTTGCCTCCTAAGTTAGCACCACATCAAGTAGTGATTGTCCCTATACCCAAGCCATCTGAGGAGTTAAGTGTGGCAGCAAATGATATTGCCACCAAATTGAGAGCAAAAGGTATTCGGGTAAAAATAGATAATGATGACCAAAACAGACCAGGATATAAATTTGCAGAATATGAGAAGCTAGGAATACCTGTTCGTATTGGAATAGGAGCAAGAGATTTGGCAAACCAGACGGTGGAAGTTGCAAGAAGAGACATAAAAGAGAAGCAAAATGTTTCATTAGATGGATTGGATAGTTATATAAATAACTTATTACATGAAATTCAATTGAATATCTACAATAGAGCTAAAGAGTACCAACAAAGCCATATTACAGAAGTGGACACTTGGGAGGAATTCTTAGATATTTTAAATAATAAAGGAGGATTTGTATCAGCTCATTGGGATGGCACTCCGGAAACAGAAGAGTTGATTAAAGAAGAAACCAAGGCAACAATCAGATGTATTCCTTTGAATAACAAGCAAGAATCTGGTAAATGTATTAGAACGGGCAATCCATCCAGTCAAAGAGTGTTATTTGCAAGAGCTTATTAAGCTATATTTTTGAAATAAAAAATTATTATTAATTTGATATTTTGAAAAAAATGGCTTTATATTTGCACCCTAATAAAAAAATGGTTCCGTGGCCGAGAGGTTAGGCAGAGGTCTGCAAAACCTTCCACAGCGGTTCGAATCCGTTCGGAACCTCGCAGTTGAGGCGTAATTAATTGAATTTCAATTTTTTACGCCTTTTTTATTTGGTTTCTTTTCTTCAATTTCCTTTAATATTTTTAATTGATAATAAGAAAATGAAATTATTTAATACCTGACTAAAATGTTAGGTTTTTTAAATTGTAATTTTTTCTATTCATATTATACCAATTTTTAATTATTTACGTATTAAATTAATTGTTATTGAATAGCTAGTTTAAAATTGCATTTTATGAAGTTAATGCTTCGATCTATAATTTACGTTCTGTTTTTATTCATATTTCTAGGAGAGGTAAATGGGCAAATAAAAGATTATCAAAGAGATTATATTCAAAAATATAAGGATATATGTGTTGCTGAAATGCAGCGAACAGCAATACCTGCAAGTATAAAAATGGCACAAGCTATCCTTGAATCGTCATTTGGAAAAAGTGAATTGGCACAGAACTCGAATAACCATTTCGGAATTAAATGTTCTACTGGTTGGGATGGCAAGACCTATTATGTAATAGATGACGAAGTGGATGAAAATTTTCAGAAAAAACATTCTTGTTTCAGATTTTATAATAACCCAGAGGAATCTTTTATAGCACATTCTGATTTTTTGACCGATCCCAAAAAAGAAAAAAGATATGGATTTTTATTTGCTTTCGGCAGTACCGACTATAGAAGTTGGGCTTATGGATTAAGGCAAGCTGGCTATGCAAGCAACCCTAATTATGGCGACCTGCTCATTAAATTGATTGAAGACTATAGCCTTTACACATTGGATAATTCTACAATAGTGAATACACCTACTACTACACCTAATAATACATCGAGAGATAGAATCGTGCAGATTATAAATGATGTGAAAATGGTATTGGCATTTGAAGGCGAAACCATTTCTGAAATTGCTGCTAAATACGATATTTCTGGTGATAAAATATTAGAATATAATGATAATCATTATCGAGGTGGTGAAAAATTGAAATCAGGAACAAAAATTTTCTTACAAAGGAAAAGAAGATATTTTAGAGGAAGACAGTCAGAACATTTTCTTAAAAATGGCGAAACCATGTTCGATGTTGCTCAAATGTATGGAATCAGGTTGTATAGATTATATGAAAAAAACAGACTTCCTGAAGGGACAAAACCAGTTGATGGGTCAAAAATCTCATTGAGAGGGTTTGTTTCTCGAGATAATGTTCCAAAAATAATGTCAGCAAGCTCCAAAGATAACAATATGCCAAGTACCAAATCTATCTATGATGATGATGCACCAGGATTTCCTCATGCTCTGAATGGAGATTTTTTGGATTTTGAAATTACTGGAATAAAAGAAAAACAGGAGATTAAACAAATAAAAGAAACCACGAAACAACTCGATACGGTCCGAACAAATATTAAAGAAAATAAAAGTGAAAAAGTAATTAAAAAAGAAACGATTGAAACTGTTGTTATTCCAGAAAATAAACCGCCTGATGCTGATACTAAAATAATAAAAGAGAAATCTGAAACAATAATTATCCAAAAAGTAGAAGAAAAGAGCAAAGTTGTAAAAGAAGATCCAAAACCATCGCCGAAAACTGAGAATAGCACAGAATTATACCACATAGTTGTAAAAGGAGATACTGCTTATAATATTTCAAAGAAATATTATATATCTATTGATCAGCTTAAAAAATTGAATAACCTGTCTGATATAAATATTAAATTAGGGCAAAAACTAAGGGTAAAATGATAGTATATTTGTAGGTAAATTTTTTTGGAATGTACAAATATATAATTATTACTATATTTTCCTTTTTTTCCATTTATTCAAATGGGCAATCTTACATTTGGGGAATAAAGGGTGGTGTAACTATTGGGACACAAAAATGGGCATATTTTACCTCCAGAAATGCACTCTTTAAGTTTCATGGAGATGTTTTCATCGAGTCGTGGAACGATGATGACAAGTTTAGTATTGGTACTCAATTCGGGTATCACCCAAGAGGTTCGGCTATTCGTTATTGGAATTACTCAACAGGCACAGGTTTGTTTAATAGTAGTAGCACAAAATATATTTTTGATAATTTGGTAGTTGCCCCTTATGCTAAACAAAAAATCACATTCAACGAAACTGTTAAAGGATATTATGCTTTAGGGTTTAGGCTAGAATATACGTTCAATACAAATCTTCAGAACGGTGCAGATTTATACAAAAATGGATATTTTTTCTATGCACCAATTAAAGATTATGTAAGAAAATGGAATTTTGGACCAATTTTGATGGGTGGTTTACAGTTCAAATATAGTGAACTGGTTGGTGGAAGTTTAGAATTTAGTGTTTGCCCCGATCTATCAAGGCAATATTACCAACCTCCAGTGAATAATGTAATTACAATTGACCCATTTACTGGTAGTCATACTACAACCAATTTTCCAGAACAAGCTATCAGAAACGTAAGTTTTGAAATATCTTTTGGATTTAGATTTTTGAGAAAAATAGAATACATTGATTAAAATGATTAAAATAAAAATAATCAATAATTCGAAAAACAATCTTCCGCAATACGAAACTTCAGGGAGTGCAGGGATGGATGTCAGGGCAAATATTTCTGAAAATATCGAACTTGCTCCGATGGAAAGAACTTTAATCCCAACAGGATTGTTTGTTGAAATTCCCAATGGATATGAAATGCAAGTTCGACCTAGAAGTGGTTTAGCAATAAAGAAAGGAATTACATTAGTGAATTCCCCAGGTACAATTGATAGCGATTATAGAGGAGAAATAAAAGTAATTGTAATTAATCTATCATCGAATGTTCAGATAATCGAACCCGCTGAAAGAATTGCACAACTTGTGGTTGCTAAATATGAAAAAGTGGATTGGGAATTGACAAATAATTTGTCTGAGAGTGAAAGAGGAGTCGGAGGATTTGGCAGTACTGGAAGAGGTTGATTGTTCATATAATAGATTGAAAAACATTTAATTAATAAATTAAATAGACTTAATGTTATTCGAACCTTTTGAAGAAGAAGATATTCTTGTTGAAGATAAGATTGATGATGGAACAAAATATTCAGCACATCTGATTGTATATAATGACGATCATAACACTTTCAATTGGGTGATAGAATGTTTTATGAATGTATTAAACCACACCCATGAACAATCTGAACAGTTGTCATTAATCATTCATTTTAAAGGTAAAGCAACAGTAAAATCTGCGACAAAATCTGTTTTATTGCCTTACAAAGATGCATTAGTCGAAAGGGGTTTGTCGGCAGTTATTGAAGAAATCCAAGAGTCATAAAGTGTTTGAAATAAGGGAATTAGATCCAAATCATATTGAATTTCCAAATCCAGCAACTGCCTCTAAAGCAGGATTATTGGCTTTTGGTGGAGATTTGAAGCCTGAAAGATTAATAAAAGCATATACTTTAGGAATTTTTCCTTGGTATAATGAAGATGAACCTATATTGTGGTGGAGTCCTGATCCTAGATTCACTTTGCTCCCAAAAGATCTGATCATACACAAAAGTATGAAACCTCTTTTTAATAGATCATCATTTCATGTTACCTTTGATCATGACTTTGAAGCTATAATAAATTATTGTGGAGCAATAAAAAGAACTGGTCAACAAGGCACTTGGATAACCGATGAGATGAAATCCGCCTACATTCAACTACACAATGAAGGGTATGCTCATTCGGTGGAAGTTTGGCAAGGTAATAAAATTGTTGGTGGGTTATATGGAATAGCATTAGGTAAGGTGTTTTTTGGTGAATCTATGTTTTCGAAAGTATCAAATGCATCAAAATATGGTTTTATTACATTAGTTAGATTCCTCCAAGAAAATAATTTTCAATTAATTGATTGCCAACAAGAAACATTGCATTTGGCAAGCCTAGGTGCAAAGCCAATGGATAGGTTAATTTTTCTGAAACATCTTCGTGAAAATACTCACATAAAAGACAATATAAAAAATTGGAAAAACCAATAACATGATAAAAAAGCTGAATAGAAAGATCATGCCAAGCATCAAAGAAATTACTAAGATTACATTGGCAACACCTCAAATAATTACTCTTGACAATGGTATTAAAATTTATTTAATTAATACAGGGCAGCAAGATGCCTGTAAAATTGAATTTTTTTTTGCAACTGGGCGTCCTGACGAACATAAGCGATTGGTTGCAAAATCAACATTGCGTCTCATAAAAGATGGAACTCCTCAATATAATTCAGCAGAATTAGCAGAGAAAATTGATTTTTATGGAGCAGCACTTAATCTAAATGCACAATTGGATGCTTCGAGCATCGTATTAACAGCATTGAATAAACATCTATACAATTTAATTCCGATAGTTTATGATATAATTTGGAATCCAACATTCCCAGATTACGAATTAGAAGTCTATAAAAAGAACAATCAAGAAAGGCTTAAGTTGGAATTGTTGAAAAACGATTTGTTGGCATATCGAAAATTCACCGAACTTATTTTTGGAATTGATCATCCTTATGGATACAATTCTTATCCAGAAACATATAATGACATACATAGGTCTGATTTGCAGCAGCATCACTTCGAAAGATTTGGATCAAATAATTGTACGATTTTTATTAGTGGGAAAGTTGGAAATGAAGAAATCAATTTATTGAATCAATATTTTGGTAAAATAAATAAAATAGTAAAGCCTCAATCCTTAAATGTGATTAACAACCATTTGTTTGAATCGCAAAAAATAAAAATATTTAATGAAGATAGCATTCAATCCTCCATCAAAATTGGGATGAAATGTTTCAACAGAAAACATCCTGATTATAATGGAATGTTTGTTTTAAATACAATAATTGGTGGTTATTTTGGTTCAAGATTGATGTTAAATTTGAGAGAAGATAAGGGATATACTTATAATATATATTCCTCATTGGATACTATGAAGTACGATGGTTACTTTTATATAAGTACAGACACCAGTCATGGCTTAGTTGAAAAAGCCAAAACTGAAATATATAGAGAAATAAACATATTACAAGACCAGCTGATGGATCCAACAGAACAAAAAATGGTAAAAAACTACTTACTTGGAAATTTGTTGACCATGATGGATGGACCTTACAACACAATGGATGTAGTGAAAACTTATATCTCAGAAGACATTGATTTAGTACATTTTGATCAACTCGTCCAATATATTCAGAATTTCAATGCAGAAGATATTCGAGCTTTAGCCAATAAATATTTGAGTGTGGATCAATTGTGGGAGATAACTGTTGGAGGAAAGCATTAATTATGAAAGAGTATTTACTATTAATTGATACTGCTACGGACATTTGTTCAGTTGCAATCTGTAATCATGTTAGTATAATAGCTAATGATACAGAATTGGTTGTAACAAAGCATATTAGTAGATTGCCATTGATGATAAAAAACTGCTTAACAAAGGCTAAAATCTCATTCGATGATCTAGTAGCAATTGCTATTAGTGATGGTCCAGGATCATATACTTCACTTAGGGTAGGTGCTGCAATTGCAAAAGGAATTGGTTATGCGAAATCAATTCCATTGATAAAGGTCAATACTTTACTTGCATTAGCTAATGGAGTAATACAATTGGGTGAGGTATCGTCGTCGATAGTATCGATGATTGATGCTAGAAGAATGGAAGTATATACAGCCACATTTGATTCTGAAAAGAATATGATAAAAAATGTAAACAGTTTGATTTGGAATGAATCATTTGATTTGAATCGTTTTCAACAGAGATCAATATTGTGTGGCAATGGTGCAGAAAAGATATATAATATGATCAAAAATGATAGACCAGACATTCAATTATCACCTATTTTAGCCTGTAACGCAACTTACTTATTTGAGATAGCAATCGAAAAATACAATAATAAAGAATTCGAAAATATCTTCTCCTACAGCCCAGCCTATTTTAAGCAGCCAAATATTACCACATCTAAAAAAAATATAATTTAGTTATATATAAAAAATTATTTTTATTTACAAAGATTATTATTACTTTTGTCTTGGTTTCAAGACTGTTATGGTTTATATATTTTTCGTATATTACATTTTGGTACAGTTTTGGTTATACCTAAAGAGGTATTTTATTAAGATTTAAATAATAGCACACATAATATGAGAAAGCAAAAAAACGAAGTTGTTACCTTGAAAAAAGGTAAGAAAGACATTCAGCTTGACTATGTAGAGTTGAGAAAGGCTGTTTTGGTGTTAAGAGCAATTAATCATAAGCTAAGACAGCAAATAATTGACCTGCTTGAAGAAAATGACCGTTTGACGGTTACTGACTTATATGTAAAGTTAAGGCTGGAGCAATCAGTTGCTTCGCAACATCTAGCTATCTTGAGAAGATCGGGAGTTGTTATAACAGATAGAGATGGAAAATTCATCTATTACAAAATAGACAAAGAAAGATTATCTCAAATATCTAAATTGGTCGAAGAATTGGCGGATTAAACTTTTACTATTTCATTCTATATATCCCTCAATATTTTGCCTATCCCTTAACTAATGTGCTACGAATTCTACTATCTTAATTGATTTCTGTAGCTTGTCGATTTTAAGTTTTGTTAGTTGTCCACTTGTAATTTTATTGTTATAGATTTTTTCTATACATTTTGTAATATTTGTTTGTAAATAAGATATTTTATTATCATATTTGCACAGCATATCGTTACTACCTGTGAATTAACCAAAACAAAATTTTAGACAAGCACATTATGAGAAAGATTAAGGTAAGTATTAATCACGAAAAGCTTCAGACTTCGTCTGAAATACTTCGTGCACTAGCTCATCCATTACGGATGATGATTTTGGAATTTATCGATACGAACAAATCGGTACATGTCAATGAGATTTACAATACTTTGAAGCTTGAACAATCTATTACATCTCAACATCTAAGAGTTCTAAGAGCTGCTGGAGTTGTAGTTACGAAAAGAGAGGGTAAGTATATTCATTATGCTATTGATTACTCCAAAGTTTCGAATGCAACAAGTGCAGTAGGTCAGTTTTTAGAAAAAAATGAAGTAATATTAGAAGAAGAAGACTATTAGTATTTTGATTGAATTGTAAGAAATCTTAACCTCAACTTTAAACAAAGCCGATTAAATGCCAGTTTTTAATCGGCTTTGCTGTTTTTGTCTATATAGTTTATAATACCTTGATTATCAGCATAAAAAAAGCCATTTATCTCGTGGATAAACGGCTTTTTTGTCAGATAGTATTTTTAAACTAATCAGCCACCACTTCGAATTTTACAGTACCAGTCACTTCTTTATGAAGCGCAATTGTAGCAGTATATTCGCCTAGCTCTTTGATTTCGTCATTCAACACAATTTTCTTTCTTGGAATGTCCAATCCAATATTTTCTTTAATTGCAGCAGCAATTTGAACATTGGTGACACTACCAAATATTTTTCCACTAGTACCAGCTTTAGCTCCAATTTTTAGTACTTGACCGCTTAATTGGTTTGCCATATCTTTATAAGTATCTAGCATTTTTGATTCTTTGGCTTCTTCCTGTTTGATGACTTCTGCCAATCTACGACGATTGCCATCATTAGCTACAATCGCCATACCTTTTGGGATAAGAAAGTTTCTACCATAACCGTCCTTAACAGTTACGATAGAATGTCTATCACCCACTTTATCTACGTCTTGAAGCAAGATTATTTCCATGAGTATTTAAATTTGAATAATAATTAAAAAAATAATAAATAAAGTAATTCTGCTCTATTTAAGCAAATCAGCCAAATAAGGTAAAATACCCAAGTGACGAGCTCTTTTCACAGCAGTAGCTACTTTTCTTTGATATTTTAATGAATTACCTGTTATCCTTCTAGGGAGTAACTTCCCTTGTTCGTTAATAAATTGTAATAAAAAATCTCCGTCTTTGTAATCAATATGTTTGATGCCAAATTTCTTGAAACGGCAATATTTTTTTCTTTGTTGTCCAATATTGGGGTTGCTTAAGAACTTAATATCGTCTTTAGTTGCCATTAGATTGCAATTTTAGAATTTTAAAAAATGATTAATTCTCTTCAGAAACATCTGCAACTGAAGGAACTTCTACTTTTGGCACTTCAACTGGTGGAGCCTCTACTACAGGAGCTGGGCTCGGAGTTGGAGCATTCGGTGCAACTTTGTCTTTTTTGACAACTTTTTTACCGATTTTACCATCTCTTTTGTCTTGGTTATATTTGATACCAAACTTATCTAATGAAATAGTTAAATATCTCATCACTCTTTCATCACGTTGTAGTGCCAATTCGAATTTAGTGATAAAATCACCAGTTTCACTTTGAAACTCAATGCAGTAGTAAAAGCCAGATGAACGGCGATTAATTTGATAGGCTAATTGTCTTAGCCCCATCTCATCCACATGAACTAGCTTACAACCGTTTTGTTGCAACCAATCAATGTAGGTCTGAGCTGTCGATTTTACTTCGTCGACCGACAGAACTGGATCTACGACGAAGGTAACTTCATACTGTTTCATAATACTCAAAAATTACAAATTTTGATTAATTTTTTAAAATGGCTGCAAAGATAATGATAATGAATGAATTAATGCAAATGATATTGAAAAATTTGGTGTTTTTAGTATATTTTACAGTAATTTCTAATGGATTGTAATCTAGAAATTCATTGAAAATCAAGTGTTTTATCGTTCAATGGCATATGAAAATATTAATTAAATATATTTTAAATTATTAGATAATAATTCAAACTATTATTACCTTTGCAGTCTAATTAGAAAAATAAATTGTATTAGAATCGTACTAAATTTTGTTTTTCATTAATGTTTTGTTGAATTAGCATGGTTTGGTTGCTTTTACCTTATGTTATATTTTAAAAAAATACTTATAAATGAAATAATGTATGGCGTTAAAAATAAGTTGCATTAATTATACTTCGTATAAAAAGAACTGTTCTGAAAATAAAATAAGTCCTTTAGCTTTTAGGCAAACTGAGATTAATATTAAAGGTTGGATTAAAAACACAGAAAGTCCTGCCGAATCTAAAATTAACTTGAAAACTAAACCTTCTATTTTTAAACATAGGTTTAATAGTAGATTTTTGAAGTTGCGATCATCTATCAAGTAGAAAAATAAAAATGGTAAATTCGAGTAAAAAAGAACAAAGAGAAAAGTTGTTCCAAAGTTTCATTGATAATGAATTAACAGATAATGAAATAGAAAAAGAATTAAAAAGTATAAGCAAGGAATATGATATTAGCATTGATGAATTGAAAGTTGAAATAATTGATGATATTTGTAAAATAGTTAATAATCTTTATTGGGAATTAATTGAAACACTTGTTCGTCCGTATTTAAGTCAAAAAGAAGGCACTGATTCTTTAATAAATATTTCCAAAATTGCTTCTGCTAGTGAAATATCATTTATGGTGGTAAATCCCTTATTTGTAAAAAGTAAAAATAATGATATAAATATTGATACAATTAGACATATTCAAAATTTTTTGAATGCTTCTTTTGCATTTAGATGGTCTATGTATGTTGTCAAGTCTTGGGATGGTTTAGCTAAAAGTTTTGAAAATAATGATAAGCTAGGAAAGATTCTTTTTTATAGGGAAGATAAAGACAAAAATATATGGTCAATATATGAAGAGCATATTGCTATACTTAGTTCCATAAACGAGAGTAATTTTTTACCACTATTTACAAATGCTTCTTTTTGGAGATTGTTATGTATGGTAATGCTTGAAATGGAATTTAATAGCCCAAAATAATATCGTAATATTAATTTATGATTCTTGAGAATAAAAATTTACTTGATATTATATGTAGCCCATTACAAATCGAAATGAATGAAGATTACTCTAAAATAGTTACCTTACATTTAAAAGCATTTCAAACTAAATTAAAAGAACATTTAAGAGAAGTAGGCTTTTTAGAAAGTGATGTATATACTATGGATACAGTAATAATGGTTTCAGAAAGTATAATTAATATTTTAAACCTCTTTAATTCAGGAAGAAGAAACCTAATACACGAAGAATTCAAAAAATTAATGAATGAAGGCATTAAAAATATAGTCAAAAATACAATTGAAGTTCATTCTGAAGGTAGTAAATATTACCGCATAAGATCTGGAGAAATTAATACTATGGATAGAACAAAATATGATATTTTTCATATTCCTTTCAATAAACGGTATTTAATTTCTAATTCTCGATTTAATGGAAGTGGAACACCCTGTTTATATTTAGCAAATAATCCTATGGTTGCTTGGAGAGAATGTAACAAGCCAAAACTGGATACAGTAAATTTAGGGATATTCTGTAACAGTCAACCTGTTAGATTTCTTGACTTTTCATTAAAAAATAAAGAAGAATTAGTTGAACATAAAAAATTTTTGAAATATGTTTGTTTATATCCAATCATAATGGCAATTCATACAAAAATAAACTATAAAGGAGCCTTACCTAATTTTAAAATAGAATACCTCTTTCCTAGTTTGCTTATGGATTGGTTTCAAACAGAAGATGAGTTTTTTGATACACCAGTTTTAGGAATTAAGTATCATTCAGTTAAAAGTAACAGTGAAGAGATAGATTTTAATTATGCCTTAAAAACCGAATTTGATAAAAATTTTTTGTATTGTCAGAGATTGGAGGGTATATTTTTAAATGGTAGTTCATCATTTAGTTATAAATACTATTATTCTGAAGATTTTAGTAGAAAAAGTGAAAAACTTCATAATGATACCTTTAAT
>Ga0208695_1002355_pt1 | contig 13913 bp, 9 predicted proteins | sample AD_UKC111_MetaG_FD_184449 | JGI IMG/M metagenome (GOLD analysis project Ga0208695, IMG submission 184449) | Active sludge microbial communities of municipal wastewater-treating anaerobic digesters from Hong Kong - AD_UKC111_MetaG (SPAdes)... | ecosystem: Engineered > Bioreactor > Anaerobic >... | reverse complement strand
CCAATTTCGATCGCTTGCCAGCCAATTGCACCGATGCCGCTACCAAGAGCTTTGGCAACGGCTTCTTTGGCGGCAAAACGTCCGGCAAGGCTGGCATCGGAATTGTGACAGAGCTCCAACTCGAGCTGGGTGAAGACGCGCCGCAAGAACCGTTCTCGGATGGCGGGGTTGAGGCCTTGCAGGCGTTGAATTTCAAGCAGGTCAATGCCTGTGCGTAAAAGAAAGCTCATTTGGCCTGGTTTTGTTCTGGCCCGGCGCTGACGATGATCAGTGCGTCGGGGTTGATGTAGGTTTGGGCAGCTTGCAGCACGTCCTGTGGCGTGATGGCACGCACCCGCTCGGCGTAGGTGAGGAAATAATCTAAGCCTAGTTGGAAGCGTTCGATGTTGAGCAGGGAACCGGCAACGCCGCTGTTGGATTCAAGAGAGAGTGGCAGTCGGCCAATGAAATTGGCCTGGCTGTTGTCGAGTTCTTCATCACTGACGGGTTCGCTGGTAAAGCGGCGCAGTTCTGAGATGATTAATTCGATGGCGCGCTCTAAATTGGCGGGGTTAACCCCGGCGGAAACCTCCCATGAACCTGCTTCAATCCAGGCATTCAGGCTGGTAGCGGCATGATAGGCCAGGCCAGACTGTTCGCGAACGACATCGCCAATGCGCCCCATCAGGCCAAATTGACCTAAGATGTTGTTGCCCAGTGAGGCAGCCAGGTAGTCGGGGGCATGACGACGCGGACCAAGGCAGCCCATCACCAGGTCGGTTTGACTTTTGCCGGGGAGGACAATGTGTTGGCGGATGGTTTGGGTAGGCGGGGTGATGGTCGGCAATGGGGCCAAGACGACCTGTTCAGGATTTTGCCAGTCGCCCAGGGTTCGGATGACGCTTTGCGTGGCCTGTTCAACGCCAATGCCGCCAACAATGACGATGACCAGACCGCGCGGCCCAAAATGCTTTTGGTGGAAAGCGAACAGGTCATCGGTTTGGATGCGTTGGATGGTTTCGATATAGCCATCTTCTGGAAGGCCATAGGGATGGTTGGGAAACAGAAGGCTATCAAAGGTGAGGGAGGCCATATCGGCGGTATCTTGGGCGCGAATGGCAAGGTGGGTGAGCATTTGGGCGCGCAAACGTTCAATTTGTTGGCCGGGAAAAACGGGGGCGCGCAATGCTTCGGCAAGCAGTGTGAGCAGAAGGGGTAGATCTTCGGCCAGGCAGCGCCCGCCGAAAGTGATGTTGTGAGCACTGGCGCTAAAGCCCAGGTTGGCGCCGACGCTTTCAAGGGCGTCATAAATTTCTTGAAAAGACCGCGTTTGTGTGCCGCGCATGAGTGCCAGGGCGGTGAAGTAGGCCAGGCCGAGCTTGTCGGAAGGATCAAAGGCACTGCCGGCTGGCAGGTAGCCGTTGATAACGACGGATGGGCTGTTGAAGTTGGGCCGGATGAGGATGGTGATGCCATTGGGTAGTTCAAGCCGGGTTGTGTCGTGTGGGCCGGGCAAGCTGAGGGTGGATGGGGTGGTCATTCTTCTTGAGTCTCCTCTGGTTGGTCCCCTTGTGGCAGGTAGACGCCCGTAACGCGGCGGTGACTGGCGAGCCAGGTTTGAGCAACGCGCTGCACATCGGCAGGGGTGATGGCTTGCAGGCGTTCAACGTACTGTTCAAACCAGGCATAGGTGGCAAACATTTCGGCATAGCCCAACCAAAAAGCCTGATTGGTGATGTTTTCGCTGCCATAGGCAAACAGGGCGCGCGCCTGTTTGACGGCACGGGCAATTTCATCGCTGCTGACAAGATGATCTTGCAGGGCTTGAATTTCTTGATCAATGGCAGCAAGGGCTTGATGATAGCTTTTGTCCGGGTGAATGGTGATGGTGATGTCGTATAGGAAGGGGTCTAAGGTGGCTTGCATTCCGCCATTGACGCTGATGGCAAGTTCGCGCTCAACCAAATTGCGATAGAGACGGCTGGTTTTGTTGGAGATGCCACCGCCGCCAAACATGTTCAACCCGGTTGGGCCGGTGAGCAGGCTATCCAACACGGTGAGGGCAAAAAAATCATCTTCCGCTGCAGCGGGGGCACGATAGGAAAGCTGTAGATAGGTGGTTTGTCCAGGGCCGGTTAGCTCGATGTGCCGTTCTGCGGTCAGGGGCGGTTCTGGCTGGGCGGGGTGCGGTGGGGTGGGGCCAGCCGGCAGGACGGCATAGACGTGTTGCAAGCGCGCCAACATGGCCTCGGCATCAAAATCACCCGCCAGGGCAACAACCGCGTTGTTGGGAACGTAATAGGTGCGGTAGTGCTGATAGAGGTCGTCTCGGGTGATGGTGTGCAGGTCTTCTTTTTCGCCAATCACTTCGGTGTGATAGGGGTGATGGTCAAAGGCTGCGTTTTGGATGGCTTCGCCGAGACGAAAGAGAGGTTCGTTTTCGGAGCCTTCGCGCTCAGAGATGATGACAGTCCGTTCCGATTCAACTTCCTGCGGGTCGAATAGACTGTGGAACATGCGGTCGGCTTCCAGGTCGAGAGCCAGTTCAATCTTATCAGCTGGCATGGTCTCAAAGTAGGTGGTCCAGTCGAGATAGGTGAATGCATTCCAGATGCCACCATCGCGCGGAATGGTTTTATCTAGCACGCTGGCCGGGTAGGTGGGCGTGCCTTTGAACTGCATGTGTTCCACCCAGTGGGAAAGGCCTGTGCGGGGGCGGGCTTCATCGCGGGAACCCACGCGATACCACACCCAGTGACTGATGAGCGGCGCAGAGTGGATCTCTTTTAGTTGAACCAATAAGCCATTTTCAAGGCGGGTTTGCAGGACGGAATTTGGCATGTTATTCTTTGAAGATGGACTTGCAAAACGCGCTGGGTGATTTTCCACACATCAATTGCTGCCAGCTGCCAGGTAACGGATCAAGCAATTCTTTGAAGGGGGCAACAACACCTTGCAGGCCAACAAAGGGTTGGTGTAATTCGGTTTGGTTGAGGGGGATGTCTACGTTGACGTTCAATTCAACCGGAATTTGCTGATCAACTGGCACAACCATTGAGAGATGAACAGGCAGTCTGCTATCTTTGGGTAAGACGATGTCGGTGCGGGCATTCATGATTTGCAAGCCGCCGGTATAAACGGAGACCTGAGCGTTGGGGATGTACGTGTCTTCGGTCAACACGACGGTGGTGTCTGTTTCCAGCGGTAGGTCAAATTTGGCCGGGACGGATGCGCTGACTGGGATGGTAGTGGTGATGTGGGCTGCGTCCATTAGCTGAAAGTTGGTATACAGGCCGCCAATCAGCTGATCGCCAACGATTTTCTTGAGGGTGAAAAGATTGCTCGCCAGAACAACAACAATGATAATGAGGATGATGTTGACAATGAGAGAGAGGATGGAAGCAGTTGTCCAAAAAGCGGGGGCAAAACGGAATTTTCGACGAGGCTGGGAGGGTTCAGCGGTGGTTTCGGATGGTGCAATTTCGTTTTCTTCAGGCAAAGGCTGAGATGTGTTCATAGGGTGAGATTCTCCTTGGTGTGGGGTATTTGCAGACAAAACATACATTGATTGCCTTAAGTATAGCATAATGGCAAGAATTGTTGGTGATGTGAGGGATCTTTTTGTCAACTTAAGATTAGACTGGGCTATGCTGGTGCTGTTTTTTGCGATTCAAAACAGGTATAATAAAACGAGCAGGATCTATTTCAAGGCGCAGGAGACGGGATGAGCATGATGCACGAACCAAAACACCGCGTTGCTGTGGTGGGCGCTGGGCCAGCGGGGTTGTTTGCGGCGCGCACCCTTTCTCAGAACGGGGTGCGGGTGGCCTTGTTCAATCGTGATCTGAAACCGGGGGGCTTGGCGGAATATGGTATTTATCCGACCAAACATAAGATGAAAGATGGTTTGCGTGCTCAGTTTCGGCAGATTTTATCCGATCCCTTGGTGTCATATTATGGCAATGTGCTTGTTGGGCAAGAGGGGGATTTGCGGCTTTCTGATTTGCGCGCGCTGGGTTTTCAAGCCTTGCTGATTACTGTGGGAGCGCAAGCAACGAAATGGCTTGGCTTGCCCGGGGAGGACTTGCAAGGGGTGTATCACGCCAAGGACATTGTGTATCACTACAATCATTTGCCGCTGTTTGCCGACCGTAGCTTTGTGATCGGTCAACGTGTGGCTGTGATTGGGGTGGGCAATGTGATGACGGATATTGCTCATTATTTGATTTCTGAGCTACGCGTGGCGGAGGTGATTGCCATTGCACGACGCGGGCCGGCTGAGGTTAAATTTGACAAGAAGGAATTGGAGCATATCATCGCCAACCTGGATTTGCCCGCTTTTGATGCGGAAATTGAACGCGTTGCTGATGTCATGCGTTCGTTGGGGCAAGACCCGCAAGCAGCACGCGCATTTGTCCATTCGGTTAGCGGCAAGGCTTTGGCCTGCGATTCGCCCACGCGCTTGCGCATTTTGTTTTTGGAGTCGCCAGAGCGAATTTTGGGGGATGAAAAGGGGCGCGTTTGTGGCGTGATGTTGCGGGATAACACCCTTGCGCGTGAGGGAGACGAGGTTCGTGCCAAACCGCTGGATAGTTTTCATACGTTGGAGGTAGATACAGTCATTTTCGCAATTGGGGATCGGGTGGATCCAGGGTTGGGGTTGCCTGTTCAAAATGGTGAATTCATTAAGAAGCTGACGCCACGTTTTCCGGTTGAAGGTCTGTCTTATGAAGTTGAGGCAGCGTTCGATGGGGTGTTTGTGGCTGGGTGGGCGCGCAAATCGAGCGCCGGCCTGGTTGGGGTGGCGCGGAAAGACGGTGAGCAGGGGGCAAAGGCCGTGTTGCAGTATCTTGCCGATCAGCCAGAACAATCAGCGGAGCTGGACGGGGTGGAGGCGGCGTTGCAACGGTTGGGGAAACCGATTGTGCGCCTGCCGGATTTGTTGCGCCTGGATGAGGCGGAACGAGTGGAGGCACAGCGCCGGGGAGAGGAACATTTTCGGTTTGAGCGTAACGAGGAAATGTTACGCGTAATGGGCCTGGCCTGAAGTTGGCCCGGCATGTCATCTTTGTCTAAAAAGGAGGTTGGAGGTTAAACATGGTGCTTTCAAAAGAGACCAAACTGGAAATGTATTGGATGTTGTTGCTGGCGCGCCGATTGGATGAACGTGCCTGGGTGCTGCATCGGCAGGGGAAGATCGCTTTTCATATCTCTGGCATTGGTCAGGAGGCTGCTCAGATCGGTGCAGCTTATGCATTGCGGCGAGGTGAAGACTGGGTGACGCCCTATTACCGCGACCTGGCACTGATGCTGTGTCTGGGGTATACACCGCGTGAGTTTGTGCTGAGCACAATGGGCAAGCGCGAGGAACCGAATTCGGGCGGGCGGCAAATGCCCAGCCATTGGAGTTTGCGGCGCGCCAATGCAGTGAGCCATTCTGCGCCAGTGGCAACGCAGGCTTGCCATGCAGCTGGGGTGGCACTGGGGATGAAAATGCAGAAAAAAGACACGGTGGTGCTGACGACGATTGGCGAGGGGTCAACGTCGCAAGGGGAATGGTATGAGGCGGTCAACTGGGCCGCAGTTCACAACTTGCCGGTCATTTTCCTGGTGGAGAACAATCAATATGCTATCTCAGTGCCGCAGGATAAACAGATGGCGGTGCGCAGTTCGGCGGATAAGGCCTGTGGGTTAGGGTTGGAAGGCGTGACGGTGGATGGCACCGATTTGTTTGCCGTGTATGAGACGGTTTCACGGGCGGTGGAGAAGGCACGACGTGGAGATGGGCCTACGGTGGTGGAGGCGCGTATGTATCGCATTACGCCGCACTCTTCGGATGACGATGACCGCACCTATCGCTCGCGCGAAGAGGTGGAAGAAAATAAACGCAATGACCCGTTGTTGACCAATCGGGCACGTTTGGAAGCGGAGGGCTTGCTTACGGCGGCACAAGTGGAAGAGATGGAGGTGCGCGCCAAAGCTATGGTGGATGATGCGGTTCAGTATGCGACTCAGGCGCCCTATCCGGCGGTGGAAGAGGGCGCTTACCCTGTGTATGCGGAGGAGGTGCGCCATGCCTGAAATGAACCTGGTAGAAGCCGTTCGACAGGCAATGGATGAGGAGATGGGCCGCGATGAACGTGTTTTCATCGTGGGCGAAGATGTAGGCAAGCGTGGCGGGGTGTTCCGTGCTACAGTTGGTTTATATGACAAGTACGGCAGCGAGCGGGTGATTGATTCACCGTTGGCTGAGCTTTCAATTGTTGGGGTGGGCATTGGCGCGGCTTTGTATGGAATGCGGCCGGTTTGTGAAATTCAGTTCTCGGATTTCATTTACCCGGCCTTCAATCAAATTGTCAGTGAAGCGGCCAAGATGTGTTATCGCTCCAATGGCGAATGGACGGTGCCGATGGTTATCCGCGCGCCTTATGGTGGCGGGATTGGCGGTGGGCTGTACCATTCACAGAGCCCGGAGGCCTATTTTACGCATACGCCGGGGTTGAAGGTGGTGGTGCCTTCCTCGCCTTATGATGCCAAGGGGCTGCTCAAAGCGGCAATTCGCGACCCAAACCCGGTGATTTTCTTTGAGCCGAAGAAGGGCTATCGTTTGATCCGCGGTGAAGTGCCAGAGGATGATTACATTGTGCCAATTGGCCCGGCGAATGTGACGCGCAGTGGGACGGATGTTTCGGTGTTTGCCTATGGCATGATGCATTTCTACGCCCTGCAAGCGGCGGAGAAGGTAGCTGCGGAAGGGATTGATGTGGAAGTCGTGGACTTGCGCACCCTGTATCCGGTGGACCGCCAAACGATTTTGCAATCGGTGCGCAAAACCGGCAAGGCGCTTGTGGTGCATGAGGCCAATCTGACCGGTGGGTATGGTGCTGAGGTGGCAGCAACCATTGCTGAGGGTGCGTTCACGGATCTAGATGCGCCGGTGCGGCGCTTGTGTGGCCCGGATGTGCCGGGTGTGCCGTTCAGTCATCCCTTGCAAGACTGGTTTATGATCAACCCGGATAAGATTGCTGCGGCGATTCGGGAATTGGCGCGCTGGTAGGAGGATGATATGCCAACTCAAGTGATTATGCCCCAGTTGGGCGAATCGGTTGTCGAAGGAACTGTGACAAAGTGGTTGAAGCAGGAAGGCGAGCGGATTGAAGAGTTTGAGGCGTTGTTGGAGGTCAACACGGATAAGGTGGACTCCGAGATTCCTAGCCCGGCAAGCGGGGTGGTGTTGAAGATTCTGGTGCCAGAAGGGCAGACGGTGCGCGCTGGTACGGTGATTGCCTGGATTGGACAGCCGGGGGAACATGTGGGCGATGAGACACCTGCTGGACATGGTGCTACAGCTCAGCCGGTTGCGCCTGCTGCGGCAAATCCATCGGTTGCGTCAGCGCAAGCTGGGCGTGATCGCGACTTGGGCTTCATCTCGCCTGTGGTGGCGCGCCTGGCGCGTGAGCAAAATGTGGATTTGAGTCAGGTGAAAGGCACTGGTGAGGGCGGGCGGATTACCAAAAAAGATGTGTTGGCATATTTGGCGCAACGCGAGCAAGCGACGCCTGCTGCTGAGCCAGCGGCCTGGGAGACGCCGGGCGAGGGAGATTTGTTCCGGCCAACGGAGCTGATGTTTGCGAATGCTGCTCCGCCTGCACCTGCTTCTGCTTCACCTGTGCCTACACCGTCGCCTGTTGTGGCGCCGCAACCTGCGACGCCAGCTGCTCCTGTTAGTAGACCGATGGCGGCTGGTGATCGGCTTTTGCCGTTGACGACGATGCGCCGTGCGATTGCGGAACGGATGGTATTGAGTAAGCGCACAGCTGCCCATGTGACGACGGTGATGGAGGCTGATATGAGCCGGGTGAGTGCTCACCGGGCAGCGCATAAGGCTGAGTTTGCTCAGGCGGGGGTCAATTTGACCTTTACCGCGTATTTTGTGGCGGCGACTGTTGCGGCGCTGAAGGCAGTGCCATTGGTCAATTCGTCCTGGTCGGATGAGGGACTGGTGTTGCATGGCGGTATTCATATTGGCCTGGCTGCCTCGTTGGGCGACGAGGGGTTGATTGTGCCGGTGATTCGCAACGCGGATGGGCTTTCTTTGCTCGGTTTGGCGAGGACGATTAATGACCTGGCGGAGCGGGCGCGCTCTCGACGCTTGCAGCCGGATGAGGTGCAGGGAGGAACATTCACCATCACCAATCATGGTGTGGGAGGGTCTTTGTTCGCTTCTCCTGTGATCAATTATCCGCAATGTGGCATTTTGGGCGTGGGGACGATCAAGAAACGTGCAGTGGTGGTCGAGGGGGATGCTATTGCTGTGCGTCCGATGGTTTATTTAACCCTGACGTTTGATCATCGCATTTTGGATGGCGCTAGCGGCGATGCTTTCTTGGGTAAGGTCGTGCAGGTTTTGGAGGGTTGGGCATGAACGATGCATTGGCGGAAGATACTACGGCAGAGCGTTTGAAAGAAGCACTTTGGGATCGCTATCACTGGGCGGTGGGGGGCAATTGGTCGGTCGCAGCGTTGGAGCATTTGCTGAAGACGGGCGCCTGGCTGGAAACTCTGCTGGCGCAGCTGCCGCGCCGCGAACCGCAAGCCTGGATTCGTCGTTACCTCAAGGCGACATTCATCCGTCCGGGGTGGATGGGACAGTTGACGCCATTGAAAGGTAAGAGCTTTGTCTTTCCGAAATCTCAGGTGCGGTTGCAACCGGTGGAAGACCTTTCGCAAGGTAGTGCTCACATTGTGCACGAGTTGGGCCATGTGCTGGATAACGCTTTGGGGGGGGCGCTGCCAGCAACGTTTGTGGGCGGCGGCGCGGCGGATCGCATGGTGGCCGCTGTGGGCGGCAAGCCGGAACGTTGTGTGCCACGCTTTGTGCCAATGAGCGATTATGTGGAAAAGGTCACGCCGTTGGAAAGTTGGCTGCCGCGTGAGGCCTATGGCAATACGTGTGTGGCCGAAGATTTTGCTGAGGCGTTTGTGTGGACTCTGACCAATCCGCAGCGTGTGCCAACCGGGCGACGTGCCTGGATGGAGACATTCTTGAAAGTATTGGAATAAGTGCTGTAAGTGCAGTACAATCAATCAAAAAAACGAGGTATCTATGACGCAATATGATGTGATCGTGATTGGCGCCGGGCCGGGTGGGTATGTGGCTGCAATCCGTTCGGCACAATTGGGCTTGAAGACAGCGATTATTGAGAAACAATGGCTTGGTGGTGTGTGCCTGAACGTGGGCTGTATTCCTTCAAAGTCGTTGTTGCGCAATGCGGAACTAGCGCATATTTTGCGCGAGCGCGCCAAAGAGTTTGGAATTTCTTTCGATAACCTACATTTGGATTATGCGACGGCGGTCAAGCGCAGCCGGCAGGTTTCTGGACGATTGACCAAAGGTGTGCAGCTGTTGATGCGCAAAAACAACATTGAAGTCTTCATGGGGGTGGCGCGTTTGGTGGCTAGTGACCGGGTTGCGGTGACCGATAGCGAGGGTAAGACGCAAGAGCTTGCTGCCCGGAATATCATTTTGGCGACGGGGGCGCATTCAGCGATGATTCCGGGGGTCGAGGCGGATGGGCAACGTGTGCTCACCTACTGGGAAGCCATCTTGCAAGAAAAATTGCCTGCTTCGGCGATCATCATTGGAGCGGGGGCAATTGGTGCAGAATTTGCGACGGTTTGGTCTTCCTATGGCACGCAGGTGACGATGGTGGAAATGCTGCCGCGCCTTTTGCCGTTGGAGGATGAGGAAATTAGCGCTGAACTTGGCAAGGCATTCCAGAAACGCGGCATTCGAGCGCTGACCAATACGCGTGTTCAAAAGGTGGAAACAACGGAGAACGGGGTGCGCGTGACGGTGCGGGAGGGAGATGCCGAGCAGATATTGGAGGCTGAACAAGCCCTGGTGGCAATTGGCTTTAAGCCCAATACAACCGGCTTGGGCCTTGAAGAAGTTGGAGTGCAGCTCACCGAACGCAAATTCATTCAAGTAGATGAGCGTCTTGCGACCAATGTGCCCGGAATTTGGGCGATTGGGGATGTGACTGGCAAACTGTTGTTGGCGCATGTGGCTTCAGCGCAGGGTATTTTGGTGGCAGAGCAGATTGCCGGGTTGGAGACGACGCCAATTGATTACCGCATGATGCCGCGGGCAACCTATTGTCAGCCACAGGTGGCTTCGTTTGGTTTGACGGAGGCACAGGCGCGTGAGCAGGGCTATGAAGTGCGGGTTGGGCGCTTCCCGTTCCAGGCCAATGGCAAGGCGTTGGGCTTGGGGGACTATGCCGGATTTGCCAAGATTATCACTGATGCACGCTATGGCGAGATTTTGGGCGCGCACTTAATTGGCCCGGAGGTCTCTGAGCTGTTGCCAGAATTGACACTGGCGCAGCGAATGGAATTGACAAGCGCTGAAATTGCCCGCAACGTACATGCTCATCCGACGTTGAGCGAGGTGTTGATGGAAGCCGCACACGGTGTGGACGGACATCCAATTCATATTTAGCCTTTGTTGATTTGTGGGGCAATTGGCTCAGTTGGGTTCTGGCTCAGCTGAGCCTTTTTGATTCTGCTCGTCGAGCATTTGCAAATATTCTTTGACGACCCTGGGGTCGAATAGCTTGCCGGCGTTATCCATTAAAAATTGGCGCGTGCTTTGGGTGCTCCAGGCTGGTTTGTAGGGTCTATCTGAAGTGAGCGCATCCCATACATCTACAACGGCAAAGATGCGTGCGGAGAGTGGAATTTCTTCCCCTTTCAACCCTTGTGGGTAGCCGGAGCCATCCCAGCGTTCGTGGTGAGAATAGGGAATTTCAAGCGCTGGACGCAGGTAGGGGATGTTTTGCAACAGACGATAGGCGAAGATGGGATGTTGGCGCATGATAGCCCATTCTTCTGGAGAGAGGGGGCCATCTTTGAGCAGGATATGATCTGGAATGCCCATTTTGCCGATGTCGTGCAGCAAGGCGCCGCGACGAATGTGTTCGAGCTGTGTTTCGGGGACGTTGAGCCGTTGGGCAAGCGTTAGCGTTTGTTCAACGACGCGCCGGCTATGTCCGGCAGTCTCGCGCTCGCGCAGTTCCAATGCCAAAGACCAGCCTTGCAGCGTGGCGTCGTAGGCCAGGGCAAGCTGTTGAGCAGAATCGCGCAAACGTTCTTCAGATAATTTCCGTTCGGAGATGTCGCTGATAATCGATCCGATGCGATACCCGTCTTTGGTGCGAATGGGAAAGAGTGTTTGTTCAATATACTTTCGCTGACCGGATGCGGTTTGTAAAATCACCTCAATCGGAGTGTAAAATTGAGAGGATTGACCAGTTTGTAAAGCCTTTAGGGTCGCCTGTCGGAACAATTCCAGTCGTTCGGGGGTTTGGCGTTCGGTGACGCTGACGCGATGCAGTAATTCCCAGAAGGGGATTGCAATTGCTTCGTGCCTTGGAATGCCGGTAATGCGTTCATTGGCAGCATTCCATTCAATAATGTAGCCTTGTTCGTTTACAAGGACAAACCCCTCGGAGAATTGTTCAATGATGGCGCGGAATTTCTCTTCGCTTTCACGCAATCCTTCTTCGGCAAGCTTGCGTTCGGTGATATCGGTTGCCATGCCAATCAATTGTTGCACGAGACCACGCTCATCGCGCTTCAGCGCCTTGACGCGCCCCAAGAACCATCGCCATGTACCGTCTTTGCGCATGATGCGGTGTTCGTAAACATAAATATCCAGGTCGCTGGCCTGTGGGCTGTTTTGGAAGATACTAATCAGGCGGGCTCTGTCTTCGGGATGAATCCAGTCCAGGCCATAATTTTGTCCTCTTTCCAAAAATTCAGCGATGGAATAACCAAGCGCGCTGCTGACGGCTTCGTTGACGTAGGTAATCCTTTTTTGTTTGAGGTCAAGCACAAAAACAATACTGGGTGTGGCAGCCATGACGGTTTCATTGAAGCTGAGGCTGTCTTTGAGGTCTTGTTCGGTTTGTTTGCGGCGCAGGATATCCCAGGCACTGCTCATGAGTAAGGTGAGTTGACGAATATCGTTTTCATCATAATCGGTCGGTTTGTTGCATACGCCCAGGACAGCAACGACCTGATTGTTTTCAAGGATGGGCAAGTTGATATGCCTTTGGATGGGGATATGTCCTTCAGGGTAATCTTTCTTGATCGGGTTGGCGGCGTGGGCGTCGTTGGTGAGGATTGGCTTGCGTTGTCTGACGACTTGGCTCCACAATGCAGTGAGGCAAGCAGGGTATGTTTGTTCAAATTTGTTCACCTGCTCCATGGCTGTTTTGGACCAGGAATAGAGGTAAGAAATGTTTTCATCCTTGTCGGGAAAGGCCAGGTAGCCAATTTCACTTTGGCTGATTTGCACAGCTTGTTTGAGGGCATATTCACAAATTTCCTGAGCACTATTGCTGGAAAGGGTGTACAGTTGCAGCATGGCTTCCAGGCGCTGTTCGTTGAGCTGACGCTGCGTCTCTTGGGCAATGCGCTCGGTGATATCTACAGCAACGCCAATTGTGCCAATCAGTTGATTTTCCTGATTGAGCATGGGGGAATACCAGGTTTCAAAGCTCAATTGACCAATTTGGATGATGGCCTTGAAGGATTCACCGGTTAGGGCGCGGCGGATTTCGGCAAGGATGTGGGGATGTTCTGCATACACATCGAAAACAGAAAGCCCAACAACCTGCCCAGCAGAGAGACCCAGTGAAGCCAACCCTTTGCCTTCGGAAAGCACAAACTTGCCGTTTTGATCAATAGCAAAGACGACAACCGCTGTATTGCTGATGACGCTGCGTAGCAATTGCTCATTGTGTCGTAGGGCGGCTTCCATTTGTTTTTGGAGGCTGATATCAATGCTGATTCCCAGCGCCGCATACATGAGCCCATTCTCATCTAAAATTGGGTGAGCTGAGAAAAAGGCTGGGAAGGTTTCGCCGGATTTGCGGACGAGGGTTAATTCGCCTACGAAACCGCTTTGGCCCTGGCGCATTTGGGCAAATATATTGGGGAAATTTTGGATCGTTTCGGGCAGATGCAGGCGGGCAACGGGCTGCTGAAGCATTTCTTGGCGGGTGTAGCCGAAAATGCGTTCAGCACCGGGGCTGAATTCAAGAATGTGCGGGTCGTAGATATTCAGGTCGGTGATGATGAAGGCAACATTGGAAGCGGCCTCGAAAACGGAGCGCAACCTGGCTTCGCTTTCGCGACGGGCGCGTTCAGAGCGCTGTCGTTGGGCGTTGAGGATGGCCTGGGCAGCCTGATCAGCAGCTTCGCTGGCAAAACGGATTTCGTCGGGTTGCCAGTTGCGCAGGGGGCCGATATGTTCGACACAGAGGATGCCGGCCATTTTGCCGGAGACACGAATCAGCGCATCGAGCATGGAGGTGATGTGCAGCGGAATGAGATATTGTTCAGCAAATTCGTTGGTGCGCGGGTCGTGCAAGGCATCGTCAGCTGCAATGGAGAGGCTGTTGTGGAAAGCGGTGAAGTAACGCGGGTAGTCTTTGACGAAGATAGCACCGCCGCTTTTGTGACAATTGAGGCTGCGTTGATAGAGATCAATGCATTTAAGCTGGTCTTCTTCTTCGCTGACAAGCCAAAGACTGACGCGTTCTACTTGTAATGCTTGAGCAACTTGCTCGGTGATTTCGGCTACAGCTTGCGTCAGGTTTCCGCTGGCAATGTTGCTGGATCGGGCTAAGTTCAGCAAAGCAGCTTGCTGATGGGCTGAGCGTTCTAAGCTTGCCTGACGTTCGAATAGCTCTTGTTTTTGGCGAGTAATGTCCCGTCCAATGCCTACTAACCCAATGACATGGCCGTTTTCGTCATGCAGTGCAACTTTGGAGGTTAACAGCCAACGTTGTTGGCCCTGATTGTTGCGTAGCAGCTGCTCTTGATCAATGAGGTTTTGCCCGGCTCGCAGAACTTGCTCATCT
>Ga0208695_1002353_pt1 | contig 13920 bp, 9 predicted proteins | sample AD_UKC111_MetaG_FD_184449 | JGI IMG/M metagenome (GOLD analysis project Ga0208695, IMG submission 184449) | Active sludge microbial communities of municipal wastewater-treating anaerobic digesters from Hong Kong - AD_UKC111_MetaG (SPAdes)... | ecosystem: Engineered > Bioreactor > Anaerobic >... | reverse complement strand
AATCCTGGCGGCCAGGGACGACAGAATTGAGGCTCTGCGCGGTAGCCGGCCTGGAAAAGATGGGTTCAAACGAAGCCCTGGCCCTTTTAAGGCGGGGAGAACATTTTTTTAACCGTCAGGTGCGAGAAGCTTCGGCTGAAGCTTTGGTCCGGCTGACTTTAAGAAAGTCTTGAGGCTAAGATGGCAGAAGAAGAAAAAACTCAGACTGCAGGCCAAGAATCAGGTCCCTCTGTTCAAAAGATTGCTATAAATTTTCTCATCAGGTTTTATATTGTCTTCAAGGTGCTCAAACTCTATGCCGAAAATAACGAGCTAATCGAAGAACAGACCAGGTTGCTGATGGAAGAATTAAACCGGCTAAAAGCGGTTGAGCCTGAAATCAAGTTTAAAATCAAACAGGAATCCATTTTCTTTAACCAGCAACGGCTTAAATTTTCACTGGCCAACTATCATATTTTTAAATTCCTGCTAGAAGAGTTCAGACGGCGCGAAATAGGCCAGCTTGACCTCTCACCTGATATCAGCCGCCAGGAATTGATCAAAGCTCTGTACATTCTCTGCCAGAAAAGAATAGAGCCCGAGCCCTTTGAAGCTATTCAGGCCGAACTGGCCGGGCAACAAATCAGCGGCCTGAGCCTGGAAAAAATGCAGGCCCCTGAACACCTGCTCAGCCCGGAAAAAAGCTCAGCCCGCCTATATTTTCTGAGCATCCTCCATTTGCGGGAAATCTCCGAGCGGGAAAAAGAAAATGAAAAAATCAAACTCAACACTACCCGGCGCTTGATCCAGTCTATCTTCAACCATCTGGTAGATAACGAGTCTTTTCTGCTTGGCCTGACCAACATCAAAAATCATGATGAATATACCCTGAATCACTCGGTTAATGTCAGCTTGCTGGCTATTGCTCTGGGCAAAAGGCTGGGACTCAGCCGGGCGGAACTGGTTGATCTCGGCTTATCTGCCTTTTTCCATGATCTGGGAAAAATTGAGACACCGCTGGAAATATTAAATAAACCGGGGCAGTTGACTGAAGAAGAAAGAAAAATAATGGAACTGCATCCCTCTCAGGGTGCCGAAAAACTGGTTCAACTTAAAGAATTCAGACGCCTGCCGATCTCAGCTATCCATGTAGCCATGGAGCATCATATCAAAGAAGACTTCAGCGGCTATCCTCACTTTAAAATCAAACAGGATATAAACCTTTACAGCCGGATCGTCAAAGTCTGCGATTTCTTTGATGCTATTACCACTAAAAGAGTTTACCGTAAAAAGGTTTTTACCCGGGCCGAAGCTCTAAGCCTGATGCTCGATCAGATCGGGACCGAATTCAATCCGATTATTCTAAAAGCTTTTGTTCAGATGATGGGGGTTTTCCCCATTGGCTCGGTTGTCCTGCTCAGTACGGGGGAAGTCGGCCTGGTCACCGGTGTTAATCAGGAAATGAAATTTTTAATGAGGCCAAAGGTCAAGATCATTGCCGAGGCCGACGGTAATAAAATCGACGGGGAGATAGTTGATCTGACTGAAATAGATGCGGTCAGCAAGAAATACAGAAGAACAATTGTCAAAGAGATCAATCCAGATGAATATGGCCTGCAAGTAGCTGATTATTTTCTGGCCCAGGCCGAAGCCTGAAATTTGTTAACAGCTGGAGTCAAGAATGAGTCTTAAGCCTCCTTTTGACCTGAAAGTGGAATATTTAACCGGGTTACCCATTGTTGACCATCCCCGTCCGAGATTTTCCTGGAAGGTTACCGGCAGCTTTAGAGGAGACTCCCCCACCGCTTATCAGCTTATACTTTCCTCCGAGTCTGAACTCTGTGAGCGTGAAATTGGTGACCTGTGGGATAGCGGGCGGGTTAAAACCAGCTTTACCAGTCAGATCCCCTATGAGGGGGAAGAGCTTCTGAGCTGTCAGAAGTATTACTGGCGCGTCCGCTGGTGGAACTCAGCCGGAGAAGCCAGCCCTTACAGTGAAGTTGCTTCTTTAGCCACCGGCTTTATGGGCAGCACGAAATTTAAAGCCAACTGGATTACCCACCCCGGGCCTGAGTGCTTTACCGGACCAAAGACAGTTCTACTTGGCCAGGAAGAACCGCCTGATCTTCAATCCAAGGCTATCTATCTGCGAAAGGAATTTTCCAGCCCGGGACCAGCCAGTCGGGCAACAGTTTATATTTGCGGCCTTGGCTATTATGAGCTTTATATTAACGGGCAAAGAGTCGGCGACCGGGTGCTTGATCCAGCCTGGTCAGACTACCGCCAGATAGCTTATTATTCCGTATACGAAGTCACCAATTTGATTCAGGACAAAAATGTCATCGGAGTCATTCTGGGTAATGGCCGCCATATCAAAAAATATGGCTATGATTTTCCAAAATTGATTCTTAAAATGGAAATTTATTATGCTGGTGGCGGGTATGATCTTATTGCCAGCGATAATAGCTGGAAAGCTGCGGCCGGGCCTCTTCAGGAAAACGGACTTTATTTTGGTGAAAATTACGACCACCGGCTTGAGCAGCCAGGCTGGAATCTGGCCGGGTTTGATGATGAGAACTGGGAAAAAGTGGTGCAGGTAAAAGGGCCGCCGCTTATCGCCCAGGATATCCCGCCAATTAAAATAATAGAGAAACTCAAGCCTAAAAAAATAAGTTCACCGCAACCGGGTGTCTATATTTTTGATTTTGGCCAGAACATTTCTGGCTGGGCTAAATTAAAAGCCAGCGGACCTGAGGGGACAGAAATTCGTTTGAGATTCGGTGAGCTTCTGCTGCCCGATGGCAGATTAAACACTGCTACCAATGATCAGGCCCGAGCCACAGATATTGTTGTTCTAAACGGCCAGGGGGAGGAAATCTATGAGCCAAGATTCACCTACCACGGTTTCAGATACGTCGAGCTGACTGGCTTCCCAGGAGAACCAACCGCAGATACTCTTGAGGCCCGCTTCGTTCATTCCGCCGTTGAACCTGTTGGTCACTTCGAATGTTCGAATCCTTTGATTAACAACATCCATAAATGCGTTGTGGCCAGCCAGCGGTCCAACCTGATGAGTATTCCCACTGACTGCCCCCAGAGAGATGAGCGTCATGGCTGGTTGGCTGATGCTGCTATGACTATGGAAGAAGCCTGCTTTAATTTTGATCTATCTGCTTTTTACCAGCACTTCCTGCAGCTTATCAGGCTGGCCCAGAAAGAGGACGGCAGTTTGCCGGATTTTGTACCTCCTTACAATTCTTCTGTCTATCCGGCCGATCCAGCCTGGGGTTCAGCCTATATCAGCCTCTGCTGGCAGATTTATATGTTTTATGGCGATCGGGAAATACTTCAGAAACACTACCAGGGCCTGAAAAATTACCTTGATTTTCTAAAACAAAAAGCCAGTGGTCACCTCTTAACCGGATTGGGCAAATATGGTGATTGGTGTCAGCCAGGCAGCCTGGTCGCCAAGAAAACCCCGCTCGATCTGGTTTCCACCTGCTTTTACTATCATGATGTCCTGCTGTTTTCAGACATCTGCGATCAACTTGGACGTCAGACCGAAAGCCGCGAATATAAAGAACTCGCTTCCCAGATAAAAAGCGCTTTTAACCGGGCTTTTCTGGGAAACGGTCAGTATAAAGCCCTGAGACAGGGTCCGATTGACCGGCTGCCTGACCAGACAGCTAATATTTTGCCTCTATACCTCGACCTGGTTCATCCAGAAGACACAGATAAAGTCCTGGAGAGTTTACTCACCTCCATTATCAGTCATCATGATTATCACCTGGACACCGGTTTGCTGGGCACCCGCTTCTTGCTTGATGTCCTGAGCAGGTTTAACCGCCAGGATGTGGCTCTGAAAATAATTCTCCAGGAAAGCTATCCGGGCTGGGGTTATATGCTCAAAGAGGGAGCAACTACCTTATGGGAAAGATGGGAAAAACTGACCGGCCCGGGAATGAACTCCCATAACCATATCATGTTCGGCAGTGTCGATGCCTGGTTTTATAAAAATCTGGCGGGCCTGGAACTCATCGAGCCTGGCTGGAGCGCTTTTAAGATAAAACCGTTTGTGCCTGAAGAAATAGATCAGGTACAGGCCAGGCTGGCCACTATCCGGGGAGAAATTTCTGTTTTCTGGCAAAAATCAGATTCTATTTTCAACCTTGAATTAGAAATCCCGACTGGCAGCCGGGCCAGGCTCTTTCTGCCTGTCCTCTGGTCTGAATTTCGGATTTCAGAGCATAAAGAAAAAGAGCTTATCCTCTGGGATCAGGGAACCTATGTCAACCGGGAAAATGATGATGGTATTTCCCGGGAAGATATTAATGAGCAGCCTGTTTTCTGGCTTGATTCTGGTTCCTATCTCTTTCGGATGGAAAAAATCTAAACAGCGAATTTAATTTCCTGAACAGTCACTTACTTATTTGCCTGCCAACCAGTTATTTACCAGAATTTCTTGAAAATCCTGGCGGCCTGTTGATAAGCTTCGATGGTTTTTTCAAGGTCTTCTTCAGTATGGGCGGTGGACAGACAGCCACCACCATGAACAACATGTACTCCATTAATCAACAAGGCCAGTTTTAAAGCTTCTTCCCGCAGGAAAACATCCGATCTGGCCGGATCCCAGATATCCTCCGGATAGGAATAACTGATATTGTCTTTTTCAGGAAAATTGACCATAAAAAAGGAACTGCCGTTAACAGCTATGTGTCCACCACCGGTGCAGACCACTTTCAGTCCTTCAGCGGCAAAGGCCCCTTCAATACCCTGTCTTAAGCTGGTCGCTAATTGCCCGATTCTCGGATATATTTCTTTTTCATGGCTGCTAAGATAGCTGAGCATGGCCAGACCGGCTCGCATATATTCTTCATGGGCTGAGAAAGTCCCGCCTTCAAAGTTAACGCGCAGTCCACTGACCCCGGCTCGCTCACAATTCTCCATGATCCTGGCCCGCCCCACTACCGCTGCTACTGCCTCTCCCCCGCCAATCAGTTTACCAAAAAGGGACAGGTCAGGTTTTACTCCATAAAGCCTTTGCAGGCCAGATGGACAGAATCTGAAGCCTGAGATAATTTCATCAAAAATTAAGACCACTCCATAGTCATCAGCCAGCTTTCTGGCCAGACGCAGATACTCAGGTGAGCAGAAAAGAAAACCGCCAACACCGATGAACGGCTCTAAAATAAAAGCAGCCAGTTTTGAGCCATATTTCTTAAAGGTTTTTTCCAGATGGTCGGGATCATTAAATCTCGTGATGATAATGTGCCGGGCAAACTCAGGCGGCAGACCGGCCGAGTCTACCTGACTGAAACCACGGCCCGGATGAAACTTAACCCCTTTTAAGAGGTAAGGCGTGGAGCCATGCCAGCCACCTCCAATTTTCAACACATAATGACGACCGGTATAACCCATGGCCAGCATGACCGCATAGGTTGAAGCCAGGGTACCGGAAGTGGTGAATCTGATTTTCAGGCCTGGCTGCCCTAAACTGGCCAGGATCCTTTCTGCCAGTTCGATTTGAGCAGAACTTTCAAAACCGGTATGAAGACTGCCGGCGGCCAGGTAGGGCTCCATTTCCTGTCTTATAACTTCAGGATTATGCCCCAGTAAATTGGCATAATGTCCCTGCCAGTAATCAAGGTAAGTCTGTCCGTCCAGATCGGTCACTGTTGAACCGTGAGCTGAGGCGGGGAAAAAAGGGTACGGCTTCCAGAGCCTGAGGCTGTGGCTACCGCCTCTGACCATGACCTTAGTCGCTCTTTTGAACATCAAGCGACTTTTAACGGTCTTATTTTCATATTCTCTGCCCAGATAATCGATCAGTTGTTTTGTTCGCTTCATTTTACTTTTTCTTGTTTTCAGGTTAAGATAAATTAAGCTTTAATTTATGCTTAAGCAGCAAGAAAGTCAATTTGGCGACTGGCTTCGACCAGATGGTAAATTGTCATCTTGCCAATTCTATAGTATTATTATAGGATTACTGTAGATTATTTAAATCTGTCACGTAGATTAAAGGAGAAATAAATGGAAATGCTGAATGAAGAAGTCAGAGACTTCACCCGTAAAAAGTTTGCAGAAGAACTGGTCAACCCGGTCGAACTGATTTTTTTTATGGAAGAAAAAAGCCCGCTAATTGTTCCAGGCCAGCCGGTTTCAACCGATTGCCAGTACTGCCCCGAGATCAAGCAGCTGCTGGAAGAATTGAGCAGCTTGTCTGACAGGATCAAATTGACGGTTTACGATTTTAAAAAAGAGGCAGCCAGAGCAGCTGAATATCGTCTGGACAAGATTCCAGCTATCATCATCAAGACCGAGATTGACACCGGCATAAGATTTTTCGGTATTCCTTCCGGTTATGAATACATGAGTTTGCTGGAGGCCATTGTTGATGCCAGCCGAGGGCAGACCGAGCTCAGTCCGGCTACCAGAGAAGCGTTAAAAAAGCTGAAGAAAGAAGTCGATATTCAGGTCTTTGTCACTCCCACCTGTCCTTACTGTCCAATGGCTGTTCGCCTGGCTCACCAGATGGCTCTCGAATCGCCCCTGATCACGGCCTCGATGATCGAAGCTGCTGAATTTCCTGAATTAACCCAGAAATATGAGTCATGGGTGTTCCCAAGTCCATTTTCAATGAAACTATTAGCCTGGAAGGGGCTGTACCGGAGGAAGTCTACCTCGAACAGGTCCTGAAGGCAGCTGGAGAACAGGCTGGCTAAGATCAGGCTTTTTTAGCATAACTGATTCATTATCAGCTAGTTATCTCGAAATTTAAAGCTCCAAAATTGACAGCCAGAGCTCTGGTGTTATAATAAACAGAGCAATGCCGATTTTTAAGAAGACTAAGAGCAAGAAAAAAATCTGTGTTATTGGTCTGGATGGTGTTCCTTATTCTCTGCTCCTTGACCTGGCCAGCACCGGGCTGATGAGTACTGTCGCCCGTCTTATAGATAGCGGACATCTGCACCAGATGAAAGCAAGCTTGCCTGAAATTTCGGCTGTTTCCTGGACAAATTTTATGACCGGCACCAACCCCGGAACTCACGGCATTTTTGGCTTCCTTGATTTTAAACCTGGTAGCTATGACCTCCGCCTCCCCAATTTTCTGGACGTCAAGGTTGACACTCTATGGGATCTTCTGGCGGAGGAAGGTTATAAAAGTATCGTTATCAATCAACCCTCTACTTACCCCGCTCGCCGCATTAACGGGGTCATGGTCTCTGGTTTCGTAGCAGTTGATCTGTCGCGATCGGTCTATCCGCCATCATTGTTCACCATTCTGGAGCAAATGGGCTATCAAATAGATGTGGACAGCAGTAAAGTGGCGGAAAATCCGGCTCTACTCTGGCCCGAGCTATCCAAGACCATGGCCAGTCATCAAAAAGCTCTGAATTATTTCTGGGACCAGGACTGGGATTTTTTTGAATTTGTCATTACCGGTACTGACCGCCTTCATCACTTTCTGTGGTCAGCCTATGAGGATAAATCTCACCCTGCTCATCAGGCTTTTCTCGATTTCTATCAGCAGGTTGACCGGATCATCGCCAAAATCATCGCCAGTTTTAAAAAATTAAATGAGAGCGAGGATAGCCTTTTTATCCTTTCTGATCATGGCTTTACCGGTATCATTCAGGAAGTTTATCTTAATGCCTGGCTGGAAAAAGAAGGCTACCTGTCTTTTACCACCCCAACTCCCCGAAGTCTGAACGATATCTCGCCCGAGTCAGTAGCTTTTGCCCTTGATCCCAACCGCATCTATCTTAACCTCGAAAACAAGTTTCCAGCCGGACATGTCGCCCGCAGCCAGAAGAAGGAGCTAAAATCAGAAATCGCCCAGAAATTACTCCAGCTGGAATACAACGGCCAGAAGGTCATTCGCCAGGTATTTAAATCAGAAGAAATTTATAAGGGAAAATACACCTCCCTTGGGCCTGACCTGATTGTTCTGTCCGAACCTGGTTTTGATTTAAAGGGTTCTATCAGGAAAAAGGAAATTTTCGGCCGCAGCTATTTACAGGGTATGCATACCTGGGATGACGCATTTTTCTGGGCAGCTGAGGATTACGGCCCAGATCTGGCCATTCAGGATATCGCCAGCTTGATCATGAAAAAGGTTAAATGAGGCAAAGGGCAGCCCGGCTTTTTCACTCGATACTAAAAAGGATTTATCCACTTTTTTCCCTGGTGCTTATCCTGACTACGGCTGCCTCTGCCTATATCGGGCCGGGAGCAGGATTTGCCTTTCTGTCTTCTTTCCTGATCTTTTTTCTGACTTTTTTTCTGGCCTTTTTTTCTATTCTTTCCTGGCCTTTCCGCTGGTTTTTTCGCCAGCTGCGAGGTCAGAAGGCCTACCAGAACAGCCGCGTGGATAAAGTTATCATTTTAGGTTATGACGGTCTGGACCCCGATTTAGCCGAAAAGTATATGGCCGAAGGCAAATTGCCTGTTTTAAGCCAGCTGAAGAAACAGGGGACCTTTAAGAGGCTCAGAACGACGACTCCAGCCATTTCTCCGGTTGCCTGGTCATCGTTTATGACCGGTTGTGAGCCATCGAAGCACAATATCTTTGATTTTTTGAGCCGCAATCCTAAAACCTATCTCCCCGATTTGTCTTCAGCCCGGATTGGTCCACCCTCAAAATATCTGAAGCTGGGTAAATACCGGCTCCCTTTAGGCCGCCCCGAAATAAAGTTGCTCAGGAAAAGCCAGCCCTTCTGGAAGATCCTCGGTCAGCAGGGAATTTTTTCGACCATTCTCCGCATCCCTATTACTTTCCCACCTGAAAAATTTTCCGGTCATCTTTTATCGGGCATGTGCCTGCCAGACCTGAAAGGCTCCCAGGGAACTTTTCTTTTTTATACCACCAATCCGGACAGGATCAAAAAGAAGGAAGGCGGGGAAAGCCTGCTGGTCGAACGCCAGGGCAATCTGATCAGGACTTTTATTTCCGGTCCAGAAAATTCTCTGCTGGCCAAGCCTGAGGAAATAAAAATACCGATGCTGATCAGGTTTGATAACGACCCTGAACAGGTCGAGGTGGAAGTTTCCGGTCAGAGATTTAAACTGCAGAAGGGCATTTTTTCACCGTGGATTAAGCTCAGTTTTCCGGCTGGACTCGGAGTCAAAGTCAGAGCTATTGCCAGGTTTTATCTCCTGAGTACCAGTCCTCATTTTGAACTGTATATAACCCCTCTCAATATTGATCCGGAAAAACCCGCCCTGCCTGTTTCTCATCCATTTATTTATTCCTCTTACCTGGCCAAGTTGCTGGGCAGCTATGTCACCCTGGGTGAAGCTAATGATACCTGGGCTCTTAATGAAGGCGTTCTGCCAGAACAGGCCTTTTTAGATCTGGCTTATTCCTTCCACCAGGAAACAGAGAAAATTCTGTTCAATGCCCTGTCCAGAACAAGAAAAGGACTGGTGGCCTGCTGGTTTGAAACCTCTGACAGTCTGCAGCATATGTTTTTCCGCTATCTGGATAAATCCCATCCAGCTCTTCGCACCACTGCTCATCTTAAAGATGGAGCCACTGTCATCGAAACCCTCTACAAGAAACTGGACGCTCTGGCTGGCCAGGTGCTCGAACAATGTAATGACCGGACCTGTTTAATTATCATGTCTGATCATGGCTTTAAATCTTTCCGCCGGGGGGTAAACCTTAACTCCTGGCTATATCTTAACGGCTATCTTCATTTAAAAGATGGGGCCACTTCGAGCGAAGAATGGTTCAAGCAGGTGGACTGGACCAGGACCAGAGCCTACGGCCTGGGCCTGGCCGGCATTTATATTAACCTCAAGGGGCGGGAGGCTCAGGGTATAGTTGAGCCCGGAGATGAATATCGGAATTTAAAACAGGAGCTGACCGAAAAGTTATCCGGTCTGAAGGATAAAGATCTCGGTCGGCCGGCTGTTAATCGTTTGATTGATACGGAGAAAATCTATAATGGACCTTATCGTCACGAAGCACCTGATTTAATTGTCGCTTATAATGAAGGCTATCGCGCTTCCTGGGATTCGGTTACCGGACGGGTCAACGAGACAGTTATTGAGGATAACCTTAAGGCCTGGAGCGGCGATCACTGCCTCGATCCGGAGCTGGTCCCGGGCGTATTCTTTTCCAATTTTAAGTTTGCGGTCGACCGGCCTTCGATTATGGATATTGCTCCGACCGTTCTTGATTTATTTGGCCTGGAGCAGCCAAAATACTTTGATGGCCAATCTTTTCTGTCTGACGGCTTACGGCCGGCTTCGGAAAAAACTGATAAAAATGGTAGAATAAAACAAGAAGAGCAGAAACCAAAAAAGGCCAAAAATAATGACAAAAGAAAAAGAAGATAGCGGCCTGAGCCGGCGCCGTTTTCTTGAACTTATTCTGAGTACGTCAGCCGGGCTGGCGTTTTTCCCTAAAACTGGCTTTTTAACCACTAAAGGCCGCCGCCAGACAGCCAGAAAGGTGCTGGTTCTGGGCTTTGATGGACTGGATCCGATTTTAACCGCTGAGCTGATGAAGGACAACCGGCTGCCAAATTTTAAGAAACTGGCTGCTTCAGGTAGCTTCCTTCCTCTTGGCTCCAGCATTCCCCCTCAGAGCCCGGTAGCCTGGGCTAACTTTATTACCGGAACTGATCCAGGCGGGCATGCTATTTTTGATTTTGTCCACCGCGACCCCAGAAATTACATGCCTGTCTTTTCCGCTTCGGAATCGCTGCCGGGAAAGCATGAAATCAAGCTGGGCGATCTGATTTTGCCTCTGTCCGGAGGGAAAATTAACAACCTGCGCCGCGGCCGTGCTTTCTGGCAAATTCTCGAAGATTATGATATTCCGGCTACCATCTTTAAAATCCCCTCCAATTATCCGCCTGTGGAGAGTAAACAAAAAACCTTTTCTGGCATGGGTACCCCGGATCTTAAAGGCTATTATGGACTATTTAATTTTTATACCAATGAATATAAAACAATCACTGAAGAATACGGCGGTGGCGGTCGGGTGCATGATGTCTTCGTTATCGGCAATCGGGTTGAATCCAGAATCCCTGGGCCAAATAATCCTTTTAAAAAAGGCAACCCGGAAACTTTTGTAGATTTTAAGGTCTTTATTGACCCTGTCCATCCGGTGGCTAAAATTGCTTACCAGAATCAGGAATTCATATTGAAAGAAAAAGAATGGAGCGGCTGGAAGAAAATCAAATTTGATTTTATCCCGGGCCAGGGAGTTAGCGGTATCTGCCTTTTTTACCTCAAGGAGGTCAGGCCAAAATTCAAACTCTATGTCAGCCCTATTAATATTGATCCGGCCGACCCGGCTCTTCCCCTGTCAACGCCCGACAGCTATTCCAAGGAACTGGCCAGAAAATTCGGACCATTTTTTACCAAAGGGTTGCCAGCTGATACCGCCGCTCTCGAAAATGAGGTGCTGGATGAAAATGAATTCCTGACCCAGGATGAATTAGTTTATCAAGAAAGTGTAGCTATCCTCGAAGATGAATTGAGAAATTTCAGGTCAGGTCTTCTCTTTTATTATTTTTCCAATACCGATCAAAGACAGCATATGTTTTACCGTTTTTTAGACAAAGACCACCCAGCGTATGAAGAAAAGCTGGCTTCTGAATTTGCTCCGGTTATTCCCCAAACATACGAAGAGATGGATAAAGTTCTCGAGATGTGCCTGGGGAAAATAGACAGCCAGACAGCAGTTATAGTTATGTCTGATCATGGCTTTAACCCATATCGCTGGGGTTTCAATCTTAATACCTGGCTGCTCGAAAATGGTTATCATTATCTTCTGCCCGGCAGCCGGCCAGAGGAAGTGACACTATTTCAGCAAACAGACTGGGCAAGGACTAAAGCCTATGGCGTTGGCCTCAATGCCCTCTATTTGAACCTGAAAGGACGGGAAAGCCAGGGAATTGTCCAGCCGGCCGAAAGAGAGAGCCTCACCCGCCAGCTGGCCAATCAGCTGGAACAACTGGTTGATCCCAGAACAGGCGAAAGAATCATTCTTAAAGCTTATATCAGCCGTGAGGTCTATCATGGGCCCTATGTTGATTTAGCTCCAGACATTATCCTGGGTTTCAACCGCAATTATCGTATTTCCTGGAATTCGCCTCTGGGTAATTTCCCTCGCGAATTGATTGAAGACAACCGGCAAAAATGGAGTGGAGATCATATGTCTTCACCAGCAGTCATCCCGGGGAGCTTGATCAGTAACCTGCCGGTCAAACTGTCTGACCCGGCACTTCAGGATGTAACCGCCGGCCTTCTGTCTTTATTCGGGATTAAAATCCCACCCGAGGTTACCGGCCGGCCAATTTTTTAAACCGATAAACCGAACCGACGAAAGGAGCGGACAGAGCAATGGGTAAAAAGGTTAAGGTTAAACTTGACAAAGAGCTCTATAAAAAAATCGAAAAAGTGGCAGAAGTGGCTGGTTACAGCTCACCAGAAGAATTTGTCATCCATGTTCTCGAAAAGGAAATCAGCCAGTTTGAAGGAGCAGATTCAGAGGAAGAGATCAAAAAACGATTAAAAGGGCTGGGCTATATTTCCTGAAAAGGTTGTTCTGAGTCCAGATGTGGTGGTTGAATCAAGCAGTCGGATTGGTGGTAAAAGTTTTTTTACTGCCTTTTACCGGCCTCAATCCCTGGGCAGGGATGATTTTCATTTCTCTCCTGACCGCCATTCTTATGCTTTTTATCTATAAAAAAACTTCTAATCAGAGCGGTATAAAAGAGGCCAAAAATCTGATTAAAGGCTATCTGCTGGAAATAAGGCTTTTCCAAAATGATTTTGGCATATTTCTGGGCGGGCTGAAGAGGCTGTTGTCTGCCAATCTGCGCTACCTGGCCTATAATCTCAAGCCGCTTCTGGTGATGATTCTGCCCATCTTTCTTTTGCTGGCCCAGATGAATCTCTGGTTTGGCTACAACGTTCCACAGCCGGGTGAAACCTTATTGCTCAAAGTTGAGTTCAATCAGGCAGTTGAGGTTGACCGTCTTAACCTGGAAGTAGAAGCACCAGCAGGAGTGATTGTTGATTCTCCACCTCTCAGGATTATCGATGAAAACGAAGTTAACTGGCGGCTAAAAATAGTTGAACTTCGAGGCGGACAGCTGGTAATAAAAAATGGAGGTCAAAAGTACGCCAAAGACATCTCTCTGCCCCAATCTAAACTGGCCCGGGTATCGGCCATCAGAGTGAACCAGAATATCTGGGAGCAGTTGCTCAATCCAGGAGAAAAGCCTCTTCCCCGGGACGCTGAGATTAAAAAAATTGAAGTTGTCTATCCCTCAGCCAGATTAAATCTTTTCGGTCTTAAAATTCACTGGCTGATAGCTTATTTTGTACTGTCCATTATCTTTGGTTTTGGCCTAAAAGGCTGGTTCAAAGTGGAAATTTAATCCATCATCAAATTATAAACAGAAAGGGGAAAGATTATGAAAATTGAAGTTTTTAAAATGGAAAGAATGCAATCACTCTGGGAAAATCTGGTCGATTACAATTTATCGGAGAGTGGCGTTCATCCTTTGACTCTGAAGGAGCTTCTGTCAGCTGAGGAAATACAGCAGTTAACTGAAGTCGAGCTCGGCTATACTCAGACCAATGGCACCCCTCCCCTGCGCCAGCAGATTGCTCGACTTTATCCAGGTCTCAATCCGGAGTCGATCATGGTTACCGCCGGTTCGTCTGAAGCCAATTTTCTTCTGATGTGGAGCCTCATTGAACCTGGAGATAAAGTGGTTTTTGAGTTGCCCAATTATCTTCAGATGTGGGGTCTGGCCAGGGCCTTTGGGGCGAACGTTGAACCTTTATGGCTTAAAGAGGAACTTGGCTGGCAGCCTGAGCCTGAGGACATTGACCGGGTTATAACTCCAGGAACGAAACTGGTGATTTTGACCAATCCCAACAATCCGACCGGTTCAATCCTCAGACCGGCTA
>Ga0208695_1002351_pt1 | contig 13934 bp, 10 predicted proteins | sample AD_UKC111_MetaG_FD_184449 | JGI IMG/M metagenome (GOLD analysis project Ga0208695, IMG submission 184449) | Active sludge microbial communities of municipal wastewater-treating anaerobic digesters from Hong Kong - AD_UKC111_MetaG (SPAdes)... | ecosystem: Engineered > Bioreactor > Anaerobic >... | reverse complement strand
TCCCGTCCGGAACGCCGCCTTCCTCTCCGGGGCCTTCTGCAGAAACTTCTCCACCGTCTTCTCGTACGCCGCCCTGTTCCCCGCGGCTTCCCCTGCCTTGCTCTCCGACATGGGCTCTGTCCCCTCCGGCAAATGGAATTCGAATGGATCGAGAATCGAAAGGCAACCGAATCATAAAAGCTCCCGGTATCCGGGTCAAACCCGATAAGGAAAAACCGGGAAAATTCCAGGCCAACAAAACGTACGGCTGGGTCCGGTTTAGCGATGAAGGAGATCGATCCCCGCGAAGGCGTAAAAGGCAAGCGTGATGGCTGCCGCAAAGAGGAAACCGAGAAGCGTGCGGAGGTAAAGGACCCACATCTGGCCGCCGGGCCATTTCCCCCGCTGGATGTTCATCACCGCCCTCGCGATGAGCAGGCAAAGAAGAAAACAGGCCAGAGCAACGAGGGCCTGCAGGTTAACACCGGACATGCCGATCACCTCCCGGGAAGAGGTTGAAATTCTAGGACCACCGGAATCATAGCAGAAAAACAGGGGAGAGGAAGGTTGCCCCTCCCTCTCCCCTGGTCCGGCCGCTTTCTTGCACCGCAGCGGGCTGCATTCCTCAGGCCTGGGCGGACTGCCCCAAGGGTTTCTCTTTCGGGACATGGATCTGTCTCAGCACCGCGATCGCCACCTCAAGCGCCCTCTTCCCGTCCATGATTCCCACCAGGGGCTGTCGCCCCTCCTTGACACAGGAGACGAAATGATGGAGCTCAAGCTTGAGGGGTTCACGCTTCGGGAAGACCGGGTGTTCGATCACCTCGACGAGTCCGCTGCCCTGCTGGTTCAGGCAGCGGTGGATCGAGACTTCCTGCGCCTGGTAATCGATCGTCAGATAGCGCTCGGGTTCCATGATTTCCAGCTGCCGCATCCTTTTTTCCGAAACCCGGCTGACGAGAATGTGCGCCATCGTCCCGTTGGAGAACTCGATCTGGGCGGAAGCCACGTCCTCATGATCGGAACGGATGCACCTTCCCATGGCGTTGATGTTCACGATATCGGCCCGCACGAGGGAAAGCATGATGTCGATGTCGTGGATCATCAGGTCCAGGACCACGCCGACATCGGAAATGCGGTTCGAGAAAGGCCCTAGTCTGTTGGACTGCAGGAAGATCGGTTCCCGGACGACGTTGCTCAGGTATTGAACCGCGCTGTTGAAACGTTCGATATGTCCAACCTGCAGGACCAGGTTCTTCCCGGCCGCTAGCTTCAGGAGGTCCTCCGCCTCGAGAACCGTCGTGGTCACGGGCTTTTCAATAAGAACATGGAGACCGCGCTCGAGGGCCTGGCGAGCTATCTCGTAGTGCTTGACCGTCGGCACGACGACGCTTACGGCATCAGGCCGCGCGATGTCGAAAAAGCGGTCCAAATCCGTAAAGTAGGGGACGCCCAACCCTTCCCCGATGGTCGCGGCCCGCTCATCGTCAACGTCCACGACGCCCACGAGTTGCGTGCCGAAGAGTTCCGTGTAAACCCTTGCATGGTGATGCCCCAGGTGTCCAACACCGATGACGCCGACTCTCACGGGTTCCATCCAATCACTCCCCCGATCGAAGGGATCGCTTCTTTGATGCTTCATTTCCGCTATATATTGTCCCACCAGGGGCGGATGTTGTGGACTTCCACGCCACAACGGACGACAAAAAACGTTCTGCAGGTCCTGTCTCCGGTTCGGTAGGAATAGAGTTCGCGGGGATTGCAGGAAGTGCAGAGGCCGTGCATGAACAGACGCTCCTCGAGCAAGCCCAGGGAAAGAAGCTGGATTCGAAGTGCCTTCTGGAGGTCGAAGCGGACGCTGTCGCCGAAGTCTGTCCAGCTCGAAGGGGGGAGATTCGATATCCCGAGGGCTGTTTTTGCGTCCTGCTCCTTGTTCCTTTCGTAGCAGCACGGGCCGATTCCCGGGCCGATCCAGGCGGTAGTCCTGTCCGGGCGGAATCCCGGGATTTTCCCCCGCAGAAATTCCACGGAGTCGGAAAGGAGTCCTTTCGCGGTGCCTTCGAATCCGGCGTGGAGCATCAATGCCCAAGGCCTAGGGTGACTGGAAGCAAGAAGCAGAGGGAAGCAATCCGCGAAACGGAGGCTTCCCGCGCAATTCCCCTTTGTAAGTAAAATCCCGTCCGCTTTGGGGCGGGTGGGAACTGCCCAGATTTCCCGTTCCTCGAGAACCGCGGTCCCGTGAACCTGGATCGGGGCAATCAGGGGGATACCGGAAGCAACCCCACCGAGCATTAGCCAGGCTTTCTCCGGATCTCCTCCCGCGGAATCCATGACCGGACCCCGGAGGAAAAGGACAGCTTCAAGCAGGCCTTCCAGTTCCTTCGGGGGATGGATCCTCTGGATTCTCTGTCCGTTTCGCATTTGAATGGGACCAAAGCTCATCCCTGGGCCTCCGTGCCGGTGCATTTCTCGATCAGGTGGCGGCGGATCCTGCCGATGAAGTAGAGGCTTCCCGTACACAGCACCAGCGGGGCGGTTCCTGAAGCCTCGAGAAGGGCCTCTTTGGGATCGCTGAAAGCCCGGACCTTGCCGGGCCAGGGAAGGGAAAGCGCCTTTTTCGCCAGCCCCTGGGCCGTCTCGGAACGATCCAATCCCGGGACTTCGGTGCAGAAAAGATTCCCCCCCAGGAGGGAAAGGGCCCTGAGCATTCCTTCCAGATCCTTGTCTTTCATCGCTGCCATGACGAGCGCCACCGGGGTTTCGGGCCAGAGGGAACGGACATTACCTGCCAGCATCTCGGCTCCTTGCGGGTTGTGGGCCCCATCAAGGAGGACTGGAGGATTCAGAGCCACGACCTCCATGCGTCCCGGCCACACAGTTTTCCTCAGCCCTTCCCGGATGGCGTCCTCGTTCATTCGGGGCCAGTCTCCGGAGAGGCCGAGGCAAGCAAGCGCGGCAAGCCCGGCGTTGACCACCTGGTGTTTCCCGAGAAGGGGGGTCGAAAGATCCAGCGGAGGAAAACCGTCCCGGCAAAGACGGAAGGTCGACCCTGTCCTTCCGACCGTGTACGGGAACACCCATGCGTTTTTTCCGAGAATGCAGAGCGGGGAATCGAGCCTTCTGGAAGCTTCTTCAACTAGCTCATCGAGAAAGTTTCCGTTCGATGCGGAAACGGCCGGGACCCTGGGGCGAAGGGCAGCGAACTTTTCTTTCGCGATGCATTCCAGGCCCCGTCCCAGGATGTCCTCGTGGTCCAGCCCGATGGAAGTGAAAACGGTCCCATGGACCCTGCCAAGAAGGTTTGTGGCGTCTAGCCTTCCTCCCAGGCCGGCCTCGATGACGGCGAAATCGCGCTTTCCGCGGGCGATGCAAAGAAAAGCAGCTGCGGTAAGGTTTTCAAAGAAGGAGGGGGGGTCTTCGGAAAGCATCCGGTCCGAAAGGATGGCTTCAGAAACCTGTTCAACGGCTTCCTCCCACATGGAAGGAGGCAGCGGCTGGTTGTCAAACGTCAGCCTCTCTCCCAGATGTTCCAGATGGGGGCTGGTGTACCGGGCCGTCCGGCACCCCGATTCTCTCAGGATCGAATCAATGGAAGCACAGACAGAGCCTTTCCCGTTGGTTCCGATGACATGAACGGCCGGAAAGGTTCTTTCCGGGTGTCCCAAAAGGGAACACAGGCGGGCCATGCGGGAAAGACCCGGGCGGATCCCCGGGGAAGAAATGCCGAGGATCCGCCGTTCGATCGAATGATATCGGTCTGCTTCCGAAATCGGTTCAGCTTTCAATGTTTCACTCTCCGGTGCCCAGGCTATGAATGTTTTCCCTGATTCTCAGGAGGCGGGCTTCGCCCTCCCGCAGGCGCTCCTTTTCCTTCTCGACGATTTCTGCCGGCGCGTTCTTGAGGAACTGAGAGTTTGCCAGTTTAGCCCTGGAGCGGTTCAGATCGGCCTCAATCTTTCCCATCTCCTGCTTGAGGCGTCCGATTTCGGCTTCGATGTCGATGAGCCCTTCGACCTCCAGGTAGAAGGACCCCTGTGGCAGGACCGCGCTCAGGCATTTCCCGTGGGAAGGCGCGTTTATCGGGGTGATCTCGAACCTTTCGATCCGGCAAAGAAGCTTTAGAAGGTCTGAATTTTCCCGGAAAAGAAGCTCAAGCCCCTCTTTCAGGTCGGCTCGGACCAAAGGAGCCGTTTGCTGGGGGTTCAGACGGGCTTCCGCCCGGAGGTTCCGGATCGCGCGGACCGCTTCCTGGAAGGCGGACATCTCTTCCAGGCAAACCGTGGGAATTGCTTCTTTTCTGCCTGGCTTCGGCCATTCCTCTTCCTGCAGGGAACGGTCCGAGAAACGGAAAGCGTGCCAAAGCTCTTCCGTCAGGAAGGGGATAAAGGGATGCAGCAACTTGAGAACGGACTCGAACACCTGGCAAAGGACTGCCTGCGTTGCCTCCTTGCGACTTTCCCCTTCTTCTCCCCTCAGGGCGGGTTTGGCCATCTCGAGGTACCAGTCGCAGAGTTCTCCCCAGACGAAATCGTACAGCAGCTTGGCGGCTTCCCCGAAGAAGTAGTCCTCCAGGTCACGGGTGGTTTCAAGGATGACTTCGTCGAGTCGGGTCAGGATCCACCTGTCATGAAGGCGCAGAGAGAGAGAATCGATTTCGCGGCCCCGTGTCTTCCCTTCGAGGGACGACAGAGCAAGCCGGCTCGCGTTCCAGAGCTTGTTGAGGAAAAACCGGAAGGTTTCGATTCGGTTCGTGCTCAGCAGGATATCCCTGCCCTGGACGGTCAGTGCGGCGAGAGTCAGCCGGAGGGCGTCGGCGCCATATTCTTCGATGATGTCCAGGGGGTCGATCACGTTCCCCTTCGATTTGCTCATTTTCTGGCCGGACTCGTCCCGGACAAGGGCATGGATGTACGTATCCCTAAAGGGGACTTCTCCCATGAAGTGCAATCCCATCATGATCATCCTCGCGACCCAGAAGAAGATGATATCGAATCCGGTCACGAGGAGACTTGTTGGATAGTAGCGGGAAAGCTCCGGCGTCGGATCCGGCCATCCGAGGGTTGAGAAGGGCCAGAGTGCGCTGCTGAACCAGGTGTCAAGGACGTCCTCGTCTTGGTGGATGTCCTTTGAGCCGCAGGATTCGCAAACGTCGGGATCCGCTTCAGAAACGGTGATGTGTCCGCAAACCGAACAGGTCCAGGCCGGAATGCGGTGTCCCCACCATAGCTGCCGTGAGATGCACCAGTCCCGGATCTCTTCCATCCACTGGTAGTAGGTGCCCGTCCATTGCTCGGGAACGAAGCGGATCCGTCCGGCCCTGACGGCTTCCACACCGGCTTCTGCGAGCGGTTTTGCCCGGACGAACCATTGTTCCGAAAGGTAGGGCTCAACGATGGTTCGGCACCGGTAGCAGTGACCGACCGAGTGAAGGTGCTCTTCGACCCGCAGCAGGCACCCCTGGGAATCCAAATCTTTCAGAACGGCCTTTCTGGCTTCGAACCGGTCCATTCCGAAGTATTTCCCGGCGGCTTCGTTCATTCGGCCTTCGGAATCGATCACCTGGATCGACTCAAGGCCGTGCCTCTGCCCAACGAGAAAGTCGTTCGGATCGTGGGCGGGGGTGATTTTGACGCAGCCCGTGCCGAATTCGGGATCCACCATCGGATCCTCGATGATTGGAATTTCCCTTCCGACGAGAGGTACGAGGACAACCAGCCCAACCAGGTGGCGATTCTTCTCGTCGCGCGGGTGGATCGCGATGGCGACGTCCCCGAGGATGGTTTCCGGTCTGGTGGTGGCAACGGTGACGCCCCCTTCAGCATCGGGGAAGCGGTAAAGAACATGGTAGAGGTTTCCGCCGGATTCCTGGTGTTCGACTTCCAGATCCGAGAGGGCGGTCTGACAGCGCGGGCACCAGTTGATGATGTATTTGCCCTTGTAGATCAGGCCTTCCTTGTAAAGGCGGACGAAAACGGCCCGGACTGCCCTGGATAGCCCTTCGTCCATCGTGAACCGCTCCCGGCGCCAGTCGCAGGAGGCACCGAGCTTCTTCAGCTGGTTCACGATCCGGTTCCCGTACTGCTCTTTCCATTCCCACACCTTTTCGACGAAAGCCTCGCGTCCGAGGTCATGGCGGGAAATCCCCTGGCTCGCGAGGTTGCGTTCGACGACGTTTTGAGTTGCGATGCCAGCGTGGTCGGTCCCGGGAAGCCAAAGCACGTCGTACCCGTTCATCCGCTTGAAGCGGCACTGGATGTCTTGCAGGGTGTTGTTCAGTGCATGCCCCATGTGAAGGGATCCCGTCACGTTAGGGGGCGGGATGACGATGCTGAAAGGGGGCTTTTCCGAGCCGGGGTTGCCTTCGAAAAGGCCTTTCTCGAGCCACCAGGCATACCACTTGTCCTCGATGGGCCTGGGATCGTAGGATTTTCCAAGACTGCCGCAGGGATCACTCATCGTCATTCCTCCTCGTGACCGTCGCCTCCGAGCGACCGGTCCACGTAATCTTCCAGAAAATGCCGAAGGTCGTCAACACCGGCCCCGGTTTCGGCCGACGTGATAAAAGCAGGTTCCTGCCCTTTGAAGTAATTGGAAAGGAGCGTTTTCCACCTGCCTCTGGCGATCTTGTCGGCCTTGGTGAAGACCGTGACTGTCGGTGCTTCCAGAGAAGCAAGCCAAAGCTTCAGGGCCTCATCCCCCTTGAGGTAGCCATGACGGAAGTCCACCAGGTGAAGATGCAGAATCGCCGAGTTCCTGGCCATATAGGCGTCGATCAGTCGTTTCCAGGTGCGGCGGGTATCCTGGGAAACAGCGGAATATCCATAGCCGGGAAGGTCAACCAGGTAGAACGAATGTTTCCCGCGGAGCCGGAAAAAGTTGATGCTCCGCGTCTTGCCCGGAGTCGAGCTCGAACGGGCAATCGATCTTCCCGCCAGCTTGTTGATCAGGCTGGATTTGCCGACATTCGATCTTCCGAGGATCGTGATCTCGGGCAGTCCTGGCGGAGGCAGCTGGTTTTCGAGAAAGGCCGTGATGGCCTCTTCGTAGCGCCATTGCAGGGGCATCAGGACGTTTCTCCCTTGAGGGCAAGCCCGAAGACCTCGTCGGCGGAAGAGACGAACGTGACGGACATCTCTTCACGGACCCATTCGGGCAGTTCCTCCCAATCGGCCCGGTTGCCGGCAGGGAGGATCAAGCTCCGGATCCCGTGACGTTTCGCAGCGAGCACTTTTTCCTTGATGCCGCCGACGGGAAGGACCTTGCCGCGCAGGGTGATCTCGCCGGTCATTGCCGTGTCGTGGCGGATCGCCCTCCTGCTGAGGCATGAAAGCAGTGCGGTGGCAATGGTGATTCCTGCAGAAGGTCCATCCTTGGGGATCGCCCCTTCGGGGACGTGAACGTGGGTGTCCAGGCTTTGCCAGTCGACCTCGTCGAGTCCCCACTTTCCTGCGGTGGAGCGAAGGTAGCCCATGGCGGCCGTTGCGGATTCCTGCATGATCTCGCCGAGGTTTCCCGTGAGAATTAGCGCCCCCTTGCCCTTCATCGTGACACTTTCAACGACGAGGGCTTCGCCTCCGCTCTCGGTCCAGGCCAGTCCAACTGCTGCTCCCACCTCGTCGTGCTCGGGCAGGGAAGGATGACTTTTCCTGGGAGCCCCTAGATATTCCGTCAGGTCCACGGGATCGATCCGGATCGGGGTCTGCTTCCTCTTCCCTTTCACCGGGCCTCCGGTCTCAAGGATTCGTCGTGCGAGCTTGCGGGCGATGCGGAAAAGGTGACGTTCGAGTTCCCGGACCCCGGATTCGCTGGTGTAGCGCTCCACGATCATCCGCAGGGTTTCGGATTCGATTGTTACGGGCTGTCGATCCAGGCCGCTGGATTTCAGCACTTTCGGCCAAAGGTGGCGCTGTGCAATCTGGACCTTCTCTTCCGTCACATAGCCCGGTATCCGGATGATTTCCATCCGGTCAAGGAGCGGGGCAGGGATCGTGTGGGTCACGTTTGCCGTCGTGATGAAAAGTGTCTGGCCGAGGTTGAAGGGCACCTCGAGGAAATGGTCCGTGAAAGCGGAATTCTGTTCGGGATCGAGCACTTCAAGCAGGGCCGCTGAAGGGTCGCCCCGGAAGTCGGCACCCACCTTGTCGATCTCGTCCAGGAGAAGCACGGGATTCCGGGTGCCCGCCTGTCGGATCTTTTGCAGGATCCTGCCAGGAAGGGCTCCAACGTAGGTTCGCCGGTGTCCCCGAATCTCCGCCTCGTCCCGAATTCCACCAAGGGACATTTGGACGAACTTTCGGTCCATCGCCCGTGCGATGGATCGTCCCAGGGAGGTCTTTCCGACTCCCGGTGGGCCTACGAAGCAGAGGACCTGCGAACGGCCATCCTTCGAGGCCAGTTTCCTGACTGCAAGGAATTCCAGGATCCTTTCCTTGACTTCGTCCAACCCGTAATGATCCGCGTCCAGAACGGTTTTCGCGAGGCGGAGCTCCAGCCGGTCCCTGGATGTCTTGCTCCAGGGAAGCTCGATCAGCCATTCTATGTAGGACCGGGCAACCGTCGCCTCAGCCGAAACAGGAGGCATCTTGGAGAAACGGTTGAGCTCCTGGAGGGCCTTCTCCTCCACTTCGGCGGGCATCCCGGCCTTCCGGATCTTGCCTGCCAGTTCTTCGGCCTCGTTCAACCCTTGGCGGGAGTCCAGCTCCGTCTGGATCACTTTCATCTGTTCTTTCAGGTAGTACTCGCGATGTGTCCGGTCGATCTCCTGGCGTACGCGCTCCTGGATCTCGCTCTCTAACTGGAGGATCTCCGTTTCCCGAATGAGGAACTTCAGCAAGGTCTCCGATTTGGCCACGGGATCCGCCGTTTCCAGGATCCGCTGTTTTTCTTCCACTTTCAGTTCCACATGGGAGGTGATCACATCCGCCAGCATGGAAAGGCTCTCGATCTCGTGGAGCGATCCGGTGACTTCGTCGGAGATCTTCCCGCTGTAGGAGGCAATCGTTTCAAACTGGTGCAGGAGTGCCCTCCGCAGTGGCTGGTCTTCTACGTCTTCATTCTGAGGAGGGACGGGAAGCACCCACGCCTCGATCCTCTCGTCCGAAACGTCGAAGGCTTCGATCTGCACGCGGGACAAGCCTTCCAGCAGCACCTTGAGGGTTCCGTCCGGGAGCGTGGCTGTCTGGAGGACGGAGGCCAGCGTTCCCAGTTCGTACAGGTCTTCTCCGGAAGGATCCTCTTCCCTTGAGTTTTTCTGGGCAACCAACACGACGCGTTTCCCTTTCGACGAGGCGGACTCAACGGCATGGATGGATCTTGGCCTCCCGATGAACAGCGGGAGCACCATCCCTGGAAAAAGAACCGTGTCCCGGAGAGGGACAACCGGCAATTTCCGCCGAGGAGAAATTCGCCTCATGGATCAGGCAACCTCCTTGCCGCTCTTGGGTTCGATCAACGGGGGGGCGCCCTCCTCGACAGTCTCCCTCGTGATCGTCACGCTTGCAATTTCGGCGGATCTCGAGGGAAGGTCAAACATCAGGTCCAGCATGATCGATTCCAGAATCGACCGTAATCCCCTGGCCCCCGTGTTCCGCTTCGCCGCAAGGCGGGCGATGCTCCGGACCGCCTCGTCTGTGCAATGAAGCCGGACTCCCTCGAGCTCGAAGGCCTTTTCGTATTGCCGGATCAAGGCGTTCTTGGGTTCTCGCAGGATACGAACCAGGGATTCTTCGTCAAGTCCCTCCAGCGGAGCAAAGATCGCCAGCCTGCCGACAAACTCCGGAATGAACCCGAAGGTGACGAGATCTTCGGGCTGGACGTGGGAGAGGAGCTCGTACCGGGCCCGCTTGTCGTTGCTCAGGACTGTTCCGCCGAAACCGATGGTTTTCTTGTTGATCCGGTTGGCGATGATTTCCTCCAGGCCTTCGAAGGAGCCTCCGCAGATGAAGAGGATGTTCCGGGTGTCCATCTGGATGAAATCCTGGTAGGGGTGTTTCCGGCCACCCTTGGGAGGGACGTTGGCGACGGTTCCTTCGAGGATCCGTAGAAGGGCCTGCTGAACCCCCTCCCCGGAAACGTCGCGGGTGATGGAGGCGGACTCCGATTTTCTCCCGATCTTATCGACCTCGTCGAGGTAGATGATCCCCCGCTCGGCGGCCTTCAGGTCGTAATCGGCGGCCTGAAGGAGGCGGACCAGGATGTTTTCCACGTCCTCGCCCACGTACCCGGCTTCGGTCAACGTCGTGGCGTCAGCCATGGCGAAAGGAACCTTCAGGAATCGGGCCATGCTCTGGGCAAGCAGGGTTTTTCCGCTTCCGGTGGGGCCGATCAGAACGACGTTGCTTTTTTGCATCTCGACGTCGTCCTCCCCCGCGGCGTTGCTCTGAATCCTTCGGTAATGGTTGTAGACCGCGACCGAGAGGATCTTTTTTGCCAGGGTCTGTCCGACGACGTAGTTATCCAGGAAACGGAAGATTTCCCTGGGATTCGGGAGTTTCCCAATGGAAAACGGGAGTCCGGGATCCTCCTGGTGGAGTTCTTCCATTTCATCTTTCAGAATGATGTTGCATAGATGGACGCATTCGTTGCAAATCGTGACCCCGGGTCCTGAAATCAGCCGGTTCACCTCGTCCTGCGGCTTTCCGCAGAAGGAGCATCGGAGGTTTTTCCGTTTTCGGCCGTTGCCGTCATCTTGCTGGAACATGATGGTCCTCCCCTCTTCAGCCTCAGTTTTCCTGAAGCCGGGAACAACTTCATAGTCTATCGCATGCCGGAAAAAAGCAGAAGGGGAGAGGCGCTCCTCTCCCCTTCCCTGGGGTCCGGCTTCGGTTTTGCCGTCCTAGCGCTTCTCGATGATGCGGTCGATGATTCCGTAGGTTTTCGCTTCTTCGGCCGACATGAAGAAATCGCGATCGGTGTCGAGCGTGATCTTTTCGATGGATTGCCCCGTGTGCTTCGCCAGAATCCCGTTGACCGTCTGTTTCACCCGGAGGATTTCCCTGGCCTGGATATCGATATCCGTGGCCTGTCCCTGGGCGCCTCCCAAAGGCTGGTGGATCATGATCCGGGCGTTGGGAAGGGCGATCCGCTTGTCTTTCTCCCCGGCGGCGAGCAGCACGGCTGCCATGCTGCTCGCTTGCCCCACGCATATGGTCGATACGGGGCACTTGACGTACTGCATGGTGTCATAGATGGCAAGGCCGGCCGTGACGATTCCTCCCGGACTGTTGATGTACAGGTAGATGTCCTTGTCCGGGTCCTCGCTTTCAAGGAAGAGCAGCTGGGCGATGACGATGTTTGCGACGTGATCGTCGATCTCCTGGCCGATGAAAACGATCCTGTCCTTCAGCAGGCGGCTGTAGATGTCGTAGGAACGCTCTCCTCGGCCGGTTTGCTCGATGACCATCGGGACCAGAATGGACATGTTTGGACCTCCCGTCATTCAGGATCTTTTCCGCCCGCGGCGGAAGAGGTTGCGTCCCCTTCCGTCCCCGAGGGAGGGCGCACTTCCTTGATCGTGACTTCCGAAAGGAGCTGGCTGATGGCCTTGTTCATGCGGATTCGGTGGAGAAAGTCGGTCATGCGCTCGCGATCCTTGAAAAGCAGGGAGCGAATCCGCTCTGGATCGGCGTGGAGAGAATCTGCCAGGTTTCGGATCTCCTTGTCGATATCCTGGGGGAGGACCTCGATCGACCGCTCGTCAGCCAGCGATTCAAGGATCAGCGTCTGCCGGACGATCCGCTCGGCTCTTTCCCGGATGCCCTTCTCGAAGGCCTCCGGGGTGATTCCGTTCTTGTCGAGATACTCTTCCAAGGAAAGATTGAACTGCTTCTTGATCTGTGCGGCTTCGTCCTCCTTCATGGACGCGACCTGCCGTTCGATCAGCGTTTCAGGGACCGTCACCTGGGCCTCTTCGCGCAGCTTTGAAAGGGCATTCGCCTCCATGGCGTTCTGCACGTCCCGGCGGATCTGTTCTTCGATTCTCTCGGCCACTTCCCTGCGGAATTCCTCGAGGTTTGCCAGCCGATCCTGCGAGGTCTTCCGGATGAAAGCCTCGTCTAGCTCGGGGAGAATTCGCTCGAGGACCTCCTTGATTTTCAAATTGTACCGGAGCGTTTTTCCGGCAAGGGAAGGATCGGGATGTTCCGCTTCGATGGTGATTTCGACGGACTCCTCGTCGCCGACGTTTTTCCCGGTCAGGGCATTTTTCAGTTCCTCCCGCAGGGTTTCCGGGTCAAGCTGAATCGTCGTAGTCTGCGGGGTGGAGGCTTCGTTTTCCTTCCCCTCTTCCAAGATCTGGGTCGTGTATTCTACCGAAACGGAGTCCCCTTCCCTTGAAGACCGGTTCTCCACCGGCTTCAGCTCGGAATGGCGGAGGCGGATCTGCTCGATGGCCTCGTCCACCATGGCTTCCGTAACTTCAACCACCGGTTTTTCCACGACGATCGAAGAAAGATCCGGCAGGATCACTTCCGGGCGCACCTCGAAAGTGAACACGGCGGTGATCGGCTTGCCCTCCTCCACTTCACCCTCGAGGTCGACTTCCGGTTCGCTGATCAGGCTGAGGTCGTATTCTTCGACGATTTCGCCCATGGCTGCCGGTAAAACCTTTTCCAGCGCTTCGGAATAAATCCCCTCTCGTCCGAAGTACATTTCCAGGACATTGCGGGGAACTTTCCCTTTTCTGAAACCTTTGATGTTGGCCTTGCGGGACAGCTCGCCGATGACCGTGTTCAGAGCTTTCTGGAACTCCTGGGCATCGATCGTCGCCCGGATTCGCTGTTTGTTGCCCTCTTGTGAAATGATCTCGGTTTTCAACCGCCACAACTCCTTTCAGGTTCCATTCATTTAATGTCGGGATCAGGCGTGAAGAGTATATCACATGGTTTGGGGTCCGAAGCACAGAAGAAAAGAACCCCCCGGATCCCCTTGGAAGTCGGTGGGTTCTCTTTGACAGCACACCCCGTGCAGTTTGATCAAGACATTCCCGGGATGAAACTTCCCTGGTGCGAGAGGCGGGACTTGAACCCGCAAGGCTTTCGCCACTGGATCCTAAGTCCAGCGTGTCTACCGGTTCCACCACTCTCGCTGGAAAAAAGATGGTGGACCGTACAGGAATCGAACCTGTAACCCCCTGATTAAGAGTCAGGTGCTCTGCCAGTTGAGCTAACGGTCCACAGCAACTCGATATTTGATTGTTGTATTGGCTGGCGCGCCCGGCAGGATTTGAACCCGCGACCAACGGATCCGAAGTCCGCCGCTCTGTCCACTGAGCTACGGGCGCATGTCCCGCCTTCAATTTGGGGTGAGCGAGGGGACTTGAACCCCCAACCACTGGAGCCACAGTCCAGTGCTCTGACCAATTGAGCTACGCTCACCGGCTCCAATCCCTCATTGTTCCCAAGTGGCGCGCCTGAGAGGACTTGAACCTCCAACCTACGGATTAGAAGTCCGTTGCTCTATCCGGTTGAGCTACAGGCGCCTATATTTCTTTGGAGCGGGAAACGGGATTCGAACCCGCGACCTACGGCTTGGAAGGCCATCGCTCTAGCCAGCTGAGCTATTCCCGCAGTTTCCGCTTAGCTTCAGGGTGGTCGGGGCGAAAGGATTTGAACCTTCGACACCCTGCTCCCAAAGCAGGTGCGCTGACCAGGCTGCGCTACGCCCCGACATTCTCTATGATTACAGGGTCAAAATCAATGTCCTGGTGGAGCTGAGGGGATTCGAACCCCTGGCCTATTCCGTGCGAAGGAATCGCGCTCCCACTGCGCCACAGCCCCGCTCAATGCGACGTCGACCATTTTAGAGAGGGCGGGAGCTCTTGTCAAGGGCACGCATTGCCTCACGAAAAATCCAAACGAAGGGGTAACGTTGCCTCACCTAAGAATCCAAACGAAATAAGATCCTCCGTAGGGCGTTTGCCTGAAGGGGGGACGCGAGGTGAGGCTGTCCATGAAGAC
>Ga0208695_1002350_pt1 | contig 13940 bp, 16 predicted proteins | sample AD_UKC111_MetaG_FD_184449 | JGI IMG/M metagenome (GOLD analysis project Ga0208695, IMG submission 184449) | Active sludge microbial communities of municipal wastewater-treating anaerobic digesters from Hong Kong - AD_UKC111_MetaG (SPAdes)... | ecosystem: Engineered > Bioreactor > Anaerobic >... | reverse complement strand
CCGTTCGGCTTTTGACGTACGATGTAATTCGTATTCAACTCTTCGCTATAAAGTAAATATGACCCCTCATAATACGCTCCATCCAGCGTTGTATCCAGAGCAGTAAAACTGAGCAAATCAGTATGGCGGGTTGGCAAATTGGGCGTATCTTGCAGAGAAACTTCTGCTTTGCAAATGATGTCTATCGGTTGAGTAACCTCATTGCCCGAAGAATCAAATCCCTGATAGTGTAATATAAGCGGTTGATTATCACGGTCAGGGCGAATTGCATCAATAATCACTTGCCGATTAGCATAAATTGCATCTTGGCTATTGCCTTTGAATGTGAGCAGAAAGCTGAAAGGTCTTGGCTGGCGAATTGTTGATTGTAAAACCGAACCGCCCATCGCAAGTTCACTTACATGACTTTCAAATTTTCCCATACCAAGACCGATAACTTTATTGATTATGGCATAATCGTTGATTTTGACCAGCTTACCACCATGGCGGGTATTGGCAGAGCGAACTGAAGCTGAAGCAAATGGCGATCCTGCCCAATAATACTCTCTATCTATATATCCTAAACCTTTTTCATCTCCGTAAATAAAAGTAGTGGCATAAGCCTTGTTCTCGAATTGCCAACCATCCGCCCAGAAAGGCTGAGTGCTGGCAACAGAATCGCGCTGAACTACCGCGCGCCAGTTTGTAGCTGTAGCTCCTGCGCTTGTGAGTGTTACAGATACCCGCTGCCAATTGCCTGTTGCTGTAAATGTTTTTTGTGCCTGCATTGTGCCAGATCCATTTTGTATCATTATGCGCATCGCTTGCCCTGCATAGCCTTTTATATCCACACTAAACGTATATGGCTGCCCAGAAGTTACTGATAATGGCGAAAAGTAAATCGTGCTATTCTGACCGCTCGTCGGCACCATCTTTAAGCAAGCAGGACCACGGCGGGTGTATGTAGAGTCGATGCTCATTGTGCCATTGGTGTAATTAAAACCCGTTGTGGATTGATAAGGCACAGGATTAGTAATTTTATTCATCCCATATTCAGGAACGATAATTGAAAATTCCTCTTTGGATATTGTCATAATGCTTCACCATAACCTTTAAGTAATTCAAAAGCAGTCATAACCTCTTCAGGTCGATTTGAGGTCGGCATCGTCAGGCTGTAATAATTGTTCACCACATTGCTAATATTTTGAGTTCCAGATTGAGATCCATTTCTGCCAAAAGCTTCTCTAAAAATTTGAGCTAACTCATTTTCACTAAAAACTCGACCATAAGTTGAAGGAACAAAAAGTTCTCCCTCGCGTCCGGGTTCTTGCCATAAATAATTCTCATTGGGATAAACAGAGCCACCAACAGCTTGAGTAAGAGGAATATTTTCTCCGCCATAAGTTGTTATGCGTATGCGCTGTTCTTTTTCTGGTAATACAAAATTCTTTATGAAATTAAGTGTATCTTCTGCTTTTTTTCTATCAGCTGTTATTTCAAAACTTTTATCCTCTAAATTATAATTATTAATATCAAAAAGCGAATTCATAGCTGGTTCATTATCAACGTCTGCTTTAGCCTCTTTATCCTCTATTGAACATTTTTGAACATCATCAAGAGCTTTTATAGCATCTTCCTTAGCTATAATAACTTTAGCCTTTTTATCCTCTAAAACATAATTATTAATTGTATCAACAGCATTACCATAGGCATCCATTGCGGTTTGGGCAGCTTCTTTTGAAATGAGACCCATATCGGCTGCCATCTTAAAATAAGCGGCGGCTTCCGACTCGGTAACCCCATCGATTGAAATTGTTGCCATTAACATATTTAATGTCATTTGATTGGCTAACTCGGTCATATTTGCAAGCGCATTTTCTTTCATAGTGGCAATATCAGCGTCTAATTCCTTTACTTTTTTGCTGGTTTCTGAGTATCCCTTATTTAACAATTCTTGCCGTTCAGCCTCTTTAGCAGCGATTTCCTCTTGGTTCTTATCATATTCTTTAGCATAGTTGATAATATCCTTAAAGTTTGTAGTCAAGGATGTAATTGTGTCAATTTGTTCACGCTCTGCAGCGGTTAAGCCATCTGTGGCAATAATAGCCTCTTCTGTTTGAGCTATTAAATCATCATAACTCATACTCAAATCATAGTGGGCTTCAGCCCAATCTTGTGTTGATTGCCCAACAGTAAGTGCGCCAATCCCCAACTGTTCAACCGCATTTTTCAAATCATAGGTGCCATCCTCAAGGTCTTTTTCGATAATAATCATTGCAGCAATTGTTCGATTGGCTTCCTGAAGGTTGAGCAAACCCGTATGCGGATCTGTGGCTTGGCGCCATGCCTTTTCAAATTCTTTTGTGCTTATTCCAGCGTCTTTTATGCTGTTTTTCAATTCGATAAATTGATTATTCAAATCAGCATTCAGATTTATGGTATGTAATGTTTCTGATAAGCCTTTGACTAATGGCTGAGCAATATCTCCAATTTCTGTTTTAACTCTATTGCCAAAATTACCTATCTCTGCCTCTAATCGTTTGAAATCACCGATATCAGCATCTGCCTGATTTCCAATTTTAGCTAATTGTGCTTCAGCCTGTTGCAGAAATGCTTCCTTGAATGCATCATCAGTGCTGTAGCCTTGTGCCTCAAGCGCCTTGAGTCTTTCTTTGAATCCATCAGTACTTACCCCTAATTGGTCAAAGCGCATCATAGTTTTATTGGTGAGTGTAAGAGTAAGTTGATCCCAATTCATACCCAATGCCGAGGCAACGGTTGTTAATCTGACCACTTCATCTTCAGTTTGAGCCAAACCAAGTGCCATAATCTTGCCAGCGCCCTCAACAATCTGAGCATCGGATTGCGTGCCTTTGGTCGCCTCTCTGAGCTTTATCATTAAAGCGTCGCTGGTTGTGCCAATTGCGGTTGATAATCTATCGAAACGCTCACGCATATACTCAAGCTCAGCGCCCTCTTTGGCCGTTTGATAAAGTTTTTCAAATCCGTCTTTAAGATATCCGATAATCTTTATTGCTTCCCCAACGCCAGCGGTCATTAATGCAAGGTTTTGTCTAAAAGTCAAAACCCCAGCTCCGCCTTGTTTAGAGCCGGCTTCAATATCCGCGCCCATATTTTTGCCGCTCTTGGCAACGCCTTTTAATTGGCTTTCAACTTGTGATAATCCGGCCTGAGCTTCACCGACAGAAGCCCCAACCTTGACTCTTAATTCTGCAACATCAGGCATTTGAGCCTCGCTTATAAATCAAATTCTGGATATGATTGTCAATTGCAATCGCTTGTCTATATCCCTCATAATAAGCAGCAGGGCGTTCCATAAACTCCCACGCCGGAACGCCTACTCTCATTGCCACCTCAAATAACTCATACATTTTCCAAATCTCCATTTCTGGAGGCGCATATAAATCAGGTTCAGCTAAATAAAGTTCTATGCTTTTTTTTCGGCGCTCGAAAGAGATTGATCTTTCCTAATTTCTCCTAAAATGTCAACCAGCAAATCGAGCGGGATTTCAGATTGTTCTAATCTCTCTACTTCCAATGGCAGCATTTCCTCGCCATCCTGAATGTTCCAGCTTACAAGCAACTTGCAAATCTGCTGGACCACCCGCTCGATTGTGTCGAATTTTTCAATCTCATTAATCATTGCCAAAGTGCTGGCAGATACGCGGTATTCAAACTCTATCGGATAGACATTAACGCCATTATCATAATCGAAAGTCAGCTTGCGTGTATCTTTAGCCAAATCGCTAAGTTTCATGTCAGCCTCATAAGCTCGTTAATGTATTCATTACAACAACCTGAAGTGATTTACCCCAAGTAGGATCATAAATTGGAGATAAACCATATTCTATTGCATAAATATTCTCCTGATCTGCCATATCACCAATCTCTGTGATAACCGCGGGAAAATCGATTTGGAAGGTATATTTATAAGTTGATGCGATAACAGCACCTTCGGCTTTAATCCGGAACCATTTTACATCTCCGTTACGCATTGTAGATATCAAGCCCATACCGGTGGCATCTGTTGCAACTTTTAACCTTGCAGAGTAATTAGGTTCGCCTTCAACGGCAACTGGGTTTTGCCCAACCGGCCATGCCAGCCCGAATTTATCAGTCAAATTCCATTGCATTGAAAATGATCGTGTGAGTTGAGTTGTTCCTAAACCGCCAGAAGTAGTGTCCATATAAAGTTTCAGTTGTGTTGGCATTACTGGAACCTGATCCAATGAGGTTACACCAGAAGATAATGTTTTACCTGTTTCAATAGATTGTCCAACAGCTGTACCGCTCATATCGATTGTGTTTCGGTTGAAATCGAAAGTCATCCCGCTAATCCTGACGCCAGCGGCACGCCAAGCCTCACTTGCCGTTCCGTCGCCCTGCTCAACTGTGTATGTTTTACCTACATCCTCAGCTGCATTATTACTATCAAATGTCCATTTATAAGCAGTAGAACCGCCTTGTTGAACAGGAGCAGCATAATGTAATAGACTCGAAAAGAAGTAAGGCAACTCGTTATAAGAAGGCTTGCCAGAGATAGCGATCTCCGACCATTCCTTGCCTTGCGCTGCCAACGTTGTATATTTAGTGCCAGCTGGACGGTATTTATCGAACTCGGTGCGCGGCTTGATCGCCATGCTCGCGGATAAAAGCTTTTTAGTCGCGGAAACAGCCGTTCCCGGAGTTGTTTCAACCCCAATCTGACAGTTTTGATAGATAGTAGCTTTTTCTGCCATAATTACCTCACTTATTGTGTATAAATTTCAAATTCCTGAGATATCGTCTTGTATATCCCAGAACTATCATGCTCAGTCAAGCGGAGCGCCTGAATGAACCTGCTTGCCACAATACCAGTTGCGGATGCTTTGTGTAAAAGCGATCTTATCTGGCTGGCGATTGTTTTAGCATTAGCATAACTATTCTCCTTGACGATCACCTTGATATCCCAGCGCTCTATGTCCATAATATTATCAGCATAGGCATTTTCATCAGGAATGACATCAACGAGATTGAAAACGATCAACGGATAGGCTGTGCCCTCCGGTGCTAAGTCCTGATAGATGCGCGTTCCAACATAGGTTTTTAGCGTGTTATCTTTTGAAAGTGTGTCATAAATCCAAGAGTCAGCGCTCATAGTGTTTTTAGCACCCTCTCGCAAGCCTCAATAAATTGTGGACGCACCATATCAGCCGCCGGACGCATATAAGGCTGAGCTGCCATTTTGTAAGTGCCAAATTCCACATAGATAGAATAATCCATGTTTGGACCTACGGCTGCAAGTGCCGGCTCAAGAAATTCTGTATTGATTGAATTCTTCAAAGCCCCAGTGCGCACAGGGCAAATTTCTTTAGACTTTGTTTCAACATCACTCGCAGCCTTTGCAACCATATCATGAGCTAAACTTGGCAATTTGGCGATTATTTCAGGAAATCGATCATGAGTTATTGTAACTTCCACATTCAACATCGCCTTAGCCATAACGCCTCAAATCTGCGTGACCAATACGCGCAAAGCCGTTTTTTGTGACCGCTTGAGAATTGCATTTATGCGATACTCAACACCAGAAATCTGAAGTTGATCAGTTTCGAGCAAATCAGTATCAGCTGGCAATGTAATCGTAAAACTGTTCACAGCATTGAGCGAACCAGCAATAGCTAATTCAGCGCTCGTTGGTACACCAATTCTGCCTTTAGTTTCCTGAACAGTTTGCCAGCTCTCATACCAGCCACCGCTATTATCATCATTTCTCGTCAACCGCTGGATATATACGGTCTCAAGCATGTGCTGCTCTTGTGTTGAACGCATAGCCTCTAAATCTTTATCATTCAATAGCGTCATTTCTTACTTGCCTCACAGTTTTTATCTTGCCACGCGCGCGTAAATCGCTAACCATCTTGGTGAAGTTTGCCCTCTTTTGACTGAGATTAAAACTCGCGCCATCAGCTGAGAAATCGAAGTAATCCATCATCTGACCTGAGTACTGCTCGATTACATCCGCGGCTGCATTGAAAATATCATAGACCCAACCGGTGACATACAACTCTGGATAGCCAACAGATGTTTTCCAATACCCGATAATTTCATCAGCATCATCAGGTATAACGATAATATTATTCTTATCGCTTATGATCGCGCTCTTATCCCAACATATTTCATCTGCAATCCATTCAACAGGATCGCTGCCATCTATCTGCTCAATTCCAGTTAGCTCATATTTAGCATAATGCTCACGGTGTGCATCCAAATATCTCTGCAGTTCTTCATCAGTAATCGAAGCGTTAATATCGTCATTCGAGATTATTTTTCTCATGCGAGAAATCAGATCAACCATTGAATCGCGTACTGTCATGGCATTCCTTTGCGGGGGCGGCTACTCACCGCCCCCAATAGTTTTAGGCTGTTTCATCTCCCGGCAGATAATATAAATAGCCATTCAATTTGCCAGCCGTCAAAGCCTCTACAGCAACCGTGCAAGTAATTTCCTTTGCACTTGTGCCGAGCTTGATCGCTGTACCCAATGTTTGTATTACCGGAGTAACAGCTTTAAGTCCAGCGGTTGAGAAAATAGCATTACTTACAGCAGTAGCCGTTTGAAGATCGTTTGCAGTTTTTACCGAGATCGCAATGGTTGCGGTTGAGTTCTCAGAAGTAAATCCAGTATTCACCTCGAAAAAGCCACCAACAATAATCGCATTGGCAGGAATGGTAACACCAGTTCCATGAGCACCTGTTGCTTTATTGGCAGCAATCGCTGTATCAAAAGTAAACCGCGCTACGTTCAGCACGCCATTGCCAAGCGTATTCTCAATTGTATCAAAATTATCTACAACGTCAGCTAACCAGCCCGCAATTCCTACAGTTTTTAGGGTCATTTCAGGCCTCCTTAGGCAGTAGCTTTATGCAAATAGATACCATTGACCTTATTATCATACACAAATGCATCATGGTAAATGCGGTATTGGAACAGCCAAGCATTCGCTGTTTGGTTCTCTTCAGGCGAGAAAATGCGTGGTTGAGCTAATTTCGTAACCTGCAATACTGCCGATGGATGCAATAGCATAAAGTTAATATTTTTAGCCGAACTACCCTTAGTATATCCACCACCGCTGGAAGAAGAACCATCATTCAAAGTAATTGCCGTATAGAAGCGAACCTGCGGAACAGGTACGATGGTCATATCATCCAGCATCTGCAAGGTGCGGTCAAATCTACCTTCATTACTCAGAGTGCGAGAAACTGCACCCATAAGCAAGCGATATATGCCAGTTGAAATGAACAAAATCCGGCCTTCATTTGGTACTTCTTTTTCATCTAATTTACCAGCTGCCACATCGATTGCAGCCAAAACAGCAGAGGCACTTGATAAATCTGCTGCAGTTGTAGTTTGAATGCCACTCCAACCAGCATAAGTTGCGAAGCGATAGGCATCAAGCTCAGGCGCCACCTGAGTGCGAATGAATTCAGAAGCCAATGTGCCAAAAGCTTGGCCAAGCGTTTCTTCATCATCCATTTTATCGATGCTGAATGCGCGGCCGCGATCTTTATTGAGCGTCAATACTTCCCAGCTGCCACTAACATCACCCGACTTATAGCCAGAGGCACGACTATAATCACCCAAACCAACAAGAGAGGTCTTGAAGACCTCAACAACATTCGCGCCGGCGAAGTTCACCGGACGCACGGCAGCGTCTAATCGCGCCGTTTTCGATTCTGCTTTGTAAATATCGTCCAGAACCGGTACAAATTTCGAAGCTAACGAAATAGTCATATTATTATTCTCCTATTTTAATCCGGCCGCCTTTCTTGCAGCCGCAATAATCGGATCGCTCTCATCACTGCGCATACGAGCAGGATTTGTCGAGCTCGTTCCACTACCTACTAAAAATGGATGCTCTTTTACTGTTGCTTTCAGTAGTTCTTCTAAGTTGGTAGGCTTGCCATCATTATCATATTTGATCGCATTGTGATCAATTAGCTTATAAGCGGCTTCAGCATCAGCAATGCCATTTTTACTTGCCAAACTTAGAACTTCTGACCGCACTATGATATTCTTTTGAGCCATAACGAGCTCTGCCTCTCGCTTCTCTTTTGCCGCGAGTTGCTCTTGCAGCTTCTGCAGCTCTGATTTCTGAGCCTCGTCATACTCACGAGCCTTTTTAATCACAGCTTCAGCATCCTCGATTCTCTCAAATCCAAGACGTTTTAGCGCTGCCTGTTCAGCCTGCTTCGCGCGTTCAGCGAACATTCGATCCAACTCCTTTTGCGAGTATTGCTTAACTTCTGCGCTGGTGCCGTCACCAGATTCTACCGGCGTTTCGCTTGGTTTTGCATTCTCTTCCGTCATTTTATCCTCCACCGACTTTTCCGCAGTCGTAGCGTATTTGTTATTTATTATAACACTAATCTTTTGCCATTGCTTTGTATTTTAATATCTGCTCCGGCGTCAGCAATTCATCTAATCGGGCTTGCCTTATTCCGGCGCCCCATTCTGCTGAATATGTTGTACGCAATAAATCATCTAAATCAAATGCACCGTCCTTCCAAGCGTAAAATTTTGTTTTACCCATCAATCTCATTTGTTCGTTATCGCTAAGACTCTCAATCCAATCCTTGCCGCTCATCTGATTAATTTTATATTGTCTGATTTGTTTCTCACTTAATCCCCATTTTTCGATAAGTGCATCAATATCAATTTGCAGATTATCTATTCCGCTAAAATCAAATCCATACATTTCCCCTAATTCTTCCCAACTTATTGTTATCGGGCTCATTGCACATCGGCAATTTGGGTGCGAATTCAATTCTTCATCCGGTTTGTGAATCGTGCCATTCATCAGCCGGCAAGATATGCAAACTAAATCATCACCAGCCGTGAGCCACTTCCAACCTTTGACAATATTCGAATTTTGTTGATAGCTCTCTAAGCTTGCAATGCGATAAGCTCGTAAGATTTCTGTTCTGCTGATTTTCAATGCGCGGTCGAGAGATATTCCAAGTGCATTTCTAATTTCACGCGCCACACGTTCAGGACCGTAACCCAATAAAATCGATTGTTCGAGTGCCTGTCTTGCAGCCTCTGCACCCTCAGCTAAAATATCATTAAGCAATTTATGCAATGGCGATCCGGGCTGGTTCATTCCAACCATAATCTCAACAGCTGGTCGATTTATTCTATTCCAAAAACCTTCTAAGCTGTGACCAATCGAAATTTCTACTAAATCTCGCGCCTGCTCAAGTGCAAGCCCAATTGCTTCAGATTGCTGTTTTATAACATTTCTCTCTGCATATTTTGTAAACTTAATCAATTCGCGCTGTATCTGTGCTTGGAGTGCTCGCGCCCGTTCATTTTGAGCGGTCCAACCCGGACCCGGTTGTTCTCCTCTTTTCTTCAACTCAGCCAATTCTGCATTCAGCCTTTTAATTTGGCTATTGATTTTTTTCCAACCTTCGCCATAAACGCGCACCATTTCTGAAGCTGAGCGCCGTTCGCGTTTGAGCAAATCCTCTTGGAACTTTTCGATAAAATCAATAATTGTTGGCATTGTAACCTTTAGATATTACAACCCTTCGTTGAATGCAGCTAATAAAGCCTCTCCAGCGGATTGCGTATCCATTTTGCGTCGATCAGCTTCTAATTCAGGATCGTATCCACGCTTGCTCAATAAAGTATAATCACTTGCCCCAATTTCCTTATCAAATCGCATCTCATTGATTTGTTGCGTAGTATCAGCCGGCAAGATATCAGGCCAGATGATTTTCGTGTAATTATCCTCACCATAACCACCAATAGCCAAGAGCCTGCGGTTCAACTCAATCAGCATATCCCCATAGAGTAGCCGTTTAGTATTGGTCTTCTCGATAATTGGCTGATAAAGAATTTGTAAGGCAAGACCTGATAAAGATCCAACATTATCCAATTTTCCTGTTGCAATTTCTGGAGTGCGTGATAATTCATGCAAAAACTCCTTGATACGTTTGTAAACCTCAATCGAATTGCCCAAATCGCTCTGCATTTCCAAGTTTTGCAGCGTGGCGCCTTGCGGTAATACAAGCGTTTCGTCAACAGCGATTTTCAACTGACGTGCATCAAATCCAGTTCCCCAAGTCTTAGGATGTCCATGATAACGGATAATTTTGAGCATATTGCTCATGGTGAAGTTCAGCTTATCATTGGCTTCGAGCAGATCATCCTCAATATCACTCGTTCCCCAAAACTCATTAGGGGATGGTAAATTCTGACAATAAACGATCGGTGGGAAATTATACGGCCAGATTTGCTCCTCAACCACGCTCCAATGGTCATAATTTTCATCCCCGATTTCATCTGTTATTATCCATGTCGCCCCATCTCTTTGAATCGTTTGGTGAATTCCAACAATTTTATTTTCAATAGGATTATAACTTGTATATGCAATTTCGAATTTCAGGACATTTTCTATATCATCAGATGCTAAGGATACTGTAACTGTTTCAGGATCCAAGACTATCAATCGCGGATATTCAGCTCCCGGTGGATAGTGAATTTTCAAAAAAGCCTGCCCGCATACAGCCCCATTCAAAGCTAAATAATGCATCAATGTCATTTTTTTGTTGCGTGCCCAAACTTCTTTTAGCCACTTTTCAGCTTCAGTCTCTCCAGTTTCGTCAAGCTCAAATCCAATTTCTTTGCCAAAAAGGAAGCTCACACTCTTATCCACAATGATGCGTGCAAAGTTCTCGCGCAAGTTGTCATCAGCTTGACCGCGTATAACTTTGAGTGGCTTGGCGGACTGACCATAATATGCCATCCACGCCTTGCGCATTCTCTCTGTGCGTTGCGTTTCTGAAATCCTAAATAAACTGTTCGCAGCTTCTATGATTGCATTATCCATTTTTCACCTACCCAAAAAGATATGGGGCATAAACCACATTGCCAACCGTCATACCATTCCACGCGATCGCCAGCGCCATCACAGTGTCATCATGTTGATTTTCCGGCGCTGAATACGAAAATGATCCAGAAATAGAGCGCTTGCTTTCGTAGCTTAGCAGTTCACCCACTTGTATTGCACCGATTGGCATTCCGTCAATAGTACTTTCCTCAGAGATAATACTAATATCGCCATTCTCAAACGCGGCTTGTAAATTCTGAATGATTGTTTGTTTTGTAGCATTTGTTGTAAAGAAAGGAACGATATTAAGCCCGCGATGCACCAGCTCATCTATCACCGGCCTGCCAATGCTGTTTGCCTCGATAACCATGCTGGTCATATGATAGCGTTGATAAATTGATTGCAGGCGATCAATCAGAACGGGATAATCCACGCGATTGAATCGGTCTACATATACCTGAGAATGGCTCTCGATGTCCATAACCGAAACGACTGTGTAATCGACTGACGCTGCCACATCCACGCCGGCCATATATTGCCGATCAGGTTGAGGCATTTGAATCTCGTTGACCGCCGCCTCTTTTACCCGCCTGAATACCGAGCCTTCGTCATCAATAAACTCAGCCTCATACTCCTGCCTATAAGTGAGCTCAGGCAGATCGCGCTTAGCCGCCTCAATTTCTGATTTTGAAATAAAAGGATTATTCGAAGTCGGATAACGCCAGCTTTTCCAGCCTTCTTCGCCAGCTTGACCACGTAGATACAATTGGTAAAATTCGTTTCTGCCCTTAGGAGTTCCAATAAATAATGCCCTTCCCAATCTATCCGATAGAGAAGGGCGAATTGATTCAGTCCATACGCGCTCTTTCATTGAACCAAATTCGTCAAGCGCTACGAAATCAAGCCCGCTGCCAACCAGTTTACTGGGGTCATCAGCCGTGCGGATATCAACCCGTCCGCCGCCCGGATAATTTACAACTTTCTCAGCATATTTTATCTCGGCATTCGGCACTTTCAAACTCAACTTTCGAATTGGATCCCAGCCATTATCGGCAACCTTATAACTTGGAGCTACCCACCAAGCCCAGCCGCCCTGCATTCCGATTTCGAATACAGAAATGACTGCAAGGCGAGTTTTACCCCAGCGCCGGCCGGCTGCAAGAACTCTGAAGCGCGTACCATCATCATAGACCGTCCTCTGACACGGATGCAGACGATTCCTTATTATCAATTCCATTTCGGCTCAATATCTCATTTGTATCAATTATAATCTTAATTGGCTCATTTCCGCTGGTTAGGTCAATCTTATCCCCAAACTCAGCCGGGCGCTTCTTGGATAACCACCACTTGGCAGTTGCTAAATCACCATCCTGTATTGCCCTGAGAACGGTAGACACGGCCAAATCATCTACAGCAGAGCACTCGTTCTCATAAGCCTGTTTTACACTCGGATACTTTTCGATGTACTTCCGTGCCGTATACCAGTCACAACCCACCCGCTTGGCGATAGACGATATAATCCCGCCCGTGCCCGGAATGGCTTTGATAAACTGCTCAACTTTGTATAACGGCTTTCCCATAACCTACCAATCACGAATCATTAGCAATCAACTCTGGCACTCCGCCAGTTACATCCACCCAGCGCTGGATTGCCACAGCACAGTATGCTGGACTGATTTCAACGGCTCGGCACTTGCGCCCCAACCGCTCGCAGGCGATAAGAGTTGTGCCAGAGCCGAGAAATGGTTCTAAAACTATATCGCCAGAATTGGTTGTCAATATAATTCCTCTCTCCGGTAATTCTATTGGAAAGCACGCTAGCAATTCATCTATTTGAGATTTGTTAGTGCCAACTCTCCAATAGTTAGTTATGCCTTTCATTGTCTTTTTGTTGAAATAAGCCCTCTTTTCTGTCCCGAATAATCCAACCAAATCCAGTTCTTTTACAATCGAATCTTCGTCTGCCATAAGCAATATGTCCTCATAACTTCGAGTTAACATTTCTGAACTGGTAATCGGCAAACCATGTCCTTTATCCCAAACTATCATCTCCAAGAATCTCAAACCGCTTTGCTTGATAATTCTATAAAATATCTCCAGGAATTCCCAGCGGCTATTTTTATTATAACTAAGGTTCCAAAATAAGTATCCCCGTAAATGAGGCTTGATATTATTAACTACCTCTAAATTAAATTCAATATATTTTTCACTTTTCAAGTTGTCAGAATAATCTTTGTATAAATTTGAGTTCATATTATAAGGCGGACTTGTAAACACTGTTTTCGCGAATTCTCCACCCATCACCTTATCCACAACCGCCTTATCCGTGCAGTCCCCGCATATTAAGCGGTGATCGCCGAGCTTCCAGAGCTGTCCTGTTTCCACGCCAAATTTTTCTCTGAGCTCCTCAGCTTTGTCAATCTGCGGCTCAACGTCTTCAGGCGCATCGCCTGCCCACAAATCAAGGTCGAGCTCCTGTTTATCGAAGCCCCAGTCGAGCAGGTCGTCCAGCTCAAAGTTGTTCGCCAGGATATCAAAGTCCCAATCCGCCACGTTTTTGTTCAAGCGGACGTTCAGCTCGCGCGCCTCGTCAATGCTCAATTCGCGGTCAGGCACGCGCACGTCAATCTGGTAATCAGGGTCATAGCCCAGCAGCGTTTCGAGTATCTTTTTGCGCTGATGTCCGCCTATAATCATATTGTCGGTGTTGATAATGAGGGGGTCTGCAATGCCAAACTTAGCAAGGGACGCTTTCAAATCCTTTGCCTGTTTATTCGTAATTTGACGCGGGTTTACCTCGTAGGGAATCAAATCCCGAATTGCCCGCTTTTCATTGTGCCAGGTTATCTCTGCCAAACGCACCTCGTCATTTCCAGCATGCGCTCATAAGTCCACAGGCACTCATGCCCGCCGATAAAGTCCATCCGAAAAATTATCAATGCACCTCCGTATCAAAAAGCCCGCTCTAACAGAATTGACTTCTGCAAAAAGCGGGCAGTAAACTACTGGCGGCTCTTATCCCCAGCAAGGCGGCAATAACGCGGGCTTGCTGTGGTTATTTCTTTG
>Ga0208695_1002344_pt1 | contig 13963 bp, 11 predicted proteins | sample AD_UKC111_MetaG_FD_184449 | JGI IMG/M metagenome (GOLD analysis project Ga0208695, IMG submission 184449) | Active sludge microbial communities of municipal wastewater-treating anaerobic digesters from Hong Kong - AD_UKC111_MetaG (SPAdes)... | ecosystem: Engineered > Bioreactor > Anaerobic >... | reverse complement strand
ACTGATACCGAACCTATATTCTCAATAGCAGAAGAGCCGGCACAATATCCAGGAGGGAATGAAGCTTTATTAAAATTTATACATGAAAATATAAAATATCCCAGAGAAGCTATTAAAAATAAAATATCGGGTACTGTTTATGTACAATTTGTTGTTGAAAAAGATGGTAGTATTAGTGATATTAAAGTTGTTAGATGGATAGGTGGTATCTGTGATGAAGAGGCTGTAAGAGTAATAACAAAAATGCCTAACTGGATACCTGCAAAACAAAAAGGCATACCAGTGAGATCTTTTTATGTAATACCTATTGCATTTGTACTTCCATAGTTATTTAGATAAATACATAAAACAATTAATAAAAACAGGATGTCAAAAATTAGAAATTTATTTATTTTTGCAATAATTATTCCATTATTAGTCATTGGTTGTAAGGATGAGATTAATCCCGCTTTGAAAAATTATATTAGTTATATTGAGAGACAAAAATTAACTTCAAAAGACTACATTATTAAACAATGGGACAAAAAAGATATTGTTATTCTTTGTGAAAGGCGTCATGGTGAGATGACACAATACGATTTGATATTTGATATTATTCAATCTGATTATTTTATTAATAATGTTGGTTGTATTTTTACTGAGGTAGGATCTGTCTCCATCCAAAAAGAATTGAATGATTTTTTATTAAACGAATATTCTGATTCTGTAAAACAATATCAAGATTTAATTAAAATTTATCGAAATATACATTGGCTATATTGGGATAAATCCAATTTCTTTTTCTTATTGAAAAAAATAAATCAACTAAATTCAACTTTACCGGATGACAAGAAAATAAAAGTCTATCCTTCAGATATGATAAATCCAAACTATCAAGAAATAAATACCAAAGAGGACTTTTTAACATTTAGGGAGATACAAATGTATAAAGATAGAGATAGTATAATGGCAGATAACATAATTCATGTTTATGATAGTTTGTGTCAATTAGGGAAAAATAAAAGTTTAGTTATCATGAACTATAGACATGCATTTTTAAAGAATGTTTTGGGAGCAGATGGTTCCTTGATAACAAATACAGGAGCGATATTAAATAATAACTATAAAAATAAAGTTGTAAGCGTGTATATAAATTCTCTAGCATTGACTACTAAATCAACAGACACAACAAAAAATAAAGCCTTCCAAGATTATTATGAAGTTCCTATTCAAGATGGGAAATGGGATGCTGCATTCATGATTGCAAAGAAAGAAGACTTGGGATTTGATTTAAATGGTAGTCCATTTGGTAGTGACTCACTTGATATCTGGCCATTTTCGAGACAATATACCTATCAGGATGTATTTACAGGAATGGTTTATTACTTGCCTATTTCAAAACATTTTGAAGCATATGGACTTGAAGGTTTTGTAGATAGTATTTTTGTCGATGAATTATATAAAAGACTTTCCATATTCTACGAAGTATATGGAGGAGAAAAAGTAGAAAAATCAGATCTGACAAAAGCTTTTAAATATGAAGAAATGAAATATGAAGAACTCGATAAATTGGAAACAGAAATAAATAAATGGATGAATAACGAACACTAACACATGGCATAGTGTATGCTGGTTTTAGTGGTATGGATGAGTTTGAAGCTTGTAAAAAATTAAAAGACCCTTCGATGATTTGTAATTTATTTTTTACATTTGTTCTAAAAAATAGAACGCTACTTTATAGCACCTATACATCCAAAAATGGAAATAAGTCGCAACAGAGTAGCGCCTATAAACGAGTTACCAGTAAGCATAAAAGACAAACAAAGTTGAGAAATTTATTGACCATATTATTTGCCATAAGTTATTGTTCCTTGACAGGACAATCTTTTGAATTATCAGGACTTTTTACCACAACAGAAATAAATGATTTTAAAAATACATTTGGTTATGATTTAGGATATAATTTCAAAAATTTCAATAAAAATAGAATTTCTATTAATTTTTCTCATTGCATAAAAAACGCATCATATGACGATATAAAAGTTGACGAAAGTTCACATGGACCACAATTTCCTGAGTATTATTTTTATAAAGTAAATTCTGACAATCAAAGATTTGGATTCCATTTTAGTTTTTATCACAGCTTAATTGACAATGATTTTTCTAAATTAGGTATTGGTTCGAAATTATCTTATTACTACTTCATCTTTCATAAAGAAACAGAGTTAACTTATTACAGACCATTCCCTGACAATTTTATTCAACAGACTGAATCAAAATCTATTTTTGATAGGAAAAATAAAATAGGATTGGACTTATTTATTGAATTTGAAATAAATTCTGTTGTGTCTGAAAGACTAAATCTCTTTTCAAGAATTAATACTGGACTAATAACTTATGGCACTTTTGCTCATGAAATGGGTGGATGGGATTATCCTTGGCTGACAAAATGGTTGACAATAAATTTAGGACTTAGATATGATTTTAAACATGAATGAATGCCTACTGGTAACAAAGACTAAAATCAAGCGGGCGGAAAGTGCTAATTTGAAGGGCAGTACAACTAATAAACTTTATCGCAGGTTGACAGTGAAGTGCTTCTAAACGTCCACCAGCTTTTAGCCTCAGCCGTTAACAGCAATTAAAAAAGATAAGAAATGAAAACTTTAGTTTATTTAATTTTAATACTATTATTATCCTCCTGTTGTAAATCAAAACTGATTGACACGATAAGGTTTACAGAAGATGAATTAAGTGTTAATCCTTATAATGGAAGTGAAAAATTAGTATTTGTAGATGATAATGGAAATACAATCACGTACGATAATGGCGGGAGAGGAATCAGTACAATGGAAATTAATGAATGCGATGGTGGCTGTTGTGATTATTATTTAGTGGAATGTTGCGACAATACATTGTTTGAAAGTACGTATATGAAATCAAATCTACAAGTAGTTATTTCAAATAGTTTTGATAAATATTTAGGAATTAAAGGGACTCCATCCATTCATTTTGCTTGGCATTATTATGAGATTCAACCATATGTCACAGGGACAAGTTTTGGAAGATTACCGGTTGACTCTATGAAAGAAAAAGCTATTGAATATGGCATTTTCAAGGATACTTTAATTCTTAGACAAAAGATGTTTTATGAAGTATTTACTTTTCCTGGTAATTGTCCATATCCTGACAGACTACATGGTGATACATTGTATTTTACAAAGAAACAAGGAATAATCGGGCTAAAGTTTTCAGATGGAAATGTATGGGTAATAGAATAACTATCGGTAGCAGCACCTATATGTAATGCGGCAATCGCTAGCGTGCAAATTAAATTATTTAACCCACACTATTCGTTATAGAACCACTTTTATTTATAAACAACTTAAATAATTTAATTGTTAATAATTTAAAATTATATTATTTTTGAAAAAAAATTATTAAGAAGTTTTTATTTGCAATATTAATTTTATTAACAATTTCAATTAATGATTATGCTCAGAATATAGACACTACTGATACTATAAAACAAGATAATGAACCTATATTCTCAATAGTAGAAGAGCCAGCACAATTTCCAGGAGGAGATGAAGCTTTATTAAAATTTATACGTAAAAAAATAAAATATCCTAAACAAGCTATTAAAAATAAAATATCTGGTACTGTTTATGTACAATTTATTGTTGAAAAAGATGGCTCGATATCTGATGTAACAGTAATAAGAGGCATAGGTGGTGGCTGTGATGAAGAGGCTGTAAGAGTAATAACAAAAATGCCTAACTGGATACCTGCAAAACAAAAAGGCATACCAGTGAGATCTTTTTATGTAATACCTATTACATTTGAACGACAATAGTTATTTAGATAAATACATAAAACAAATAATAAAAAATTGATACAAATATTTTAGCTTTTCGTATTTAATTGTGTAATGTACAAAATTTAATAGAAAAATAAAACTATGGAGAAATTAAGAAAATTAGTATTAATCATCAGCTCAATGCTGCTGATTAATGTGCAAAAAGAAAAAAATAAATTTTGTTATATAAAAAAATGTGTAATTTTGTAATTCAACCCCAAAAAATAAAAAAAGTATGAAAAAGTTAAAATTGATTGAATTAAGCAATCAGGAAAAGTTCAACAATAATGAACTAAAAAATCTAAAAGGTGGAGCTTCAAGCTCAGGAATTTTTGGATGGTGCAGTTGTCCTTGCAGTTGTTGTTGTGATAACTGTACGGGTTCGAGAGCAAATGTAAGATGTTCAGATAATTCTAGCACTTGTCGTTGTACTGATAAAAAATCAGACAGTATCAGTTCCAATGTTCCAATGTTTTAATGTAAAAGTATAACAACCGGATCAATTACTTTCAATTAATTGATCCGGGTTTTCATTTTATTATGCAAAATATAATTATAACACAAAGTCAAAACGGAAACAAATATTTGTATGAGACTTTTAATAAGAAACTCACAAATATTAGTAATACCTCATATAGCCTATATAAGACATTATTATCTGCTAATAAAGGGGAAAAGGATTTTTTATTATTATTAAAGGAAAAACATCCTGATATTTCTAGTCAAGAAATATCCGCTTTCCTTGAAAAGTACAATAGTATTGACAAAAATGAGGATTTTATTATAAAAACTAAAATATCAAAAGATGTTGTAAAGCATTATTTAGCAAATTTTCCCCAGATAGTTTTTGAAGTGACAGAGAAATGTAATCTAAACTGCAAATACTGCACATATGGTGATTTTTATGATAGAAATAATACTCGTTCAAATGCCAACCTTGATGTAGTAGCAGCCTTAAAACTAGTTGATTATATATATGCTTTGTGTATTTCAAACTATGCAACTACAGCAATAAATATTATAAACATTAGTTTTTATGGTGGAGAACCACTGCTTCGATTCAGCTTCATAAAAGAAATTACTGATTATGCTAAGTCATTGGAAGGAAATAACGTGTTTTTTCAGTTTTCCATGACAACTAATGCGACTTTATTGAAAAAATATATAGCATTTCTTGCTGAGAATAAATATAAACTTCTTATTAGTTTGGACGGTAATGAAGAAAATAATTCCTACAGAATATATCATAACGGGCTAAATTCTTTTAAAGATGTTTTTGAAAATATTTGCTTTGTAAAAGAAAATTATCCTGAGTATTTTTTTAAGTATGTTAACTTTAATTCTGTCCTACACAACAGAAATTCTGTTGCTGAAGCCAATGACTTCATAAAAATGAATTTTAGCAAAAACCCAATATTATCTGAAATTTCAACAGACGGATTAAAAGAGGACAGAAAAAAGGAATTACTTTTACTTTATAAAAACAAAAGTGAGGATTTACAGAAATCAGAAGATTATTACAGATTATTACATAAAGAAAATGTTTCTGAAGTTCCTGATTTTAAAGAAGCAATGTATTTTATCTATAATCTAACTAATCTAGTGTATTTTAACTATACAGAATTATTTCTTGATAATAAGAAATCTGTAAAACCAACAGGAACTTGTTTGCCTTTTGCACGAAAAATATTCGTTACGGCAAAGGGAATTATTTTGCCTTGTGAGAATGTGTCTACAAAATTTGAATTCGGCAGAGTAGATAATAAAGATGTACATATTGATTTTGAAAAATTAATAAATTTTTATTCTAGTAATCTGAAAAAGGTACAAAAGTTATGTCAAAAATGCTATAGAATAACAAATTGTTACCAATGCATGTTTTATTTAAATCTTGAGGATGAAAGTATTAAATGTCACGGGTTTATGAATGAAAAAAAGTTCGCAAATTACCTTGGAAGAATTGTTACCTACCTAGAGAATAACCCTACCATTTTTAATAAAATTATTACTGAAACTTCAATATCTTAAAACGCTTTATTAAAATGAATTATTTAGTATTAGATCCAAGTGTATTTATTTTTAAGGAAGATGGAAAAGTTCTTCTTTATAATTCAACTGATGGGGAAAAAATATTTTCTACAGAAAAAGATGTTTTGAATCTATTTGAGAAAAAATTACATAACCAAAATATAATTGAAATAAATAATGAGCAAATAAAAAATTTAATTATAATTAATTTGATACGTGATATATTTAATAAAAATATGGGGTATCTAAATTGTGAGTGTCTTATTCCTCCATTCCAGATTTCTCCAATGTTAAATATACAGAATGAGGAAGGTAGCGGTGTCGAATTATTGGACAATTCGAATAATTTATTAATTAATATTCGTGAATTATCATTATTCTTAAATGGCTCAATTTTTCTTACTGATGATAATGATGTTCTCAAACAAACTCTATTTACCCTAGGAAAAGTGTCTGATTGTGAATTAGATTATTTAAAAACAGAACAATTTGTTTTACCAATCTTATTAGCTAAGTCATTATTCAAAGTAAATCTAATAGGATATAATATACTGAAATACAAATACATACATAATATCATTAATTTGTTTTATGATTTAAGAAATGAAATACTTCTGTCATGCTATATAGATATTCAGCACTATATTGAATTATCTGACTCTCTTGAAATTTTTAATGCTTATGAAAATTGTAAATTCATTATTTGTATTAATGATTTGTCAAAAATTGATTACATTTTAAGAAACAATCAAAACTTGTATGCAGACAAATCTGTGTTTCATTGTTTAGTTCACAATGAAGAGGATTATAATATTTCAAAGAAACTTGAAGATGCAGGGTATAATGTGAAGTTTATTCCGATATTTAATGGTAAAAATGAAACGTTTTTTAAAGAAAATATTTTTATTGATGAAAATGACATTCTGAGTAGTTGCCCAACCCAAAATGAAATTTTTAATAACATGAAACTGAATTCTAATTTTTTCGGTAAGTTATATATTCTTCCCAATGGAATTGTTTATACAAATTTAAATTTTAGTCCTATTGGGAGCGTTAATAATCATGCAACAGAGATTGTTTCAAAGGAATTTAAAAAAGGAGAGAGTTGGTTTTTAACAAGAAGAAAAGTTTCGCCTTGCTCAAAATGTTTATTTTGCGATATTTGTCCTCCAATCTCAAATTATGAAATTGTCTTTAATAAATTTGACTTATGCAATTTAGAAAAATAATCTTTATTCTAACCGGCCTAGTATTTGCTAATATATTCTTTTGTAGTAATGCTTTTTATAGTTATGATGTTAAGGGATTTAAAGTGTTAAATATGAATAATGATACCGTCAATTTAGAGTTAGAAAGCAAAGCAACAATTATATGCTATTATTCTATTTTTTGTAACCCTTGTATAAAGGAGCTAAATGTTTTAGAAGCAAATATTGGCAAATGGAAAGAAGAATTTGATGTTCAGATAATTGCTATTGCAAGCAAATATGATGAAAATTACAAAGACAAAATTATTAGTTTTTCAAAAAGAAAAAACTTTAGTTACCCTCTTTATATTGACATCAACAATGAAGTTACGGATTTTTTATATTCTCAGCAGAATATTAAAAAGGAGAATAATTTCAGAATCTTTAACAATAATATTGAAGTTCTTAAACCACAGTTATTTATTGTTGATTACAACGGAAATGTATTATATCAAAAAAGAGGGTTTATGGATGGTGATGAATCCAAAATTTATGAATTTTTAAAAGATTATAGCAATCAATGAGGATAATTATTTCAATAGTTACATTTATTATCTCAATAACTTTGAGTTACTCTCAAAGTTACAAGCGGATTGATGTGTGCGGAACCGTAGTTGATTCAACTAATGGTTTCAAAATTGAATATGCAACAATTCAATTCAAAAGTGCAAGTAATGATAGTTTGATATATGGTACTATTACTGATAGTCTTGGAAACTTCTGCATTAATAGTGTTTTACCTCAAGAATACAAACTTATTTTTAGCTGTCTTGGTTATAAAACAAAAAAAATATCACTTGATCTATCAAATATTAAAAGTGAGTATTATTTTAAGGTTGGTTTAGTAAGGGACGAGTATATGTTAGACCCAATAGAAATTGTGGGTGAGCAAAAAGGTATAATTGTTAAAGTGGATAAAACAGTTTTTATTCCCGACTCCTTAAGCCTTGCCAATTCAGTTACTGGATTAGATTTATTAGACAAAGCTCCTGGAGTAACAGTAAAAAAGACGGATCAATCAATAAAACTGTTTGGAAGTTCCAATGTTATGGTTTTGGTGGATGGTATAAAAAACAACAGAGATTTGAATACAATTGATCCTGCGGATATTGAACGAATAGAACTAATCGATAATCCGTCTTCAAAATATGATTCTGATATAGCAAATGTTATAAATATCATCTTAAAAGAAGAAAGGAAAGGAGGGTTGAAAATTTCAACAAATCTGACATATTTCACAAGAAATAAATATAACTTCTCTAATTTTCAATTAGATTATGAAATTAATAAATTAAGAGTATTTGTCGGATATGAAATTAAATACCACAATATCTTATCAAATGATTCTATATATAGAAAAAGTACAGAAGGCGATATGATTAAGGAATATCAAGGTTACTCACAAAAAAACAATTATTCAACAAGTTTGGGCAACATTATTCAATATGGAGCAGATTATCGTTTCTCAAAGAAAGACCTTATTAATTTAACAGGAAATTTTGAGATATATGACTATCACTCCGATTTTAATCATTTCACTAATTATAAAACAGATGGGAATCCAGATTACCAAACAGATGCGTTGTCTGAAAGTAAAGGTAGAAACATTTTGCAAAATTATACATTATATTACATAAGAGACTTTAATAATGATAAAAGAAAACTTACCTTTAATACTAATTACTATTTAATGAAAAAAGATTTTTCATCAAATCAAAATACTAAGTTTCTGTTTTTTTCTGATTCTTCTGAAATCGAAACTTTTTCTGATATATCAACAGCTTATGAAATAAATGCAATCAACTCAAATATAAACTTTGAAAATCCGGTTAATGAAAAAATAAATACTGAATTTGGGTCTCAATTATACTATAGGAATATTGATAATCATTATTATTATCGTGATTTAAATTCTTATTTTAGATATAAAGATTTAAGAATGGCATATTATGGTATTTTAACATTTTATAAAAACAAATATTCATTACAAGCAGGTATTAGAGCAGAGAATTATCATATTAACATATACGATTCAATAAAGTTTGGTAAATGGAATTATTTACCATCTTTTTCTTTAATGTATGAAATAGATAAAAAAAATAAAATAAAGATTGTTATAAATAATAAATTAAATTACCCTAGATATCAAATGCTTGCACCTTTCACTTTTTATTCTAATGATTCTTTGACTATATCATCAGGAAATCCATATTTAAGACCTGAAAAATTTCTAAATACCGAGATTAATTATTCATTTAAAAAAAAGAAATCCTTTTTATCATCTTCATTATATTATAGAAATTATAGCGATTTGATTGGCTTATCTTTAAATATCTCAGATAGCAATACTCTTATCGAACGATATGATAATATTACTTATTCAAAACAATTTGGAGGTTACTTGTTTTTGCAAACTTCATTATTTAAGTTAATTAATACAAGTTTGTATATTGATGTGTTTTACAATATATTTGAACAAAAGCAATACAATGGATTATCATATAAGTTTTGGAATACTATTGAAATATTGCTTCCTTTTGATTTATTCATTAATATTGATCTATCAATTAGTGGTAAAGATTATTCATATAATGGATATTTTTACCAAAGCCCATTAATTGATGAAATTTCATTAGGGAAAGGTATTTTTAAGGGGCGTGGAGAATTAAGTATTTCTCTACTAAATTATTTCATACAAGATCATAGTAAAGATGTTAGGTGGGATTCTAATTTTATTGAGGAATCTGTTCTTTACCCTAATAATAAGTGTATTTTAATTCGTTTCAATTATTTCTTCACAAAAGGCAAAAAACTTAAGGAAAATGAACGAGAGTTAATTATGGAGCGGGATGAGAGATAGGTTTTTTTACAATTTCCCTTTACATATTCAACACGATGCAATGGACTGCGGCCCTGTATCTCTTCAAATGATTGCCAAATATTACGGCAAAAATTTTTCTTTGGATAAGTTACGTCAATTAACCTATACCGTAAAAGATGGAGTGTCGTTATTTGCCATTAGCGAAGCAGCCGAACAAATTGGATTTAAAACCGTTGGAGGGAAACTTACTTTTGCAAAATTAGAGAAAGAAGCCTTATTACCTTGCATAGTCCATTGGAACCAAGAACACTTTGTTGTAGTTTACAAAATAAAAAGCAAAAACTTTTTTAGAAAAAAATCAATTATTTATGTTGCCGACCCTGCACACGGCAAAGTTAAATACACCGAACAAGAATTTAATGAACACTGGATAAGCACCAAGTCGGACGATGAAGAAAAAGGCATTGTTCTTTTGATGGAGCCTACACAAGCTTTTTACAAACAAGAAAGCGATAAAACTAATACCAAAAGCCTAAAATTTCTATTTTCTTACTTTTTAAAATACAAAAAGTTTTTTGGACAACTCATAATTGGTTTGTTACTTGGAAGTTTATTTCAATTAATCTTTCCATTTCTTACACAAGCAATAGTAGATACAGGAATTACCAACAAAAACATTGGGTTTATTTACCTTGTTTTATTGGCTCAAATGGTATTAATTATTAGTCAAATGTCTGTTGAATTTATTAGGCGTTGGATACTCCTGCATATTAGTACAAGAATCAATATTTCATTAATATCTGATTTTTTCATTAAACTAATGAAATTGCCAATGAGCTATTTCGATACAAAACTCACAGGCGATATTTTACAAAGAATTGACGACCACGAACGCATTGAAAGTTTTTTAACATCAAGGTCGCTTGATATAATTTTTTCATTTTTTACACTCATTATCTTTGGAATAGTATTATGGATTTACAGTTTAAAGATTTTCCTTATATTTTTTGTTGGCAGTTTACTTTACACAATTTGGATATTTTTCTTTTTAAAAAAACGCAGAGAATTAGATTTTAAATATTTTGAAACGAGAGCTAAGAATCAGAGCAAAACCTATCAACTTATACAAGGAATGCAAGAAATAAAATTGCAAAATTCCGAAAAACGCAAACGTTGGGAATGGGAAGATATACAAGCTGATTTATTTAAGATTAATATTTCAGCATTAAAATTGGAACAAACACAAGAAACTGGAAATATTTTTATAAATGAAAGCAAAAATATCATCATTACAATTGTGGCAGCACTTGCAGTAGTAAACAATGAAATGACACTCGGAATGATGCTTGCAACGCAATACATAATTGGACAATTAACTATGCCAATAGAACAAATGGTAAGATTCATTCACGATTTGCAAGACACAAAAATTAGTTTGGAACGCATAAACGAAATACACCAAAAAGACGACGAAAACAAAGGCAAAGAATTTCAAAATCAGAAATTAGATTCTACTGAAATTATTATTAAAGAATTAACATTTCAATACGAGGGGCCACATTCAAAAAAAGTACTCAATAATATTAACTTAACTATACAACAGGGCAAAGTAACAGCAATAGTTGGAGCAAGCGGAAGCGGAAAAACAACTTTAATAAAATTGCTTTTGCAATATTATAATCCTGTAAAAGGTATTATAAAAGTTGGTAATAAAAATTTACAACAATTTAATTCGACATGGTGGCGTAATCAATGTGGTGCTGTTATGCAAGATGGTTTTATTTTTTCAGAAAGTATAGCAAAAAACATAGCCCAAAGTGATGATGATATTGATATTGAAAAATTAAAAATAGCATCACAGATTGCTAACATTCATGATTTTGTAATGGAATTGCCATTAAAATACAATACAGTAATTGGCAACGAAGGACAAAATTTAAGCCAAGGACAAAAACAAAGAATTCTTATTGCCAGAGCAGTATATAAAAACCCTAATTTTCTATTCTTTGATGAAGCAACCAATGCCCTTGATGCGAATAACGAAAAAGCCATTGTAGAAAACCTGCAAGAGTTCTATAAAGGCAAAACAGTAATTGTAGTTGCCCATAGATTAAGTACGGTTAAAAATGCAGACCAGATTGTTGTTTTAGACGATGGCAAAATTGCTGAAATTGGAAATCACGAAGAATTAACAAGAAAAAAGGGAGCATATTATCAATTAGTTAAGAATCAGTTGGAACTTGGAATTTAACATGACAAACGATATTGATAAAATAGAATTAAGAAGCGAGAAAGTTCGAAATATCATCGGACAAATTCCACCTAGGATTATAAGAGTAGGCAATACCGTGATTTTCTTTATAATTGTTGGCTTTTTAATCGGTAGTTATTATTTTAAATATGAATACACCATAAAAACGACCGCAGTAATTCATCAATCAGAGGACACAACCAAAATACACGTAAAAATCCCTGCAAACGAAATTGAAAAAGTTAATGCGGGTCAAAAAGTATTTCTGTCGTTTGACAATATTCCATATGTCTATAATGAAAAAATATCAGTTCAAATTCAATCAATCCCCCAAGCAATTAATATGTCGCAAAATGGAGGTTTTTACAATGCAGAAATAGTATTAACTGGAAAACTTCAATCAGAAAATGATAATGACATAAACATTGATGATAAAATTGAAGTTAAAGCAGAAATAATATGTGGTAAAATAAGTTTCTTTGACAAGTTTACAGAACCATTTCGATCAATACTGAAAACAAATGACTGACATGTCAACACTTTGCAGCCTACACATTGCTTGTCCACACGAGCAAATACACCCCAAAAGCCAAGCAAAGAGTATGTCTGCCCGACACACATGAAGAACAACGCCCAGTTTGTAACAAAGGCTAAAATCAAGCAGGCAGAATGTGGGAATTTAAAGGGCAGTACAACTAATAAACTTTATCGCAGGTTAACAGTGAAGTGCTTCGAAATGCCCGCCAGCTTTTAGCCTCAGCCGTTAACGGCAATTAAAAAGATAAGAAATGAAAACTTTAGTTTATTTTATTTTAATACTAGTATTATCCTCCTGTTGTAAACCAAAACTGATTGACACGATAAGGTTTACAGAAGATGAATTAAGTGTTAATCCTTATAATGGAAGTGAAAAATTAGTATTTGTAGATAATAATGGAATTACAATCACTTATGATAATGGCTGGAGAAGAATCAATACAATGGAAATAGATGAATGCGATGGTGGCTGTTGTGATTATTATCTAGTGGAATGTTATGACAATACATTGTTTGAAAGTACGTATATGAAATCAAATTTACATGTAATTATTTCAAATAGTTTTGATAAATATTTAGGAATTAAAGGGACTCCATTCATTCATTTTGCTTGGGATTATTACGAGATTCTACCATATGTCACAGTGACAAGTTTTGGAAGCTTACCGGTTGACTCTATGAAAGAAAAAGGTATTGAATATGGTATTTTTAAGGATTCTTTAATTCTTAGACAAAAGATGTTTTATGAAGTATTTACTTTTCCTGGTAATTGTCCATATTCTGACAGACTACATGGTGATACATTGTATTTTACAAAGACACAAGGAATAATCGGGCTAAAGTTTTCAGATGGAAATTTATAGGTAATAGAATAACTACCGGTAACAGCACCTATATGTAATGCGGCAATCGTTAGCGTGCAAATTAAATTTTATAAGCCACACTATCCGTTATAGAACCATTTTTATTTATAAAAAACTTAAATGATTTAATTAATTATTAAAAATTATATTATTTTTACAAAAAAATTATGAAGAAGTTTTTATTTGCGATATTAATTTTATTAACAATTTCTATTAATGTTTATTCTCAGAATATAGACACTACTGATACAATAAAAAAAGATAATGAGCCTATATTCACAACAGTAGAAGAGCCGGCAAAATATCCAGGGGGAGATGAAGCTTTAAAAAAATTTATAGATGAAAATATAGAATATCCTACGCAAGCTATTCAAGATA
>Ga0208695_1002342_pt1 | contig 13976 bp, 12 predicted proteins | sample AD_UKC111_MetaG_FD_184449 | JGI IMG/M metagenome (GOLD analysis project Ga0208695, IMG submission 184449) | Active sludge microbial communities of municipal wastewater-treating anaerobic digesters from Hong Kong - AD_UKC111_MetaG (SPAdes)... | ecosystem: Engineered > Bioreactor > Anaerobic >... | reverse complement strand
GTAGTAGATGAAGCCATGAAATCTGTTTTTATTGAAGCTTTAGAAGGTCTTTTACCTGCTATGAAAGGTATTGATGGTACAATTAGAGCATTTGGTATGCTTTCAGGAACAGGAGGTACAAGTGCATTATCAGCAGATGGGTTTAAAGTATTATCAGACCCTAATACATACGAAGTATTACCAATGAATTGGAATATTTTAGAAAGAAAAATCCCTGATGAATTTATAACATGGAAAGAAGATAGAAAAAAACCTTTTGGTACTTTTATACCAGGGCAATGTAGAGTAGACATGCCTAAAGTAGAAAGTACATTAGGGGATTATTTAGATATAGATTCAAAAGAACTTAAAAAAATAAAAATAAAACTGACTGATTGGGAAAAAGCAGTAATCAACATTAAAGAAAAAAGAGAGAAGGTTGAAAAAGATAAGATAAAACACCAAAAAGAGGTAGTTTATTGTCCACTATCACCATCAGAAATTTTTATGTCAGGGGCACTAAATCCATTTCCTGTACAAGAGGCAAAATTACACAAACAATATTTATTAGAAACAGGAAAATGGGATAGAAGAAGAGAAATGATTAGAAACTCAAATGGTAAAATTGAAGTACATTTATCAAAAAAAGATTTATCAGAGTTTCCTCATAAAGGAGGAAATATAGATGCACCGTTTTTAATATTTGAAGACCCACCAGTTGAGCCACCAAAATGGGGAACTTATGTTGCAGGTTTTGATGATTACAAGCATGATAGTTCAGATAGTAATTCAGTTGGCACATTTTGTATATGGAAAAATGATATAATAGGAGACCCATTTTCAAAAAAATTAGTTGCTTCATTAGCTACAAGACCTATTAACCATTCTTCTTTACATGAAAAATGGTTGATGTTAATGGAAGCTTATCATTTAAACGATACATGTTTTGGAGAAAATGAGGATTTCACAATAAAAGATTATTTAGATAGGAGACACCTAACTGATAAATATCTTGCTCAAAATTTAGATTTTACGCAAACATTCACACTTCCAAATAATTTAAAAAGAAAATATGGTTGGTCTCCACAGACATCTAAAAAAACACTATTTAATTTATTTGTTGATTATTGTAATGAATCTTTTGAGGTTGAAGATGAAGATGGTAATATTATCACATTAAAAGGTGTTCAAAGGATTGATGATATTGGATTGTTAGATGAAATAATCAATTGGGGAGAGAATATAAATGTGGATAGAATTACTGCTGCTATGGGAGCTGTAGGTTATATGCACTATTTAGGAAGTTCTTTTAAATGGAAACCTTATTCTGCAAAAAAAATAAATTCAGAAAAAACTGTAGATGAAACTAAAACAAAAGAAAGAGTGAGAACTTTTTATGGTATGTCAAGTAGAAAAGCAGGGTTTTATAGAAGAAGGTAAGATTTAATATGGAATAACCAATTTTACTTTCCATAATCAAAACACTAAATTTGCAAATTAAACTATAATTATGTCAAATTACGAAGGTTTACATGCCTTTCAGAATGGAATAGGAACAGCCACTGCATTATCGGGTTTAAGACCTCCATCAGCTATACCTGACAATAAAAAGGATAAACATTGGCGTAAAACAACAATGGATTTCTTTGAAAGGTATGGAGTAAAACAATTACAGAAAAACCTAAGGTTTAGAGAGTATCGTAAAATGATAGATGGACAATTCACCTATGTTGGAACGGGAATGGGTGAATTTCAAGAAATGCCTTGGTTTGACTCTCAAATTAGAAAATTAAGAGAAGATAAAGGTATCCCTACTTATGTAAAGCATTTTGATTTTATAGGAATTGTTTGTAACGCATTATTAGGTGTCTATAATCAATTTCTTGACATATTTCAAGTTGATTCAACAGACGAGTATGCGACAAATGAATTCATAAGAATGAAGACAGAAATGTTGCATAAATCAGCTTCCGCTACATTTCAAGAAGAATTGAAAAGAATGCTTTTAATGAGAGGTGTTGAAATTGACAAGTCTGATTTTCAATCTGAAGAAGAGGCACAACAATATCAACAATTTGTAAGTGAACAGGTAAAATCACTAACACCAGAAGAAATTGAAGAAAGTCTTTCAAAAAATTTCAAAGTTTTAGCAGTAGAGTGGGCACAAAATACAATTCACACAGATAGAAAAGAATTTCACATAGATGAATTAGACAGAGAAAACTTTTTAGATTATCTATTAACAGGAAGGTATTTTAAACATTTTAGGGTAGGTTTTGATTCCTATTCTGTAGAGAGGTGGTTGCCTGAAGAAACATTTTTTTCACAAGATGTAGATGCAAAATACCCACAAGAAGGAGAATTTGTTGGAAGAATAAGGAATTTATCACCTGATGCTATTTTAAACACTTATGGACACCTTCTTACAGCACAAGAACACGAACAGATTTCAAATTATTGGAATCAATCTCTATATTACAAATCAGGGAGTACTTTAAATAGTGGTGCATTAACAGGTAAGTTATTCCCTGAATCAAGAACAGTTCCTTTTCAAAACTATTATAACCACGATTTACAAACTCAATATGAAGATGCTTTAGGTGAACCTATGGCTTTAAGAACATTGAGAAATAAAGAAGGAGAAGAGTACACTATAGAGGATTGGATGCCAAGATATTATAGCAACACTAATCCTTTAAACACGAATATATTTGCTCAATATTTAAGAAATGATATAGAGGTAAGAAAAGATACTATACAAGTAACAGAAGTTTATTTTAGAAACTATAAAAGAGTAGGACTTTTAACATATCAAAATGATATTGGTGCAATTGAACAGGTATTAGTTACAGATGACCTATTATCAGAGTTTTTAACAGAAAATGATATTCAAAAAATCAAAGATGTTTCTTTAGAAGAAGTAAAAATTGCTGAAAAAGAAAATAGATTAGAGGAATATGTAAATACAATAGTTTATGCTTACCAACCAGAAGTATGGAAAGGTGTAAAAATAAGAGGTAATAAAGCTGTTTTAAAAAATGACTTATATTTAGATGTACGACCTTTAGATTATCAAATAAAAGGAAGTAGAAGTAGAATGTACAATGTCTTACTTCCTGTTGGGGGTATAATTACAACATCACCAGTTGCTCAGAGGTTAGAACCATACCAAATATTACACAACATATCAATGAATCAAATTACTGAGCTTCTTGAAAAAGAGTTAGGTGTATTTTTCACATTTGATATTTTATACTTACCTTCAGAATACAAAGATATGGATACTGAACAAGCCATTCTTGAAATGAGGGATATGATACGTGACATAGGATTAATGCCTATTGATATGTCAAAACAAAACACAGCAGGTAATCAACCTATTGTAAATAGTTTTCAAAGACAAGATGTAACATTTGCAAGCCAAGTGCAGTATAGACAAGCCTTAGCTCAATTCTACAAACAAGAAGGTTTAGCTCAAATAGGAATTACACCACAATTGTTAGGTCAAGGTACAGTATATACAACTGCTGAAGGAGTTAAACAAGGAGCACAAGCATCTTACGCATTATTAGAACCTATTTTTGAAAAATTCAACACAGCAAAAGCAAAAGAATTAGAATTACACATAGCTGTTGCACAATATTGTCAGGTAAATGGAAAAGACCAAACAGTATTATTTAGAAAAGGAGATGGAGAATTAAGTTATTTAAATATAATGGCGGAAGATGGTGAATTATTTCCTCTACGTTATTTAGGAGTAACTGCAAAAACAACATCACAAGATAGAAAGATTTTAGAGACAATTAGAAATCTAATGTTAAATGATAATACGATACAAAGAGATTTAAAAGACGTAATTGATGTTTTAACAAATCCAACATTACTTGAAGTAAAAGATTCAGCAGAGAAAAATAGAATAAGACATCAAAAAGAAGTAGAACAACAAAGACAGTATGAACAACAAATGCAGTCTCAACAAATTCAAGCTAATCAAGAGCAACTTCAATCCTCAAGAGAATTTGAATTATTTAAACAAAAAAATGAAATTGAGTCTGCTGAAAGAATAGCTTATATGAGTGGACTTTCAAAAGCTGTTGACACAAATGCTACAATTGATGAACTTAATTTATATAAAGTAGAGGCTAATAATATATTAACACAACGTAAAATAGAAGGGGATTTAGAACATAAACAAAACTTATTAGAACAAAAAACAACCAACGATATTGAAAAAAATAAACAAAAATTACAAGAGTTGGGGTTAAAGGCAAGAGAGATAGCAGTTAGAGAGAAAGAAGCAGAAAACAAAAGATTTGGTGATATAATAAATAAAAATTAGAATTAATTATAATAATTACAACTATTGATAATCTATTTATTTGAAAATTACCAATTTTTAAAATGAAAAATAAACCAATAAATTTGCAAAGTAAAAATGAGTAAACCACAAGATTTTTCAACAGGAGATGAACTATTAAAATTTTTAGGTCAGTCCCCAAAAGAAACAACAGAGACATTAAACACAATACTTGAAGAACAACCTCAGAAAGAGGTAGAGACAAAAGTAGAAGAAACAACAGTTTTACAAGAACCTCAAAAAGTAGAGGATTTTGCACCTTTAGAAGATTTAATGTCAAAAGATGTAATTACACCAAGTTCTGAAAAAAATAGTATTGTAAAAAGATATTTAGAGGATGGTTATTGGGAAGATGTCATTGTTAAGATACAGACAGAAGAAGGCACTGAAAAAGAAGTACCAATTTCTGATTTAGAAGATATAGATGAGGACACTTTTAAACAATTAAAAGAAGCCCAAGAAAATCTAAAAAAGACAGATTTTGAATCTAAATATATTTCAAAAGAAGGTTTAGATGAAAAAACATTAAAACTAATTGAAATTGCAAGAAACGGAAGATTTGATGAGATTCAAGACCTCCTTAAAATACAAACAGAAATTGTACACCCATTACAAGGTTTAGATACTTCAGATGAAAAAGTACAGGAGTGGATTGTTGCACAAACTTTAAAAAATCAAGGATTAGATGATATAGTAATAGCAAATACTATAAAGCAATACAAAGATAATTTAATTCTTGACCAAAAAGCAGATGCTGTTGTACAACAAATTGATAAAATGTACAATGAACAAGTTGATTTAAAACTTAAAGAAGTAGAGCAAAATAAAATTGCTGAAAAAGAAAATCAAAAAGCATTTAAAAAATCTGTTTCAGAACAATACAAAAACTTTCAAATTAATGAAAGTCTAAAAAAATCTTTAGTTGATAGTGCTACAAAATATGACGAATATGGAGTGTCACAAACTGATAGATTATACTACGAAGCTAAAAAAGACCCAGAATTTTTTGCAGAAATAAACTTTCTTTTAAATAATAAAGAAGAATATAATAAATTCAAAGGTATTAAAGTAGCTAATGAAATAAATAAAAAAAATTTCATTACTATAATGAGAACAGATAAAAAAGCTTCATCACAAAAACAAATAGAGGATAATAATAGAGGTGAAAACCCCCTAAATAGATTTTTAACCCCGCAAGGTTAATTAATAATTTAATAAATAGTAAAAAGAAATGAGTTTTTTTAATTCAGGAGCACCATTGGTGCGTAATAATGACCAAGTAATTGGATATGCCACAACAAAAACATTTCAAGATGTAGCAAAAGGTGGTTATATGGACTATACAGCCCTCCAATCTTGGTATGAGGAAGACCCTCTAAAAAACCACATGAGGTTGCAGTCCTTTTTTGGTTCACAATCTCAAGTTAAGTACCCTATTTTTGAAGATGTTTTACAACACAATGCTATTTTAGAAGTTAATGGTTGGGAAGGTTCATTTACCTATGATATTCCAATTGAGACAGATAATAGTATTAAAACAGTTGGTGATACATCTTACCAAGAATATGCAGGGGCAGATGAAACCTTATTTGAAATTATTTTAAATTATGAGTTTGCACCAGGTACAACCTTAACGGCTGATGGGTTATTTGGTGATTCTATTGTAGTTTCAGACGCAAGACCAGTTGAAGAATCAGGAGAAGGATTCAAACATTATGTGAATTTAATGACTAATGACCCTAATAAAACTTACCCTAACTTCTTATTGAAAAAGAATGTTCAATATTTTGAAACAGGTCATGGAGTTTCTGAGTATGGTGAAAAATTAGCATTGACAAGATTCCCTAAGTCTAATTCATATATGACACTTGAATTTAGATTAGGTTCTGTTCAAGGAGCTGAATCATTCATTTCAGGAAAAGCAGATTCTGTTAATTTAGGTGGAGGTATTGCAGCAGCTAAAGACTATTTAAATGAGATTGAAAACTTTTATAAAACAGGTAAAGAACTTGTAATTATAGGTGACAATGACGGAACAGGAAAAATGTCTCAAGGAGCTAAAGCAAAAGTGGGTACAATAATGGAGTTTTTAACATTGAAGAAATTCAATGAAAATATGTCAACTTCTTTAATGTTCCAAAAAGGTTTTGTTCAAAAAGGTCAAAAAGGTACAGTTCGTTATAACGAAGGATTATGGCATCAAATGAGACGTGGAAAGATTATCACTTATGGTAAACGTTATGGAATTACACGTTCTCATATTAAAGAGGCTGCTGACTATGTATTCCGTATCAATCCAAATAAACGCCCAATAGAAAGAAATATTATGTTTAAATGTGGTACAGAAGCTTATAATAATATGCTTTCAATTTACCAACAAGAAACACAGGCACAATTAACTGCAAATGCAACATTAATAGGAGCACAATCTGTAGCTAACCTTAACCAAAAAATTGTAACAGGAAATGATATTTATAATTTAACATTACATCCTATTCGTTTCACAACAGTATTTTTAGATGGTATTGGTTATGTAAAAATTGAAGAAGATGTATCATTAAATTACATGAACATCACAGACCGTCAATTAACAGGTATGAATCCTAAAGGATATGACCATACAACATATTCAATGATTATTTGGGATGCAATGGATACAATGTATTCAAATAATACTGAAATGCCTAAAGGAACACAACTTGTTGACCAAGGTAAAAAAGATGCCAATATTTATTTGGTAATGCCAGAAGGAGAAAAAATTCATTGGGGTACTTCAACAGGTCGTTATGATAATAGAAGAGCAACAGGAATTATGGCTTCGCATAAAACTATGACACAAGAATTCTTTGTATATGGTTCAGGAGCAATTTGGATGAAAGACCCTTCTAAATTTGTGATGATTGAATTAGAACCTTCTATAAGAAGAGGATACAATTAATAAATTTCAATAGGGGGAGATAACTCATTTCCCCCTATTAAAAAAGAATACTTATAATAAACCAAAATAATGAAAGAAAAAGAAGTTAAATTCAAAGTACAGAACTTTGAGATAAAAATAGGTGAATCTTATGAAGTAACAAGCAAATTGGACTTAGATGCACCAGATGGAATGAGAAAGCATGGTACAACAAAATACTTGACAAAGGGAGCAGGTGATGTTCGTTCAGTACCATTTGATGATATTAAAAATTTATGGGATACAGGTTTTGATGAAGATGATAATTCTAATCAAACAGTTCATATTGATGAGAGAAGTGCAAGGGTTAAAGCATTTGTTGAACATATAAAAAAACCTTATGAAAGAAAATATAATGTAAAATTAGATAATATTGATAGACCTGATTCTCCTCTATTGGATTTTATGATTAATATCTATAAAGGGCGTATATTTGATACAAGTAATGAAAAAGATAGGTTAGAGTTATTTTTTGCATTACAACATCATTACTTACATGATAAAGATGACAAGTCTTATAAGAATTCAAATGCCAATTATAACATCATAAATAAAGTAAAAGTAATTGATGCTAAAAAAGATAGATATAATAATAAGATAAAAGCATTAAAGATTTTCAATACACTTTTAGACTCAAACATAAAAGATTTATATATTGTTTTAGAGTGGTTAGGATATAGTTCAGTTAGAAATACACCAAAAGAAGATTTGTTATTTTCTGTAATGGAGTCATTTGAAGCAGAAGAAGGACACATTGCAATTTCAAATTTCTTAGATACCTATAAAATGACAGAAGACAAAACGAGAAGAGAAGAATTAGAGATTTTCTCTTATTTGAATGAGTTGAGATACAAAGGTAGAGTAAAATTTGAAAAACGAGAGTTTAAATTAGATGGTGAAGTTATTGGAAATAGCTTAAAAGATGCTTCAAGAAGAGCATTAACTAATCCTGAATTAAAAGATAAAATACTTAATGTCGCAGCCAGTGTTTTAAGTGAATAATGACAGTAGAACAAGCATATATAAATTACTTATCAAAAGTCGAAGAAAATTCCACAAATGATAATATAGCAACAGATAAACAAAGATTTGTAATTCTTTTTAATGAAACGCAAATAAAATTTATAGAAGCATTGTTAGACAGAAGAGGAGATGATGATATTAGATACATACAAAAATTTTTAGTACCTGATAAAAAAATAAGTCTAAAAAATAAAAACAATAATAGATGTAATTTTCAACTACCAAAAGACTATTTAGATTTATCTAATTCATTTGGTATAGCAAGTAAAGGTAGTTGTACAAATACACAAATAGATTTGTATGAAATAAAATCTGAGAATACAACAGAAGTTCTACAAGATTCATATAATAAACCTTCTTTTGAATGGAGAGAAGCTCCTTATTTAATAAATAGTGATGAAGTTTCAATTTTCACAGATGGTTTTAAAGTAACAGATATATTACTTAGTTATTATAGGTATCCAAAAGAAATTAAACAAATCAACCCTGATAATCCAGAAAGTCTTTTTGATGAGAGCTCTGTTATAGAATGGGATGATAAGGCAACAAATCGTATTATTTCAGCTTGTGCGGGGGAGTTTGATATAAACGAAATGTCACCAAGATGGCAACTACAAAAACAAAGAGTTGCTTCAAAAAATTAATTAACAATTAAATAAAAATTAAAATGAGTGGAATTCATAGTCCTATAGGAAGGGACTTATTTACATTAAATGGTGCAGTTCGTACTACAGGTGGTTCAAAAAATCTATCTAAAGGAGAGTTCGCTATCATTAATAAAAGTAAACCTACAGCAAATGGAGCTTCTGTAATAGGTTCTTTTGCAGGATTGCCAAAATCTACTATATATGAATTGAGAGTAGGTAAAGCCTCTGTTTCAGAAGTTAGAAGTGGAGATACTTCAACACCTTACAAATCACATACATTTACAATAGAAGATGTAAGAGATATTCGTGTATCTGCCCCTAGAGTACCTAATCAAAAATTTGATGATATTATCATAGGATATGATGGTATTAATGCAGATTCAGCTTTAATAATCAACGAGGGAGCATCAACAGTAATAGATTTATTGTTGTATGGAGACCCTATTAAATTTTTAAATAACTCTGATAAATATGGTGAGTATAAGGTTAAACTTCACTTAACAAAAGAGGTAGGAGAAACAGACCAAGAAGTAGTACAAAAAGCTGTTAAAAGACTTTTAAATGAGAAGTTACCAACACAAGTACCAATTACAGATTTAATTAAGGTTAAAATTGTAGATAGTACTAATGTTAATTCAGGAAATACTTGGGTATTCTCTACTTTAACAATTACTGATGGGGGTACATCAAATGACCTTGCTTTAGTACAAGCTCAATACCCTACATACAAAGTAGAGTTAACAAATAGAGTAGGTTTACAATCTACCTATACAATATTACAACCATCAACAGTATCTTTATCAGATTTTTCAGTTTCAATTCCATCTTACATAAAAGATTGTGCAAGTTGTTTAGCAGGATATAGTGCTTTTACAGGTGGTATTGTATATTCAGTTACTATTCAAGATAATGGAGCAGATTTATCAACAACTGTTGATGACCTACCAGGTTTTGTTACGGGTTCAGTAGTTAAAATTGGACAAGATGCAACAGATAATGGCAGAGGTTTATATTCTTTAGTTTTAGATAATGCTTTAACTGATGCAGAAATCACAACTTTCTTAACAGATAGTGCAACAAAAGGAACAGCAACAATTAAATTTGTAGGAATTGTTGAAGCAGTTTGCAGTAAATCAATTAGAAATACAACAGCTTGGGTAACAGATAGTAATTGTTTTGCTTCTGTTGAACAGTATAAAATTCAATTGAAAGATGATAATTGTGATGGGAGTAGATTAACTGAATTACAAGTAGCTTATCCACAATTAACAATTGAAGAAGGCATTCCTGATGGTACAGCAGTACAAACAGTTACTTTAACAGGTTCTTCAGGAAATGCTGTTTTAACAATAGCTGGTACAAACTATACAGAAGCTTTCAACACAAATTTAACAACTACAGCTAGTAACTTTGTAACAACACATGCTACTGACATTTTAGAAGCAACAGGAGTTGTAGTGACTTCAAGTGGTGCAGTGTTAACCTTTACAGGTGTAGCACAAGAGTTTCCATCAATTGTCGGAGTAGCTGGTGGATTAACAGAAACAGTAGGAGCAATAGACTATGTAACAGATGCTACCCAAGGGGGTTGTCAAAGAGTATATTCAACATCAGTGGTTACAAATGTAATATGCCCAGACTGTGACCCAATTTTCACAGAAATGTGGACTTCAACACCACCTGCTGACTTTGATTTTATTCCTTGGACATTGGTTGCCCCAGTTTCTGATGAAAATGCTAAAATGGGTATTAGAATTACAGGAAAACCTTTTATTTTAGACCCATCTGAACCATTACGTGACCAAATGCCATTTATGGAAACATCTGTTAGAATTAAAGTAGCAGGTGGTTATATAGAAGAGCCAAATTGGTCAAATGAACCTGTCTATGAAAATGGACTATTCAAGTTGAAATTACTTTCTCGTGCAGAAGACAGAGACCACTTAGGAGGAAACCTTAGATATAGAGAAGATATGTCAAGAGTTTACTTTAATGGAATCCCAAGACATAGAGATAATCTTGTAGCTAAAGCATTGTTGGGTGAAGAGTCTGTATTAGATAATAGAAAACAATATGTAGATTATACAATTGTAATTAAAGATAATAAATACTCACAAGGAGTTGGACAATCTTCTGATATGGGAATAGCTTATATTATTCATGCAGAAGTTGGAAGACATACTTCTCTTGAAAGTGTAATTAACAAACTTGCTTCAAAAGCTGGTTTAGATGCAGTTCAAGCTTTTGCAAATGTATAACAATTTAAATAGGGGTTTTAGTTAACCCCTATTTAATATAGATAGTAAAATGAAAATAGATTATAAAGGTAAAACAGTACAAGAATTAATTAGTAAGTTAAGTTATTTAGATTTAATATCTCGTTTAAAAGAGTTATTTCAAAGAATATCTAGTACTTTTAATAACTATGTTCCACTTTCAGGAACATTAGAAGATACTTATATTCAAGGTTATTTTAAAATGAACTCTGGTGTAGATTTAGATGGTATTATAACTAGATATAATGGGAGTGCGGGTGCAGGACTTGATGTTTATGTGAACCAATCAAGTGGTTATAGGTTGTTTGTTGGTGAAGCAAGTTATAGTAATGGGCTAGTGGTTTTAATAGTAGCATCTAGTGGGTCTCAAGGTTTTAATGAAATAGGACAAGCTAAGTTTGGTGATATTAGAATAAATGTAGATAAAGATGAAAACTTTGAAGATGGTTTTGAAGTAATAAGAGAAGGTTTAAGGTCATCTGTGGATTATGTGCAAACTCAAGAAATAGATGGTAGTGGTATAGATGAGTTAGATTATGTACAAAAAAGATATGTTAAATATTATGTAGATAATCCAGAAACACTAATAAATACATTAAATAATTGTAACCCAACACAGTTAGATACTATAAAAACAATTTTAGGAATAATATAATGTCAAACATGATAGTTGATTTTACAGTCTTTTCAGATAGTCCATTATTTTTACATGTAATGGACTTATCTGATTGGCAATATTCAGAAGAGTTAACAGCTTATATTCAAATAACTACACCTGGCTCAAAAAAAGCTAAAAACTATACTTTTACAAAACAAAAAACCAACAGTTTCAATTCAAATAATTTAGGTTTATCTTGTTTAAATAATGATTGTAATGACCAAGAATATATAGATTTACCTGATGGTATTTACACAATAAAATTACTTTCTGGTTATAGTAACATAGATAAAATAAAATATTATTTAAAAACAGATAGATTTGAATTAGAATATGCAAAGGTTTTAAGAAAACATAAAACTAATGTAGAGCAAGATTTCATAAATCTAATGACAAGAATTAATTATACTCTTGAAGTTTCAAAATCTTTTACTATAAATGGAGATTTTTATGAAGCAAATAAATATTTTCAAGAAGCAAAGAAGTTATTAAAAACTTATATGGAGTGTAAAGATTGTGTGTAATGGCGGGACAAATAGAAATAAAGAATACAGATAATAGAAAGGAGACTTTAATCAGAAACACACGAAATCATTACTTTGAAGACCATTTTGCCATAAAGAATAAAGATAAAGAAACAGACACAATTTACAACTATTTAATGTATTTAAATGAAAATAATAAATCTTGTGAATTATATGAATTTTCTAAAAAAATGCTTTGTTGTCAAGAGATAGAAGATATTAAATTACCAATTTTAAAACCTTGTTGTTAAATGGGAAAATGTAGTAAAAAAGAAAAACTCACATGTGATGGAAGTATATATGATGAGTGCGTTCTATACCAAGGAACAGTAAATACACAATCAGAATTACAAGAAGAAGATTGTTTAACAATAGGTGAAACAACCCAAGATATATACAATCAATTAGAAGAAATCAATGTTTCAGATATTGATGATTGTTTAGAATATCAAGATAAAAAAATAAACACAGTAGTAAAAAAACACGGACAAGAAATCTGTGATATAAAAACACAATTAGAATCACTAAAAGATACAGCCCTCTGTAATACAAATATTAAAGATTGTGGAATAGATTTCAAATGTTTAGAAACCACTTGTGGAAATGAAATACAAACCTTAAAAGATTGGATTCAAGCAGTAACTAACAAAATTTGCGAATAATGAAAATAAATTATACAGAAAAAACATGGGAAGATTTACTAAAATATGTTGGTAAATTTCTGTTTAACCCTTTTGCAACATCAGAAGCACTAAACAGATTAAAAGCAGGGCAGACACCTACATATAAAAAATATGTAGCATTATTAACCCAAGAAGGAACAGAAGCTCCTGTACCAACAGTTTTAGATAACACAATAGGAGATATAGTATTTCAAAGAGTAAATAGCGGAGATTATCTCATAGGGTCTGATGAGTTTGTAGAAGGTAAAACCACCATAAGTATTAATAATCATTTTACAGGAGATAATAAATCTGCACAATTTTTACAAACTAATGACTATCAAGTATATGAATTAATAACTTTTAATTCGGACGACTTAATACACGTAGATGGAGTATTAAATGATACATTATTAGAAATAAGAGTTTACTACTAATTTTATGGGAAAAAATTGTGAACAAGGAGTAGTTATCCCACCACTTGTTGAAGACCTTTGTGATGGAGATAGAATATCAGCAGGTTGTGTTGTAGATTCAAATCTATACTCTGATTTAGGGTTAAGTGAGAATGCAACACAACAACAAATAAATAACGCTTTATATTTAGCTTTTAAAAATTTACAAGCACAATTAAATAATTTATAATAGACATACAATGTGTACAAAATGTGAAAAACCTTGTGATTGTAATTGTGAAAAAGAGCAAGCACTATACTATTGTAATGAATGCCAACAAACACCATGTACAGGATGTCCAATAAAAGATTTATCAACGGATTGTTCTATATATACAGGAGATGATATTAAGTGTGGTGAAACTGTAGTAATAAAGAAAAACACTATATTATCAACAGCTCTTAAAAATATAGTAGATTGGGCATGTACAAGGTTTTC
>Ga0208695_1002338_pt1 | contig 13993 bp, 7 predicted proteins | sample AD_UKC111_MetaG_FD_184449 | JGI IMG/M metagenome (GOLD analysis project Ga0208695, IMG submission 184449) | Active sludge microbial communities of municipal wastewater-treating anaerobic digesters from Hong Kong - AD_UKC111_MetaG (SPAdes)... | ecosystem: Engineered > Bioreactor > Anaerobic >... | reverse complement strand
TGTGGAGGATGATAAAAAATCCCGTTCCAAAAGTTCATATTCCGATAATGTCATGGCTCTTAATTTTAAAACAAAATTAAAAAGCAATATCAGAGGCTACAATATGCATTTTGCCGGATGGTTACGAATAAATCACATAATGTTTAACAAAAGTGAACGGATATCACCGGAAATGCTGAACGGACTTGCTCCGGAATATGTAGACATAAGATTTTTCTATCAAATAAAATATCCAAATTCCTCATCAATAACTAATCTTCTATCCAAAAATAGATTACTCAATTCACAGCTTGTATCGGGTATTAATGTACAAGAATGACAAGCGGCTAAATTTAACATTGCTACACCTTGTCCTTCGCTTTCATAACAAATTGGATCAAGGGAACATTCTTTGGCTCGTTGTATAGCATTTGTAATTATAGCTTGAAGATTTTCGAGGTTGTTGCACAGTTTTGCCAGTCCGCCTAAATATCCATCTGTTCCATCGTAAGCGGAAATCAGAAAACCATTCATGTTTTCACTTACATACAATCGTTCTTGCAAAGAAGACATCGGATAACCACAAAAATATTCAAATTCCCGAATAAGCAAATGAGAAAGCGTATGAATTAAAATTTTGCGTGCACTGAGATTATCAGCCTCAATTTTATGAAATTGCCAATCGGAGTCTTCTGCGTGGGTTTGAATGCTTTTTATTCTTTCTGTGATAATATCATTCTTTTCCCATTCTTTAAGTTTTTGTTCGTCTAAAACAAACAAAATTCCTTCACCGTAATTTTCAATGGCAGGCAATAAATAAGTTTCAAAGCTGTTTTTAGAAACAGATTGAGGCTTAACCATATATTGATAATTGCCACTCTCTGGATCTATCAAAATACTATCAGCATCAATTGGTTCATTTCGAGTAAAAGAAGTTTGAACGGTAATTTTTTTCAAGCGATTTATTTTTACTAATTTTTCAAAACCATTGAGTTTTCCACTCACATTAATTTGACTAAATTTTATTACTTGATCTTCGGGTTGTTGTTTGTTTAGGAAATAATTATATTCGACTTGACGATATACAATCTCAGGAATATATGCAGTATCAGTATTGTCTAAATACTGATTGATAATTTCTATTGCAAGTCCTTTTCTTCTTGCAAATTTTTCTAAATCTTTTTGTTCAAAATCTTGATCGTTAACAATACCATCGATTTCCGTTCTCAATTCGGCTGATAAATCAAGAATTTGTTTCTCAGGTATCCACAAACTAGTCAGGGTGTTGGCATAATAAATACTGTTACTGGTTTTTATTTTAACTTTTGCTCTTTTATTACATGGCTCACCTTGATATTGCCCATTTTTAAGGCCAAGCCAGTATTCTCTTCCACCACAATTTTGAGAAAATCCAAATATACCTTTTAATGTCTCAGATTTGTCGCATTTTTTGCATTTTATATGAATACCAGATAAATCGGTGTTTTCATTGCTTATGTAATAATATAATTCTTGTTCCGGACAACATTTTTTATATATTAATTGAATTTTGGATTGACTCTCTTGTTCGTTGTCATCTTCAATATTTTCAGTTTCATTTAATGTGAGTTCAAAATTTTCAACAGTTTGTTCGCGATTATTCCAATATTCCCATGGTAAATCTTGAATATGACCATTTTCGCATGTCATTACAAAACGTACTTGTTCTAAATGTTCTCCTTTGCATTCAGAATTAAAACATTGCAAGTCAAATTCCCCTTTTTCCGAATCCCAATGTTTTTTCCAATCATATATATGCATAAAACGATGACAATGTGGGCAATAAAACCATTTTGGAAAATAGTTTGCCTGGGGTTGTACTTTGCCCTCCTTTTCAATAGGAATGGACATCAAGTGTTTCAAGTTAGGAAAACGAGTTCGCAAGCGAAATACTAACCGGTCGTCTAAAATAATATGTTTATGCTTCTCTTGGTCGTCATAATTATGGTATCCCCAATTATCAAAAGTTTCAATAATAATCGATGCATCCGGTGTCTCAATTACTGAGCCTACACCTCCGTATGAAGATATCATTTTACTTCTTCCATGATTAAATTTTTCTGCCATAGATTAAAATCTTTTAATTTTGATGTTTACACTTGGTTCAACACTTCGCATTGATTGCATACCGATTAATTTATCGTCCGTATTTCCTTTCTCTTGAATAGGCTTTAGTAAGTTTTTCTTCCTTTCAGTCTCATGCTTTCCACCATAGTAAAACAAACTATCTTTTGGACTATTTTGAATTTTATTATCCCATTGTTGTATTAATTCGTTTATTATTGTTGATATCACTTGTTTGTCTTCTTCATCGGCAAAAGAGTGATTGTTAAAAAGTTGATTAAATTCGCTCATAAGTTTTTGCTTATTTCCATTTTCATTTAAGGCTTTTGCCATATTGTTAGTACTGAGGCCCATTTTGTGCCTGAAATAAGCTATCATTGAGGTAAATAGCATTTTATCCAAAGCATTTTCAGCAAAGGGAGTTACGCTTATTGGTTCGACTTGTTTGTAAAATGTTTTATGAAATGGTATGAAACCTTCGAAATAAGATAAATCTCTTGTGTTGTTTGGATCGAATAAGCTAAAGACTACACCCTCATTTTTTCGGGCCACACGACTGCTCGCCTGAATATATTCTGCTGTGTTAGGAGGCATTCCATTCATCAGCATTATATTCAATCGTTCGACATCCAAACCTACACTTATCATATTCGTTGCTAAAACTATATCGAAAGATTGGTATTTGTCCAAATTACCGTCAAAGGAAATATCTAATTTATCCAAATTCTTTTTTATTCTTTCGTTAGGTATCCGGCTTGTGAGTTCTAAATTTCGGTAAGGTAGTTTGCTGTAATTGTTGTTGAAGGGAAATACATTCATCAGATATCTAACCTGTAATTGCTTTATTTCAGGTATCAGTTCTGCAATAATTTTATTTGAGAATCGACCAAGATGTTTTAAGCTTTTAAAGTAAGAAACAATGGTCCAGAATTGATCAGCTTCAGTTTTATCGACACTGTCTCTCCATATTTCCAAACGAGCAAACAACAAAGCTGCATTTAAACGTAGACTTGTCATTGTTTGAGTTCTACCTGTTGGCAAAATACCTATATATTGCCGTTTGCTTTCTGGTAATGTTCTTGAGAAAAATGTGTCATCAGCATTGGTAACATACTGTGGAAATATTTGAACTGACCGGCTATATAAACCTCTTACCTGTCCATCAACATTTTTTATTGTGGCAGTTGATGCAATGATTTTTGGTTTTTGATTATCCGCAGTACATAATGATAAAATAACATTCTCAAATAGTCCTACTAAACTGCCTAAAGGACCATTCAGTAAATGCAATTCATCCTGGATTATTAACCCAGGTTTTCTGTTTCCATTGTTATTAAATAAACTAGTAGCCTCTTCTCTCCAAGCCAATTGCGCAAATTTATCTACAGTAGCGAACAAGACTGTGGGAGGTTTTTTGTAAATATCTTCATCCACCAGCACAATAGGTAATCCTTCATTATTTTCAGAAAAAAAACAATTTTCGTTCAAACAATAACTTTTCAAACTTTTTTTATAAATTCTGTGTCCTATTGAAGAATTGACATTGGGTTGTGTTTTTCCTATGATTTTTGTATTGCACCATTGACAATTAGATAGTTGAAACGGATTTATGGCGGGTTGGTTTTTATTTAAACGATCTTGCACTTTCTTAAGTTCTTGCTCTGCACAATTTTGATCATTGTTAATTTTGTTTGGAATAGTAGAACCACCTACCCAAAAACCAATTGAAATTCTTTCTTCTCCTAAATCTGTATGGTTTTTTCGAATAAATTCACAAGCCAAAATCAGTTTGGTAGCCCTTTCAAATTGTTGTGCGGAAAGCAAACGCAAGGTATAGCGAATAATGATATTTACACCTCCATAACTGTCCGGATAATTCAGTCTTCTCCAGAAAATTAGAAAAGCTGACAAAGCTAAATACGCTTCTGTTTTTCCTCCACCAGTTGGGAAATAAAGCAAATCAACTAAATTTCTGTCATTTGAATTTTCGTCAATGAACGACGGTAAACATTGCAAGATAAATGCTAATTGAAATGGACGCCAACTTGGAATATGTTTTGGGTCGGGAAAATCTTTTGTAGCATATTCTTGATATGAAAATTGAGGATTTTCTGTCTGCTCAAAAGGTTCGAACCCATCCTTTTTATTGCTAAAATGCCATTGATTTTGAAACATTTGCAAATAAATAGCCGTGTTTGCTAATTGAAATGCACGAAAAGCATTAGAATTTGTTTCTAACAATTCAATACCTTTCTTTATTCTTGACAGAATTGTCCTACATTTTTTTATATTGGTTAATCCTAATGATTGATCTTGTTCATTTAATGACTTTGTTTTTTCTTCTTCTTTATTAATCCATATAGAATAAGCATCAGCCAAGTTATTAATATTTGAAATTACTAAGTTTTTATCCTTATTGAATTCAGATAATTCTTTTATTTCCAAACATTTTTTATCAATACTTGGAATATCGGTACTTTGATCTTTAACATTAAATTGAGGTAAAAAAGTTGAACTAACCCATCGAGGTTTTTGAGTATCATCATCACAATTTTCCCAAGTGCAGGCAGTATTATGTCCAATGCCATACGATAATTTTTCACGATAAAGAAAATCTAACATTTTGTCTTCATCAGATTTATACAAATTATTTTTGTATTCATTAAAAGGCTGTAAATAAGGAGTTTCTACTTTAATTTCGGTTTGGAACAGACAGGCTATGTTCAAACTCTCCTTTGAAATTACAAATTTTTTTCTTGGAAACAGTAATGTATTTTCAAGGAATATTTTAACAACATATATATTGTTTGGTTGGTCGTATAATTTTACATGTAACCATAAATGATCTCTAATAAAAGTTTTTTCCTTGTTGATTACCCCTTTCCACCAGTCTTCAGTATTTACTCCATCTATGTTTGACAATAAAATTCTATAATGCTGATTATCTGAATATTTTACTTCTTGAATTGAAATTGTCGTCTCTATTTTGTTGTCATATCGTTTGTATTTATCTTTGAAGAACAATTTGTATAATGTTTTAAATAATCCGCTATCTTGGTGTTCCTTTTTGAGCAAACTTAAATAGCTGTTCCGAATTTGTTTCTCTTCTTTAGTTAGTTCTTTAGTCAGTCTAAGTAATTTGTTTTCAACGTCAAATTCTACAAATTTGTTTAATCCAAATTGCTCAATTAATTCGACGCTGTCACCTCCATATTCAATAGCAATTTCTTTGGCTTTTTTATAGTTTCCAAAAGAAATTTTTATTTTTAATTCAGGACAATCTTTTGAAATAGAGAATGAAATGCCATATTGTGAAGGGAAAAATGTGCTTGCAGAATATTGAACCTCCTTATCATCTTCTTTTTCTTTGCTTATTACCGGTTGTATTATATCATTATTATCACTGGCAGTGGCATTGTCATTTTTTTCTTCGGCAATTTCTTTCGGCGTTTCATCGCTTTCATCATCAACTTCAGGGAAATCGTCAATAGCGTTTTTCTTTGGATATAAAATACCTGAAAAATAGCGTAAAAGGGGTTTATCAGCAATAATTTCGTCTGAAAAATTAACTTTATCTATGCTTTCAAATAAATCTGAGCCTGGTCCAATTAATTCTTTTTGAACTCTTGAAATTATTTTTTCTCTATTGTCCATTGTCTATTTCTTCTATTTTTGAAATTGTTAATAATGGCATAAACTTATTTATAAATTGCCGTAAAGTATCTTCAGTAAAATTCTTTTTCTGTAAGATTTCGCCCACTGTTTTTTCTTTTAAAAATTGTCGTAATTCTTGTTTTACGCCTCGTCCCAAAGCTATCATTGTGCTGTTATATAATTGTTTTGATTTTTTAAGTTGTGGAAACACCTCTTCCAAAATTTTTTCTTCCTGTTTTATTTCTTCTGCTGCTTTACAAATAGCATATAAATCTGAATTGTACATAGGGAACTTTCTTTTCCCACTGAAATAAGCATCAACTGTAGCAGGCAAAACTTTCAGCCCAAGTTCTTTTAATTTTTTGTATAGTAAATCTCTGCTTGAGAAAGTTTTATCCAAAAGTTTTAATAATTCTTGCCAATAAATTGAATGTTCATTGATTTTGCCAAATTTTTCAGGTTCGACCTCAATAGCAATTTGTAATAGATTCTCTGCAAATTGTTCTTTCGGATAAACGCTAATTTTATAATTGGGCTTCAATTTATAGGCTTTGATTAAATCACCTTTCTCATTGAAAACAGTTTCATTACTTTTTATCTCAGCCTCAAATCCATTTGTAAAAAATATTTTGTATGTAATATCTTCTTCTTCCAAATCATCTAATATACTATCGCTTTCACTTTTATAGCCATCATAGACTGTGTTTGATCGCTGATCAAGCCGTTCAATGATTTGTTCTAAAGTAGGGCTGACTTTTACTTGGTCTTCCACGATTGGCTCATATTTTATTCCACATATCGAAAATCTGTCAGTACATGTCAATTCTTCTTCGAGTTGTTTTTTATGGTTTTGCAATTGCCTAAAATACAAATCCTTTTCTTGTCTGTACAACACTAATCTCACATTGTTTGGCAAATTATAAATGAAATCAAAATCTTTTGAACCGTTGAACGAGTTGAATACAATGGTTTTTGTGTATGTTTCATTATCTTTTAATAGTTTTTTAAGCTCTGTATTCGTAACAATCTTGTAATTGCTATTTCGTGGCGTACTAAATACTTCAAAATCTTCTCTATCAACAACAACTATCGATTTTTTGCAAATTTCAGAGATAGTTTTTTGTAATGCCATTTTTTTCGGATTGTTGTTCTTCAAGTATAAGATCAAATTTTCCAATGCTTTTTTTGGATTATTTTCGCCAAAATCTTCGTAGCCTCCTTCGTTGTGTTCCAATTCTTTGTTATTTTTCAAACGCATAAGCAAATAGTCAAATTGTTCTTCTTGAATAGCGTTCAGTGCCAATCGTAAATAATATCCATAACTTTTGAGTTTTATTGGATATTCAAGTTCGGATACATACTTCATACACTCTTCAAAATGTTGGATATAACAGTCAAATTCTTCATCTTCAATGCAGGCTATCTCTATTTTATTACTATTTTTTTCTTCCAATAATTGTATCTCTTCTTTTTGCCAATTCCAAAGAGTAATATTATTTGGCCTTTGTTTATTACTTTCATTTGAAAGCACAATTAATTTAAAATAATACTTTGATTGGTCTTGTATTATTTGAGGAACAGAATCTAAATCTGTATCACAAACTAAAATGGTATCAATAGCAATATTTTTTTTAAAAATTTCTTCGTAACACACCTCATATTTTGGAGTTATATATACAATGCAATCTTCTAATCCTTCAATAGATTTTCTTATTGTTTGTTCACCTTCCCGTGTATTTGGCAGATAAATAGAAGGTATACTACTCCTATTTTCCAAACCATTCCAAATTGTCTGTCCTGCGATTAGAACAAGTTTTTTAGTGAAATGAGTTGGCAAGAATCCATATTCATTATATTTTTTAAAATAATCACTATACTTTGATAATGTCGTATTTCTTGTGTTTTTTTGAATTTTTATATAATGTCTTTTCAGACAATCAAAAGTGGCTTTTATTTCCAAATTACTATTATCTCTTTCTTTAGTCAAAAAATATAAGCTCCCATTGATTTTTGTAATTACATAAATGTTTTTCCCTTTTTCTTTAGTTCTTTTCAATCTATCCCCAACCGAATAATCAGTTATGTCGGCGTGTTGTTTAAAAATTAACTGTGATAAGTCTTCATATAGAAGATTGATGATTTGTTGTAAATCATAACCTTTTGGGAAATCAAAATGAACATTCTTGTTTCTATAGTTGCCGAAGATCATAGAAAAAGAAAGAGAAACAACTTTATTGCAATCCTCTCGGATTGAATATTTGTTAATCAGGGCATTATAATACTTTTCGTTAAGAATCATTTCTTTCAGATAGTTTTTGTATTATTTTTTATCTGTTTTAGTGAAAGCTCTAAGAATTTCCTGCCAACTCTATTTCATCATCTAATACTTCTACTTCGGGTACTTTGTCTGCCAGTCAAAATGCGAGTAATGATGCTTTGTCATTAAAGAACAATTAGGGAATGAATATTACATACTAATGATTGATATTTGGTTTTCCGATTCAATTGACAATGTATTGCATTTCACAGTCTTTCATTTTTGCCCTGCCAAATTTATACATGAATGAAACACGTAAAATATCGTCGTAATTTGGATCATAGATGCCATCCCTGTCATCCTTCAGCCATTTGAGTTGAGGGGCATATTTCGATTCCATGAAAGCTTTGTCTTTGGTCATCTCCTGATACCACTCGGGGAGGACAGCCAAATGCGAAAAATAGTCAATTGCCTTTTGCAAAATATTGCCACCAAATTTCTCATTGGCTGCAATCTTCGACATGGCAAAATCGGCTTGATTCAGCTTTATTCCCTGACTATTGATTCGGATGAATATTTCGGTTACTTCATCGATCGTCAGTTCTTTGTCCAGCGTAATGATGCCAATTTGCCGATTTTTTATCCCTATCAGATCGTCCAAAATATCATGCAACTTATCCGGATCTATTTCAGGATTGAGTTCGCAATACCTGTTGACAAAACTACCCCTTTTAAAATCGGATTTAAACACTTCGGCGATATCCGCAATCCATTTTTTGTCTTTCAATACGGCATTATCCTGAACCTTAAACACCTCTTCTTCATTCACCGCTAATGGATTAAAGGAAATTTTAATCCTTTTCTTTTCAAAATCCGCATCAATTACTTCCATTCCCAATATGGCTGTCAAGAGAGCCGTAACACGTTGTTGTCCGTCGATCATTATTTTTTTGCCTTCCGACAGTGTTCCGTCTTTGAGTTTCATACTAGGATTCTGAGAAATAATGAGATACCCTGTTGGATAGCCGTTGTAGAGAGAATCGATGAGATCTCGCACTTGTTTGGGTTTCCAAACAAAAGGTCGTTGAATATCGGGAATGGCTATTTCACCCGATTTAATGAAGTTCAAAATCTGATCTATCGAAAGGTTCGAAGCATTATATTTTTCTGCCATGACATTATAAGATTATCGTCGAGTGTAAATACAAATTGCAAATTAATAAATTATAGATTTACCGGAATAGTTTCCCGCCGGAAATGTCCCAAAACTTTTTGAAATAAGCCGTCAGTTTTTCGAGCACCGTTTCCCGTTTTTTTGAACGTTCGCCGTTCGGCGTAAAGCGCGATACCGGGGGCAGCACTTTTCCGAGAGCCGTGCCGGTAGTTTGGACAAACCCGTCGCGAAAAGCATTGTCGATGAAGCGGTAAGTTTCGTCCCTGCTGAGGCGCTCTTCGTCTATGATACGGTCGAGCTCCTCTTTTTTCTTGGTCTCCACAAAAGCTTGCCAATCTTCGTCCACGCGCGTGGAAGGAGTCATCGAATCGATAAACTGTTCGATGAGGTCTTTTTTGTTGCGCAATTCCATACTCGAATTTACCGCCTTACGGATGTTCACAACAATTTCTTTGTCCTGCATATTACTTTCGTGGTATTTGCGAATCAGTTCCAAAATATAATCGATATTAATTTCAACCTGCTTAATCAACTCCATTTCGAACACGATATCGTCGGTCACGTCCTCTGCATCTCTTTTTTTCTTTTCTCGATATTTTTCATAAAGATCGATATACATGCTTTGATAATCCTGCATATCGCGTTCGGAAAGAATTTCGTTGCCCTCAAACGCATCAAAGGTGGAAAGAATGTTTTTCACCCTCAACATATTCCCATAGAGACGGATGAAATCTTTTTGCCGTTGCTCTTCGAAGATGGGCTCACCCACGGGAAATTTGTCCAGCAGCTCGTTCACCAGTGACGCATAGCCGGGAAATTCCTTGTTTTTGTCCTTATATCCATAGTAGTATTCATCGTAAGTTTTCAGCAGCACCACACCGGCAGCATCCTTGTCGCCAAAAAGCGAAATGCTCTCGTTGGTTGCTTCCTCGAGGTTGCGAAAACACACGATATTGCCGAAAGTCTTCACCGAATTGAGGATGCGGTTGGTACGCGAAAAAGCCTGCATCAGTCCGTGCATACGCAAGTTTTTGTCAACCCAAAGCGTATTGAGCGTAGTAGCGTCGAACCCGGTCAGAAACATATTTACCACGATGAGCAAATCGATTTCGCGGTCTTTCACCCGTTGCGACACATCTTTGTAGTAATTCTGAAACTTCTCGCTCGAGGTGTCGTAATTGGTTTTGAACATACGGTTATAGTCCCGGATGGCAGCTTCCAGGAAATCGCGCGAAGACCGATCGAGCCTGCTCGTATCCTCAGGATTTTCTTCGCGAATAAATCCCTCATCCTCATGCTCATCCTCATTCACCCCGAAACTGTAAATGAGTGCCACCTTTAATTGTTTGTCGCTCGGCAAATCGGCCATCTGCCTTTTGAAATCGGCATAATACCTTTTGGCCGCTTCTATGGAAGCGGTGGCCAATATGGAATTGAAACCGGCCAGGCGACGCTCTTTCAAGCAGTAGAAGCTGTTGCGTTTGGTTTTTTGGTCGAAATGTTCGAGAATATATTTCACGATGTTGGCGATGCGTTCGGGAGCCAACAGAATCCGCTCCCTGTCGATATCCCACACTTTGGCATCCGCGATATTTTCCTGCTCACGCATTGTGCTGACATAATCGACACGAAAAGGCAGTACATTTTTATCACTTATCGCATCCACCACCGTATAGGTATGCAATCTTTCGCCGAAGACCTGGTCGGTGGTCAACAAATCGGGGCGTATGGCATTGCCCGCCAAATTTTTCGCCAAAATGGGTGTTCCGGTGAACCCGAAAAGGTGATATTTTTTGAAACTTTTGGTAATGGCCGCATGCATATCGCCAAACTGGGAACGGTGGCACTCGTCGAAAATGATGACACAATGCTGACCAAATGCCGACAGATTTTTATGTTTTTTGATCAGTCTCGACAACTTTTGAATGGTGGTAATGATGATGCGTGCGCCGGGATCTTCGAGCTGTTTTTTCAGAATGGACGTGCTGGTATTGCTGTTGGCCGCTCCTTTCTGAAACCGGTCGTACTCTTTCATTGTCTGATAGTCGAGATCTTTTCGGTCTACTACAAAAAGCACTTTGTCGATATAGGGCAATTTGCTCGCCAACAGGGCTGTTTTAAACGACGTCAGCGTTTTTCCGCTGCCTGTCGTATGCCAAATATAGCCTCCCGCACGCGGCGAGTTGAAGATTTTGTAATTGTTTGTCACATTTATTTTTCCCAGGATGCTCTCGGTAGCCACAATCTGATACGGACGCATCACCAAGAGCAATCTTTCGCTTGTAAAAACGCAATATTTTGTCAATAGATTCAAAAGCGTATGTTTGGCAAAAAAAGTGCGGGTGAAATCCATCAGGTCGGTAATCGGCCGGTTGGCCGCATCTGCCCACCACGACGTAAACTCGAAACTGTTGCTTGTGCGTTTGCCGGTAACCGCAGGTTTCCCCTCCCTTTCTTTGATATGCGTATTGCGGGTGGTATTGCTGTAATATTTGGTATAGGTGCCGTTGGAAATGACGAAAAGCTGCACATACTCAAACAGTCCGGTACCCGACCAAAACGACTCGCGGCTATAACGTTCAATTTGATTGAATGCCTCCTTGAGGTGCACCCCCCGTTTTTTGAGCTCCACATGCACCAGGGGCAATCCGTTTACCAGAATGGTCACATCGTATCGGTTGGGGCGCTGTCCTTCAAGGGCTTCATATTGATTGACGACTTGCAGGCGGTTGTTGTGAATATTGTCCTTGTCGATGAGATAGATGTTTTTCACCGAACCGTCGTCGCGTGTCAAAAGCTGAATGTAATCTTCCTGAATGATGGCCGTTTTCTCCTCTATTCCGTAATTACGGTTAGCAATTTTGCTGTTGAAAAACTGTTCCCATTCGGCATCCAAAAAACGATAATCGTTGAGCAACTCCAATTGCCGGCGTAAATTGGCAATCAAATCGTTTTCCGATTTTATGGGCAGATATTCATACGCTTGTGCTTGCAGTTGCGCGATGAATGCTTTTTCCAATTCGGCTTCGGATTGGTAATTTGTTTGGCGTTTGTATGCTGGCACAAATTCGGTTACCACCGTACTTTCGGAATTTTCTGATAATAAGTCGTACATCATAAGCACTGATTATTTTAACAATTTACGATTATCCATTCCTTCTTCCAGCACTTTCATCTGTTTTATAGCAATTTGGTTAAGCTTAATCAATCGTTCACTTTGCGGCATATTTTCATTAATAAAAACAGCATTCAAATTTTCCAAGTTAGAAAGGCATATGAGTTGGTTAATAGTTGCATAGTCGCGAATGTTGCCTTTCAGTTTCGGATTAGCTTCAGGCCACTGCTTGGCAGTAACGCCAAACAAAGCCATATTCAGGACATCGGCTTCATTGGCATACACCAGTGAGATTTGTTGAGGAGTAAGCTCGATAGGAACTAAATTCTGCTTGATGGCATCTGTATGAATATGATAATTTATTTTAGACAACTCACGTTTGGCACTCCAGTCGAGTTGCTTTTGTTCCTCTTCTTTTAAGCGCTGAAATTCACGAATCAGATAAATTTTAAATTCAGGGCTAATCCACATGGCAAATTCAAAGGCTATATCCTTATGAGCATAAGTGCCTCCATATCGTCCTGCTTTTGAATACAAACCGATTGCATTCGTTCGTTCAACAAATTCTTTTACACTGATTTTAAAACTGTTGAGACCGGATTTGCTTTTAATTATGGCGAATTCGCCATAATTAAAAAGAGGGTTGTTAACTTGTTCCCAAATACCCAAGTATTCCAACGTATTTCGATTTCGCAGCCAATCGGTAACAAAAAAATTTCCGTCTTTTGCTTTTATCATATCCGTAATGCAAATGTATTCTGCATTATTTGCCTGAACAACAGTAATCTCGGTATCTTTTACATGAATCTTTGCCATGATTATCGATGTTTTTTGTTCCCTATTCGTTTAGTTTTTTAAAGTTAAGCAGTTTCCCGCGATAGTACTCGTATTGTTTACGACGTGCTTCTAATTCTGCTTCTAATTCTGTAAATTTATCGAGAATATTTACAATTTCTTGTTGAACAGGAAGAGGTGGAAGGGGAATGAGAAAACCATTCATAATTTGCGAGTTAAGGTTATTTATAGTTGTCGTGTTCAAAGCAGATTCCAAGTACTTTGAAAAATTTTGTCCAATTAATAAGTGAAAAAGAAAACGGCTAATTAAATTATCTTTTGCCCTTAAAACAGCCATAAAACCACCAAATGTAAAATCCATATTTTCAAAAATATAGGCTACTTTTCCGATATGGTCTTTACTTCCACTCGCAGCACAAATTAAAATATCATTTCTTTTTAATATTTGGTTTTCTTTTACTCTTACAGTTGGTTCAACAATTTTTACATCATTAAAATTCAATGTATTAGTTTTTAAAGAAATATTATTTGCCCTAAGCACTTTAATTCCACTAAGGGATTGAGATTCGTCTTTCTTGCTATATGTTATACCTCTAACATATTCGCACACTTCACCTAATTTCTTATATTCCACACCATTAGGGCAATACTGCGCAATCAGTTCATCGATTTTACTCATTTTCTTTCCCTCCCCTTTCGATCTTTTTCTGAACAGCTTTGATGCTTTCAAAATAGGCTTTCTCTACCGGCGACAGCGTTTTGAGTTGATATTTGCGAAATTCATCATTAGCCTTTTCTATCGCTCGACGGTGACTGACACTTCCTGCATTGGATAGCAGTTTTTCGCCGGAGGCCGACAGAAGGTTGTCCAACTGCTTGATGTAATCGGCCATGTACATGGGACGATGTTTGATGG
>Ga0208695_1002337_pt1 | contig 13997 bp, 14 predicted proteins | sample AD_UKC111_MetaG_FD_184449 | JGI IMG/M metagenome (GOLD analysis project Ga0208695, IMG submission 184449) | Active sludge microbial communities of municipal wastewater-treating anaerobic digesters from Hong Kong - AD_UKC111_MetaG (SPAdes)... | ecosystem: Engineered > Bioreactor > Anaerobic >... | reverse complement strand
TAAGTAGATATTTTAATGAATTTTACGAGACATTTTGTCAATATAAAAGTGAACTAAATAAAAATCTAAAAATACATTCTGAAATAATTTCAAATTTTGTATACCTCACACAATATTTACAGTTTATAATTGAATTTTTGGACAGATTGAAGAATTACTCATCAAAACTGATTGAATCAAATGGAAATTAGATTTAACATTTTTCTTGCAATTTTTCAAAATCAGGTCTTTATTTTTTGATGTATCAATAATATTCTGGTGAAGATTATTTGTTTTCATTTTCACTATATTTTTTTACAGAAAAGCACTTAATCTTTTCATAAAATTTAATTAAAATTGAGAGAATAAATTTGAATAATATATTAATTTGAATAATAACTAAGAGGATAAGATATGAAAAAGGATATTCAACCAAAATATGGGAAAGCCATTATTAAATGTGCTTGTGGTAATGTTATGGAGACAATGTCTGTAAAACCAGAGATGCATGTTGAAATCTGTTCAGCCTGTCATCCTTACTTTACCGGTAAATCTGAAAGATCAATTGACACAACAGGTAGAGTTGAAAAATTTAAAAAGAAATATGGTAAATTAAATCCCAAATAGTATTTTTTATTTATTTAATTAAAATTTATTATGAAAGTAATTCTTCTTTCTCACACTGCTGAGCCTGAAAAACAGATTGCTCTGGCTGCTAATTTATGTTACTCAAATACCGATATCATGGAAATTTCGAAAAAGTTTTATAGCAAAGAGCAGCAAGAAAAGCTTATCAACATTTTGCTAAACAACAACCATCTTTCCCCTTTTGAACATGCTTCCTTTACCTTTGGGATTGAGGGTGTTAGTCGTGCCCTTTCTCATCAGCTCGTCAGGCATCGTATAGCCTCATATTCACAACAATCACAACGATATGTCACAATGAAAAAAGATGTTCCCTATGTTTTACCTCTTTCTATAGCAAAGAGCAAATATAAAGATGCTTTTGTAAAATATATTGATGAAGGAAAGAAACTTTACGATCTTATGGTTAAGGATGGAATCCCAAAAGAAGATGCAAGGTACCTTTTAACAAATGCTACATGTACAAATATTATAGTCACGATGAATGCAAGGGCTCTTTTGAACTTTTTTGAGCTGAGGTGCTGTCAGCACGCTCAATGGGAGATAAGGAAAATGGCTTTTATAATGCTTGCAGAGGTGAAAAAGGTAGCTCCAATAATTTTCAGAGACGCCGGTCCTTCCTGTAAGCGCGGGTTTTGCAGGGAGAACGATAATAAATGCAGCTGGTTTAATATTTTCAGTCGTCTCGAAAAGCAAGATCTTAATATGCAGGATCTATAGGTTCTTAAAGGATAATTTCTATCATGGTCTATATTTTTTCCCTTTATGATCTGGCGGGTTAAAACTATTATTAAGCAAGAATTTATTACTGGGATTTCTAAACGCTGCGAATATATTTTCCTTGATATCTGGAAACTCAAACAATAGTGAATCAATAAGTTTTTGAGTTTTTTTTCTTCTTCCGTCATCTCCTATTGTGCATCGACTTTTAAAAACCGGAAGATTATGTTTTTTCACATATGATTGAATCCTATCTTCAGATAAATATGCCAGAGGTCGGATCAGACAAAACTTATCTTCCAGTATAGAAAGTTTAGGAACTTCTGAAGCTAAAGTTCTATTGAAGAAAATGTTCATTAGTGAAGTTGTTACAATATCATCAAGAGTATGGCCGAAGGCTATCTTTTTTATATTTAAGGCTTCCGCCTGATCAAGTATCCACTTTCTTCTTATTTGTGAACAGATATAGCATTCATTTTTTCTATGATTTTCTTTCTTTTCGATAAAAGGTGTAAGATCTGAAAGCTTGAAATAAAAAGGAATATTTCTTTCTCTGCAGTAATCCCCAAGGATTTTATAATTTGTATCTTCCTTTGTTAGCGTTATATGAAAAGCTACTAGATTATAACTTTTTGGAAATATTCTAATCTTCTGGTTTTTATAAAGAAGATCGATAAGTGTTATAGAATCTTTGCCTCCTGATAGACAAACTAAAACCGTTTCACCTTCTTCAATCATATTATAATCGATTATCGCTCTACCCATAGTTTTTAAAAGTTCAATTTGTTGTATATCTTTATCTTTCATAACATTGCCTTATTTCGTAATTGGTGAAAAAATATATGTTCGCATATACAGAATCTGGGATGCATTATAAATATTATTAAAAGTATTTATTAATGGAGCATTATTAAAAGAGCCCGGACTATTCTGGAAAGATTATAAATAGCTATACAAAATCTTGCATTGATGTAGAAAAAGTCAAGAAATAGAGAAGTAGACGAAGAGCGAGAAGATAATTTGCCTGATGAACCTAAAATATTATTGTCATTTCATTTTGTAAGGTTTATAATTGGGAAAACTCTAAATATCTGGAGGTTTTTATGAGTATAGATAGACAAATACTAATATATATCATTATAGTTCTTTCTATAATTTTTATTTTTTATCAAATTTATCTGTATTTAAAAAAACACTTAAGAGTTAATGTAAAAGATAAATCTATTATTTATTCTTCAAATGCTCTGGATGCTTTTGTTGTGACAGATTATGTTTTTTACAAACCAGAAACAAAGAGGTTAAATATATGTTTTGTTTTCAAGTTTAAGAATAATGATTTGATGAAGGACTTTTTAACTGATCTTGGAGTAAAGTTAAGAAGATATAATTCTCAAATATTGAGCATGCGATTTACACAATTTATGAATGATTCAGCCTTTTCTATTAATGCTGATGATTTAACAGAATTTTTTGATAGAGACTTTAAAATCAGATCATCAGTATTAATATATGAATCCGGTCATATCGATAAATTTATTTTTATGAGAAATAGAAAAGTTAATCTTTTAAAAGGAACTGTTGCGTACGATATCATTTTTTCAACCTATGTCCTTTTCTTAATTTATATGAATAATCAGTATAAACATAATCTGGCAGATGGAAAGGTTGAAGATTATGAAAAACCATCTGAAAGTTCTTTATCTCATGAGAATGGAATAACCGGAGAAGAAAAAAAAGATAATCAAGAGGAAAATAATATAGAAAAGGAACAGAATAAAGAAGAAAAAGTCATTAATTTATTTGGGTCTATTGATAAATACATTAAAAAAGAGAAAAGTGAAAAAATAGGTTTATCTTGATAGTATTTGCCTATTTATGGGGGCAAAATCAGAGTAACTGATTTAATCAGTATTGTATTTCTTGAAAATTTAAGTATATTTCTATGAGCATTTATAATCAAAAAATCAATGGTAGAATTCTATTTTTATTTCTCTTATCAAGTTCTGGTTTTAGATATTCCAGGTTTTGTTTTTTTGTAAAAAGCCATTATTTTACTAAATTTTATATACTATTTAATAGATAATAAAAATGTAGCAATTAAAAATCAAAATTTGGAATATGAAAAGGGGAGGAAAATTTATAGCCTATGGATAGGATGAAAAATTTTAAGAAAATAAGTCTAGAACTTTTTATTGTCTTCTTTCTACTTCTAAATCTGTTTTTAATTACAACTTTTTCAAAGGGAAACAGCAGTGAGATTCAACTAAAAGACGAAAAGGTAGGATACCCGGAATATCAGATAATATTGCCTTCCCATATCCAGCCAGGAAAGGTTCAAATAGCAATAATTTTAGATAGGAGTATTAACGATATTTTGTTAAATGGCAATAAAATAGATATATTCGAGCAGAAAGCATATAACTTCCTTATTTTATCAGTACCTCTGGGTTATAAAAAGGAAAAAATAGATATAGAAATAAATTTTAATGGTGAAAAGAGAAGTTTTTCAGTACCAGTTGTCAACTATGAGCCTTATGAAAGTTCAGTGATAATACTTGAACCGGAGAAAGCTCAGATAAGATCGGATTCAAACAAAGAAAAAATAGATGAGGAAAATAAGCTTATTTCTAAGATAATTTCGACAAAGACTCCCTATCGAATTTTCACTTTGCCTTTCAACTACCCGCTGAAAAACATTGCTATATCTTCAAATTTTGGTAAGAAAAGGGATTACAAGGATTCAAAGGGAAATTATCTTTATTCTTCAACTCATCTTGGAGTTGATCTTAAAGGTGCTAAAGGGACTGAAGTCTTTGCATCTTCATGTGGAAAGGTTGTTTATGCGACAAATTCGCTTACTAGAGGGAATTGCGTTTATATCGATCATGGGCTTGGATTATATACATCTTACTTTCATATGGATTCGATAAATGTAAAACAGGACCAGATAGTTAATGAAAATGAACTGATAGGCAAAATGGGGAGTACCGGCCTTTCAACAGGACCTCATCTCCACTTTGGTGTAATTTTCAATCTTTTTAACATGGATCCTTTATTTTTCATAAAAGAGATAAATAGTATAGACGAAGTTTACCAGGATTATTTGCTAAAGATAGAAAATCCTGGTAAATAATTTAGCAAGCGGGAAAGTTGTATGCAAAATCAAGAAGAAAAATATAAGTCTTTCAAAATTGAACTGATTTTTGATCAGCTTGTAATTTATCGAAGATCTTTGCATAAGATACCAGAACCTTCACTTAATGAAGTTAAAACAGCGCAATACATTAAATGTACACTTGAAGGTCTCAATATTCCTCACAAATCTATAGCCCGAACTGGTGTCGTTGCCTTTATTGAAGGGATGGAGGACTATACGATTGCCTTTAGAGCCGATATGGATGGGCTCCCACTGGAAGAAAAAACTGGGCTTGATTTTTGTAGCACCAATAGCGGATACATGCATGCTTGCGGTCATGATATGCATATGGCTATCCTTCTGGGTATTGCGACATACTATGCTTCAAATAAACCACCATGCAACCTTCTTCTTATCTTCCAGCCAGCTGAAGAGGGGAAAGGTGGTGCACAGTTGATGCTTGATGAAGACATTTTCAAGGTATTTACAAAACCTTCTTTGATTTTTGGACTTCATGTTTATCCAGAACTTGAGACTGGCAAAGTGGCTTTTTGTCCTGGTAATGCCTGGGCTGGAAGTTGTGAGTTCGAAATAGATCTATCAGGCAAAGGTGGACATGGGGCTGAACCAGAGAAATCCACTGATCTTGCCTTTATTTTTTCATCATTTTACACATCGATTCAATCGCTTCTTTCAAGGAAAAAAAAGAGTAGCGATGTGGCTATAATAACCTGTGGAAAGGTAAATGGGTTTAATGTTCCAAATGTTCTGGCGGCTAAAGCTAGTATTGGTGGAACATTTCGTTTTATGGATAAGAGTATGTATAGTTTTTTAAACAGCAGCATAGTTTCAGTTCTTGATGGATTTAAAAGTATCTATGATTTTAACTATTTATATAAAGAAAATTCTGTATATTTGCCGGTAAATAATAGCATCGCCGTTAGTGATAAGTTTCTTTCTCTATGTGAAAATATCAAAAAAAGGAAGACGAATAATGATTTTCAACTTCAAATTGCAAAACAAGTGATGATATCTGATGATATAAGTTACTTTCTTGATAAAATACCCGGGATCTATTTTTTTCTAGGAGTTAAAGATAAAGAAGAGATAGCAAGGTTACATACAGAAGATTTCAACCCTTCGGAAAAAGCTCTGTCAATTGGATTTTGGCTGTATAAAATGATAATAGATAATTTTAAGTCTTTAATCTTATAGATGTTTTTTACCATGTGAAAATAAGGTTCATCCAGTAAATTAGTACTTTATTCCCGCCTTTCGACTGTATTGTAAAAAATCTTCTTTCCGGGTTTTAGACTTTAGATTTTTGACTATTATAAGCATTAGCAAATGTTATTTTTATAAATAATTCAGCATTTGCCGGATGAACGAATATGTACATACTATGCTATACAGTTATTACTTTAATGTTTAAAAGTGCACAATAACCGGAAGTACTGAAATAATTGGCAGGATAGGAAAAGGGATTATTATGAGTAATACCAGATCACCAAAAATAATATTAATGGTTTTATTGTTCTTATTGGGGATTATTTCCAGTTTTTCTTTTCAAAATATTAATACTCCAAATTACGTACAATTAATAGTTCAAGATCAAATGGGTCGGGAAATTGCTGACGCTGTTATCTCTTTTAACTTTAAAGTCCTCGGGATAACAGATATTACCGGATATTTCAGGTTTGAAAACAGTGGAGGAACTCTCTGTGTTTCAAAAACTTCATATTTACCACAGATTATACAAATACCTGCTTACTGGAATGGAAAGTTAAAGGTAAATTTAAGATACAATGATATAGAACACAATGATAGCATTGAATATAAAAGAAGAGTTCTACTTTTAGATTCACCACTTAAAAATTTCGATATCTGTATACTCAGTGGCAAAGGTTTAGAGTACCTAAAAACCGACAATAACGGCAATTTTACTGTAAAGATACCTTCAAACGAAGATGCAATTCTTTATTTTTCTGATTTTCAAAAAAATAGGTTGAATCTTTACTTTATTCCTTTAAAGTTAAGGGAAAATGATTCACTTCTTGTAATTAAAAATATCGATGAAAAAAAAATAAAGGTAGAGATAACTGAAACTTATCCTTTCTCCCTGGAACTTAAAGATAAGTTTAATTCATTTATTTTCCCGATTAAATACAAAAATTTTCCGGTTTCTCCTTATGAGATTTGTCTTATTACCTCATCATATAATCTTTTTGATAAATATACACCATTTATATATTTTAATTTTAGCGATAAACCTTTGTTTAATATTATATCTAAGGCTTGTGATAATATAAGATACTTTAATGATAAAGAATTAAAAAAAATCCTTTCTAAAATAAATTTTGACTTTGTTTTTCCTGTAAAAAATAGCATTGTTCTGAATTATCAAAGTTTTTTAGACACGATCTATGACAGACTCGATACAAAAGTCATTGATTCTATCTTTTTATTTTTAACTGAAAATATTGTATACTATTACAAATCTAACGAGTATTTACAGGTTGAAAAGAAGATGGAGCCATATGATTATTTGAAAATAAATGAAATTTTGAAAAAATATATTGATGAATCAAAGAAAGAAGTTTATGATATGGAATTACAAAAATACAATGAAATACTCAGTTCATTAGCATTTGCAGATCTTTTTGATAAATACCACAACAATATTGCACACCTTATCTTCAAGGACAGTTTGAAAATTCCATATGACTTTATAGGCGAAAATGTTTCGTTGTATTTTGAACTTTTTCCAAAGTTCAGTTATGATTATTTATTAAGTTCATCAACCTTATACTCTTCTTTCCCTTATATTATAATAAATATAAATATTACAGTCTAAAGTATAAAGTCCGGGGAAAAGAGATCATTTTATCTGACTTTGAAGAATTTCCCGTATTTTTATAAAATCCTTGATGTTTTCCGGATCCTTATAGTCGGGATAAGTCCATGGTAGTGGATTAAAAGTCTTATTGTTATATATAAGAGTAACCTCTGCATAAATTTTCTTTGATATCATTATCCTGTGTGAATAATCTTTTGTTGTTGCAAGTATAAGATTGTGAAGGGAAATATATCCTGCATCAATATTGATATTTCTTCTTTTGTCTGTAGAAAATTTCTTTTCTATTTCATCTGTAATATGTTTTATTTTGCCAAGCTCATATGGTTTTATAAGATGAGAAAATGAAATATACTGGCGAAATATTTTTTCACCCATCTCTTTTCTGTAATAATCGGTATAAAAGAATAAAATGGGTTTTGAAGCATAGTCTATTTTTGAAAATTTACTTTCTAAAACATTAAAAGCTTTATCTCTGATAATTTCATTATTATATAAAACACCTGCAAAAAGTTTTACCGCCTTTGGTTTTTTTTCTTCACCCATTTTCTTGTAGACCTACCGTAGTTTAAAAAAGTGGTTTTAAGTTATGCTTATAAAGCTCTCCACAGGCTTTATACATGCCAAACTCTGTAGAAAGCAATATTATATTATTCTCTTTAGCAAGATTTATAAGTTCTTCCGAAGGCTTTTTACCTCGAACAAGTAAGATGGCTTTTAGGTCCAGGACCTCGGCTGTTCTTATAACTTGAGGATTGTTCAACCCAGTTACCAGAAGAGCTATATCACTGTAATTTGAGCCATGTAAAAGCACATCACTCATAAGATCAGATGCAAAAGTGTAAAATACTTCAAACTCATAATCGGGACAGTTATAAACTGTAGCTTGAGTTATCTCAATAATCTCTTTTATTTTCATATATTTTAAAAATAACAAGCAATTCTTAATTGTCAAGGTCAATAAAAAATTTGAAAATTTATAAAGGTAATATATTATATATACAAGAGTTATTTTTTCGATAATTTTCTTTTTAAGTAAGAGGGATATTTATGAAATATGACTTTGTAAGTATTATACTAACAGCTGGTGGTCCCAAGGCTCTTTATAAAATTATTGACCAATTTGAACCGGATTTTCCTCTTCCTGTTCTTTTTCTTTCCAGTTTGCCACCAACCTTTGATGATATGTTTGTTCAGATAGTAAGTGAAAAATCTCAGTTACCCATAAGTGTAGTGGAGCATAAAACTTTTTTAAAACGGGAAATGCTTGTTTCAAAAGCAGGTTACTATTTTCAAGTTAGCAAAAATAAAGAGCTAAATATCAAAAAAATAGAACCAGATAAATGTTTTATAAATGAATTTATTAAAGATTCTTACTCAAACAATCTGAACTTTATAACAATAATACTTGCTGGTATGCTTATAAGTGATCAGATACTTGAAGCCTGTTCTTTTTTAAAGGAAAAGAATTATCCTATTTTAGTGCAGGATATATATTCTAATCCTAATATTCAGCTTCAATATGAAGATTCTCTTCCTGCGAAAATTATCGAAAATAACAGTTACACTCATAAAATTCCTCTTGAAAAGATAGTCCCTGCCTTAAATCAACTTATTCTTTAAAAACACTAATATATTGATAAATAAATAGTTAAATTGGCTTGATAAATTTATTTAGATTTGACAAAAAAGTTTAAAAGGAAAATCCATGTATGCTAAGCAAAATATTCTTATTGTAGATGATAACTCCCAGCTAAATACCATGCTTAAAACTATACTTGAATCTGAGAATTTTCGTATTTTTCAAGCTTTTAATGGTCGAGAAGCATTTAAACTTGCCATGAAAGAAAATATAGATCTTATTATTATGGATTTACTTATGCCTCAGATGAATGGAGATGCTGCCATAGAAGCAATATATCTTGTAAATCCAAAGATAAAATATATTGTTATCTCTGGTAATATGAACTGGATAGATAAAGAAAAATTAAAAAAGCTAAATGTAGTTGAATTTTTCGATAAACCTTTTGATATTCCAGTCTTAATAGAAAGTGTAAAAAAAGTACTTCTTGACTAAAAAAGGGATCCATTAAAAGGCGTTTGTATCGATAAACTTCTTTAAAGCAGGTTTATTAAGCGCTCCGACCTGCCTTTTCACTTCTTTTCCATTTTTAAAAATGGCAAGAGTTGGAATGCTGACTATCTGATATTTCATGGCTATTTCTGAAGAATCATCTGTGTTTAACTTGCATACTTTTATTTTGTCTTTATATTCACTGGCAATTTCTTCAACAATAGGAGCAACCATCCTGCATGGACCACACCAGGGAGCCCAGAAATCTACTAAAACAGGGATTTCAGATTTCAAAACTTCAGCTTCAAAGTTTTTATCATCAACTTCAATATAATTACCCATCAATATCCTCCACACTTTGTAAAAAGTCACGTAAATAAACTTTTTACAGCATATTCAGTAAATATTCATTTTTGTTTACTGGCAAACAAATAAAACATAATATATAGTCACTTGCATTAATAATATACAAATTTATTAAAAAAAGGTCAACAAAATTAAAACTTATAAAATCAAGCGAAAATGATTAAACTAAATTGTACCTTTCTTTAAAGAATAACTAACTTAAGACTTTGATGAGATTTCCTCTAAAATTTTTAAAAGTTCGGTCTTTTTTTGCTCGCTGGCAAAACCAAGATAGATATCAATAAGAGCAACAGCTTCCTTATACCTTTTAAGCTGGATTAATGCTTGTATTGCATAATCATATGCATCACCATATTTTTTATCGATCTCAATGGCTTTAGCACAATTATTGTACGCTGGTTCATATAGCTCATAGCTATAGCAAGCAATACCAGCCTTCAGGTAAAAAAGTTTAATAGCATTGCCAACAGAACTTTTAGTCTCGACTGTGTATTTTATCCTGCTTGAACCGGTTTCTATTATCTTTAAAAGATTTGCTGAATCTACAAGTTTTTTATCCTTATCTGCTATTATGCACTCTAAAATCCCGACATAGGTTTCAATATAAGCTGAAGAGTACTTAACAGCTTGATTGTAATAGGTGTAAGCCTTTGGCTTATCGTTTGCTACAAATATATTTGCAATCAATGTGTAAGTCTTTGCATAATTATCATTTCTAGTTTCAACATCAGATGTGTTTTTATTTTCATTCAAGGCATACCCAAAATAAGTAACTGATTTATTTAAATCCTGTTTTGTTTTTGCTTTATAATAGGCAAATCCAAGGTTAAAAAATGTTGAGTAAGATTTTTCACCCGAATTCACAGCTTTTTCATAGTATGTGATGGCAGAATCATAATCTTTTAAGCTGAAATAACAATATCCAATTTCAGTAAATGATGATTTATTCAATTTTTCAAGATCCGGATATTTAGCAAAAAGGCTTTTATCCATCTCCGCAACTTTTGAGAACATCGTTATTGCTTTATAAAAATCATTCTGTTTTTTTAAGAATAAACCATAATTAAAATATGACTTATATATATAAGATTCATCAAAGGAATTTGAACAATTTACAGATTTTTCGAAAAATTTAATGGCTTGCTGTAAATTTCCTAACTTTTCATAAGCCATGCCACCCCACATAGCCTCTTCAACATATACTGGCTCAGTGTTTGTCGATTTACTTACAAGGTCGACAACTTGTTGATATCTTTTCTGCATATAGTAAGCTTTTGCAAGCATGCATATCGTTTCTTTGTTACTGCTGTCCTTCAAGTAAGCCTTTGAAAGATGTTCAGCAGCCTTATCCCAGTTTTCCTTTTTATAATAGTAAGAACCTAAAAACTGATTAGCTTCAAGATTTTGAGAGTCTCGACTTAAAATATTTTCAGCTACTTTTTTTGCGTTCTCGATATCAGAAAGAGCAGCATATGAAAGCATAAGACCAACACTGGCTTCTATGCTTTTAGGATTTTTGGAGAGGGCCTTTTGAAAGGAGTCCTTTGCCTTTTCATAGAGTTTACTCTTATAATATATCTGGCCTAAAAGTATGTCCAGTTCATAAGCATCAGGGTTAAGCTGTAACCCCTTCTCAGCATTTTTTTGGATTTTCTGGTAGTTTTCAAGTGAACCATCATCAGAAGCATAATAACTATATGCCAGATCCTGATAAACTCGATAATCATCATTCTTGATCTTTAAAGCCTCATTAAAATACTCAATGGCTGCGAGATAGTTTCCATTTTTGTACTCAGCTTCTCCCTTTTTTAAAAGTTCTTCATACTGCTTTTGTTTCTCATCTATCTTTTGTTTATCGTTTTTATCTGTTTCTTTAGCAGTTGGTAGCTGTTTAGCTTGTTCAGCTTCTTTTGGCACTATGACTATCTGTTGAATAACTGGTTCATTTTTATTACTATTTTCATCGGTAGCTATGTTTTCCCTGTTCTTTTTTTCGTTGATAACGAAATCCAGCAACTCTTTTGCCTTTGCATTTTCAGGATCTGTAAGTAGAATAGACTCTAAGAGTTTTTGAGCTGATTCATATTCTTGCTTTGATATGTAGTATTCAATTAACTTAAATTTATTATTTTCTTTTGACCCAAAGGGTTTTAAGATAAGCAATAAAGCTCCGAGGATCACAATAGCAGAAACTACGATTAAAGTTATTTTTAGATTTTTTTTATTCACGGACATCTCCTTATCAAACAAGTTTAAATGTATATTCTCAAATAATTTATATAAGAGTATAAAAAACCGGGCATTAAGTGTATCTCTGTTATAAGCTTCTGGTAATATTAAAATTTATTTTATTTAATTTTGCCCTTATAAAGGGTAAAGTTCTTTAGAAGTTTAAATGCATATTTTTTAACTAATATCAATCATATTTATCAAAAAGTGATATCGATAGTTTAGCCATCTCTTCTAAAATTTGTTACAGTAATTTTTTTATATAAAATGCAATTTGTTTTGCATGTAAGAGTTATAAGATATTTTTTATAAAAAAAATTCTTCAAATAGCCCTTTTATTGATAAAACTTTCTCGATATCTTTTTATCCACAGGAATTCCTTATGATTTTATGATCTTTTTTCATATTCATGTAACCAATACGAGTTAATTAAACCTTATTCACAATGCTTCTTCGCTATCCGTTGGTTCTGGTGGAACTTCTTCTATAATCGTGGTAGTCTGGATTATATTATCAATAAGAGAGGTATCGATATTGGAAGTAGAAGATGTTGATGAAGAACTTGTGGAGGTTGAGGTCGATGTGGATGTTGAAGCAGAATCTGTTGAAGTACCAGTTGAACTTGTTTCAGGAAACTTAAAATTTGGATCCTGTAGCATCTGAATAAAATATAAAATTTTCTCCTTTTTAACAGGATCTGTGGGATTCTGAACATATAAGGTCCAGTATTTTATTGTATTTTCCTTATCTTTCAAGAAATAATAACAAAAACCCATATTAAGAAAAACCGAACTATTATCTGGTTGGATATTGAGAACCTTCTGAAAGTAATCAATGGCATTTTGATATTGCTGAAGATTATAATATGTAAGAGCTATATTATAATAAAATATATGAGTGTCCCTATTGAATTCAACTCCTTTTAGATAGTAAGTAAGTGCCTTTTGAAAATCTCCTTCAAAAAAAGTAATGTTACCAAGATAGTAATATATAATATAATTTTCTGGATTTTCTATGAGTGCCTTCTCAAGAAAAACCTTGGCTATCTGAAACTTGCCTTCAATGTAATATGCTTCACCTTTTTGAAAGTTAGATTGCGAATCCTGAGCACAAACTAAAGGAGATAAAACAACAATCATGCAAATTAAAAAAAGAGTTTTAATAAAGACATTTTTAGTATAGAAATCGTTATAAAGATTAGAATGCAAGAATTTAGATAGATAATATTTAATAAAATAAGATAAAAAATCAGGTAAAATGTGAAATCTTAAATTTCTTTTTTCCATATCTTTTTTTAAAGAATTTTTAAATACTTTGTGTATATAAAAAATTTTCTTTCCCCTGGACATTTAATTTATCATAAAAGCAGAAAATTGGAATAATTGGATAAGTTACCTTAATCTTGAAAAAAAATAGTGCAAAAAAGGTGCGGAATGGTATAAATAAAGAAAAAAGCGGTGATCCCTCGAATTCACTAAAAAGGTGATCACCGCTCCAAAAAGAAAACTATGAAAAATATAAAATATTTAAAATTAATTGCAAAAGAAAATTTAAACATCGAATCTTCAGTTGGTATGTTACCAATTTTATCATTTATTCAAAAAATTGGAATTAGTAAAGCTATACTTGAGGCTTCTGGATTAAAAGAGGGGAAAGCTGGTAAAAAGCAAGTTGCATTACTTATACTCTGTATCCTTGCTATTATTGATGGAACAACAAATATAAGACAAATACCTCATTTTATACAAAAAAATAGACATTTATGTTCTTTATTAGGTTTTAAGGAATTACCAAAATATGATGCTATTTATAAACTTCTGAAAAGGATAAATAAGGATAATAGTTTTGTAAAAAAGATAAAAGCTAAGATGCAGGATATAATAAAAAAGTATTATATAAATGATCAAGAAGCTATAATAGCAGATATAGATGCAACATATATGGAAACCAAAAAAGAAAGCGGTAGTCTAAACTACAAGAATGAAAAAAGCATA
>Ga0208695_1002336_pt1 | contig 13999 bp, 12 predicted proteins | sample AD_UKC111_MetaG_FD_184449 | JGI IMG/M metagenome (GOLD analysis project Ga0208695, IMG submission 184449) | Active sludge microbial communities of municipal wastewater-treating anaerobic digesters from Hong Kong - AD_UKC111_MetaG (SPAdes)... | ecosystem: Engineered > Bioreactor > Anaerobic >... | reverse complement strand
GAGATCGGATTTGCAGGCGGACACGTATTCAGGTTTTCTGCTCGCGAGGGTACCGCGGCAGCAAGGCTGCCAGGGAGACTGCATGGAAGCATTACAGCTGAACGAAGCCAAAGAATGCGCTCATTACTGGAAAAGCAGGCACAGCAGTTTGCTTTGGATTTTCTAAACAAGGAACTCACTGTATTATGGGAGACTTCTCAGAAAACCGCGGAGGGACAGTGGTTATTGAGTGGGTTGAGTGACAATTATCTGCAGTTCCAACGCATCTCGGCTGAAGATCGCAGCAATCAAATTGAGCGGGTGGTGGGGAAAAAATATGATAAGGGAATCATTTCCGCATAGGGGTGATAAAAATTGAGGAAGAACCAGTCGAACCTTGAGCCTTCAACTTTCCAGATTTTTTCTGATAGAGCCGGTTTAAAATAATGTTATGATGTATATGTGGTGGATTGATTGGTTTCATCATTCGAAGTATAATCACTGCCTTTGCCTTGAATGACAGAAAGTGTGATGAAAGATTATGAGTATGGAAGATCATAGTGGCACTACTGTTTTTCGCCGCGCTGCAGAATATGTGCCGAAGAAAAACTGGCGCCATTTTCTTATTGGAAGACCATTATCCACAGCAGATGCACCACACCAAACCATTGGTAAATTCTTAGGATTGGCAATTTTTTCCTCGGATGCCATGTCTTCCGTAGCCTATGCGCCGCAGGAGATGTTAATTATCCTCGCGGCAGCAGGTGCTACTGCGTTACATTTATCTGTCTCGATTGCCATTGGTATTTGTGCTTTATTGGCCATTCTGATCATTTCATACCAGCAAACTATTCATGCATATCCTGATGGGGGTGGTGCGTATGTCGTTGCTCGTGATAATATCAATGACCTGGCTGCACAAACTGCAGCGGCTGCTCTATTAACTGATTACATCTTAACCGTATCGGTCTCGGTATCTTCTGGCGTTGCACAGCTGGTTTCAGCATTCCCGATGCTGGGACCTTTCAAGGTAATCATTGCGGTCATTTTCGTGCTGCTGGCCATGGTGATCAACCTCAGGGGTGTGAAAGAATCGGGAACGGCATTTGCCATTCCAACATATTTCTTTCTGCTAATGATGTACGCTACTCTGATCTTTGGGTTTGCCAAATTAATCCTGGGAACTCTGGGGGCAGTGGATTTACCCCCCACGGATTTGATGGAAGCGCATACCATTTTAGAACCGATTTCACTGTTTCTGATCCTTAAAGCATTTGCATCCGGTACGACGGCTGTAACCGGCGTGGAAGCCATTTCAAATGGAGTGACTGCATTCAAGGAGCCTCGCAGCAGTAATGCGGCAAGAACCCTTATCTTCATGGGATTAATCCTGGGAAGCCTTCTGTTCTCAATCTCTTACCTGGGTAACCATGTGGGTGTATTACCTTCTGAAGAGGAAACCGTCATATCGCAACTGGCGCGCACGGTCTTTGAATCTCGAGGAATTTTGTATCTTTTAACCATTACTGCAACGACTATCATTTTGATCATGGCGGCGAACACTGCGTTTGCGGGATTTCCACGCCTGGCAGCAATTGCTGCCGCCGATGGTTATCTTCCAAGGCAACTGACTTACCGTGGAAGCCGGCTTGTCTTTTCCAAGGGAATTGTTGCGCTGGCGATCATTTCAAGCTTACTGATCATCGTCTTTCGAGCTAGCGTTACCCGCTTAATCCCGCTATATGCAATTGGCGTCTTTATGTCGTTTACGCTTTCTCAAGCGGGAATGGCAAGGCGCTGGTGGAAGACCGGAAAGTTGAAACCAGGGGAGACGATCGTTGAACGGGGTTCAACACTCCACGAAGACCGCGGATGGCTGCATAAGATGATTATCAATGGGGTTGGCGCTGTTGTTACTGCGATAGTGATGTTCGTTTTCGCTGTGACAAAATTTACTGACGGCGCCTGGGTGGTGATCATACTGATCCCGATTTTGGTATATGCGTTTTCTTCTATTCACAGGCATTACACAAGATTAGCGAAAGACTTATCGCTGGATCAGTATGCTCCTCCCGTGCGTATCGCCAATCAACGTGTTTTATTATTGCTGGGAGGTGTTCACAAGGGTACGCTCGCAGCACTGCGCTATGCCAAAACACTTTCAGACGATATTACTGCTGTGCATATCTCTATTGATCCAATCGAAACCGAAAAATTGAAGAATAGATGGGAAATGTGGGGTGATGGTTGCAGGCTGATGGTCATTGAATCTCCATACCGCTTGTTCATCGAACCATTACTGGAATACATCGAAGAGATTGACAAAAATCGGAAACCGAATGAAATAATTAGCATCGTTGTTCCGCAATTTATTCCAAGCCACTCCGCAAGCAGTTGGCTTCACGCACGAACGGCCGATACATTGCGGAGAGTCTTGATGTCACGTAAAGATATTGTGATCATGGAAGTTCCATATCAGGTACACTAAAGTCGAGGAAGAATGAAAGTAATTGTTGTCGGTTGTGGTCGCATTGGTGCTGAACTGGCAAATAACCTGTTCAAACAGGGACACCAGGTGTCAGTGGTGGATGAAAACAAGAATGCGTTTAATAATCTTCCGCCGGAATTTGAAGGACGCATTCTGGAAGGCGATGCGCTGAATCAGGATATTCTCATTCGTGCAGGGATCGAAAACTGCGATGCTCTGGCTGCAGTAACCAATTATGATCCGTTAAATGCAGTTGTGAGTCATGTGGCAAAATCGGAGTTCAACGTACCGGTTGTTGTCGCCAGGAATTATGATCCGAAGTTGAGAAAACTTTTCGAAGTATTCAATATTCAGGTTGTCAGCTCCACGAGCTGGGGGGCGCAGCGTGTCGAGGAATTGTTGTCAGACTCAGAAGTGCGCACCGTATTCAGCGCAGGCAATGGTGAAGTGGAAGTATATGAATTGCATATACCGGCTGAATGGGATAATAAAAAGGTCAGTGATCTGATCACCTGTAATGAGTGCAAATGGCTGGCAGTGACACGTGCTGGAGCCGCCGTTCTTCCTGAAGCAGATACAGTACTCAAAACGGGAGATGTATTGACTGTTGCCGCAACGATGGGGGGAATTGCAGATACCCGAAAGAACCTCAAGAACAGGAAGGTAGGTTGATATGTTTGTTGTAATTGCTGGCGGAGGACGCACCGGTACACAACTGGCAAAATCATTGATCAGTATCAACCATAAAGTAAATCTGATTGAATACCGCAAGGATATACTCACCCGCATCCATAAGGAAATTCCTACCGAATCAATATTCTCGGGTAATCCTTTGGATACTGATATTCTTGAGCAGGCGGATATTCAACATGCCAATGTATTTGCTGCCACCACGCCCTCGGATTCGGATAACCTGGCATTGTGCTACCTGGTACGCGAACATTATGGCGTGAAGCGTACGATCGCCCGGGTGAACAATCCGCGCAACGCCTGGCTTTTCGATAAGAAGTTCAGAGTAGATGTGGCTGTGAATCAGGCTGATATCCTTTCCCGCTTGATTGAGGAGGAAATGTCACTGGGTGATATGATGACTCTGCTCAAGCTCAGGCGAGGAAAATATTCACTTGTTGAGGAAAAAGTTCCCCAAAATGCTAAAGCAGTTGGAAAGGCAATTAAGGACCTAAAGCTGCCGGGTAAATGTGTCATCTCCGCTGTAATCCGAAATGGGGAGCTTGTTCTTCCTCAGGGTTCAACGATTATTCAACCAGATGATGAAGTGCTGGCAATTACTGATCCAGAGGGTGCAAGGCAGATGGCGGAACTATTTGCCATGCCGAATCGTTCGTGAATACCTTTGACCAGTAGACAACCTTAGTGTATAATCCAATTTTGCGGATTTATTAATCAAGCTGATGACTGAGAGGAAGTAGAATGACGAAGAGGACTTATCAACCGAGAATTCGCCGGCGCGTACGTGTGCATGGTTTTCGTTCACGCATGGCAACCGCTGATGGACGCGAAGTATTGAAAAGAAGACGTGCCAGAGGCCGCCATAAATTGACGGTTAGCATGAACAATCACGTCAAGAAGATATCCTGGTAACAAGGTTTTATTGTCCGGAACTGGTGAATATCCAAAATGTTCGATGAGGTTACGGGCAGGGTAATGAGTGAAACAGAAGTATCGGTTAACCCGATCGATTGACTTCAAGCGGGTGAGGCGTTTGGGAAGATCATATGCCCACCCGCTTGCAGTCATTGTTATTGGTGATGGAGAAGCAGAGAATCCTAGAATCGGTATTGTTGCCACGAGGTCCATTGGATCAGCGGTTCATCGAAACAGAGTAAAACGTCGTTTGCGTGAAATCGCGACTCAAATTCTTCCAGAGTTGATGGAAAAAAAAGACCTTGTTATCATTGCCCGAGAACCAGCGCGAGATGCATCATTTATAGAAATCCGTTCAGCAGTAATTGAGCTGCTGGGAAGAGCAAAAATAATTGTCTCAAACGATTATGGTACAGGAAGATCAACATATTCACGTTGAAGAGCCACGGTTGCGTGATCTTCCTCTAAAATTAATCAACATTCCACGGATTCCAGTATTATTATTAATCCGTTTATACCAGTTATTGATTTCGCCTGCATTACCTGCAAATACCTGCCGTTTTTATCCGTCTTGTTCTCATTATGGATACCAGGCAGTTTATAAATATGGTGCGATTAAAGGTACATTAATGGCAATCTGGAGAGTATTACGCTGTAATCCGTTCAACCCAGGTGGGTTTGATCCAGTACCTTGATTTCATCTATCCATGGACCCCAATTTTTGATAAGGGAACAACACTTATGAATATGAAACGAATGAGCCTGATTCTTGTAATTGTATTGCTGGGATTACTCCTGACGGCATGTTCCGGTGCGACTGCAACGAACGCATGGTCGGGGGCATTGATTTCAGGCGATACCGTCTACTATACCGGTTCAAGCATGGTTTATGCCCTGAGGGAAGATAACGGAAATATCATCTGGGAATATCCGGAAAAGGCTTCTGCATCGAGATTGTTTTTCGCAGAGCCGGTTCTCGCAGGTGACCAGTTAATCGTTGGTGATTACGGTAAACTGCTCACCAGTCTGAAAACTACGGATGGCACAGAAAACTGGCAGTTTACTGAAGCCAAATCACGGTATATCGACAGCCCGCTGGTACTCAATGATTTGATCATTGCTCCAAATGCAGACCATAACCTTTATGCTCTTGATTTGAATGGCCATGAAAAATGGAGATTCACGGGCGGAGCTGCGTTTTGGACAAAACCAGTAACCGATGGTGTGACAGTCTATGTTCCCTGTATGGATCATTACCTGTATGCTCTCGATGCTTCTACCGGTGAAATGAAATGGAAAACAGACCTGGGTGCGTCACTCGTTGCACGCGCTGCGTTGGATGAAAACGGCACCTTGTTCCTGGGAAACCTGGACGGTGGTGTTTATGCAGTGAATGCAGCAGACGGGGCGATTACCTGGCAAACCAGAGTAAGCGGCGGGGTTTGGGCAGAACCGGTGATATATGAAGGAAAGCTGTATTTTGGCGATCAATCAGGAACTATCAATATCCTGAATGCTGAGGATGGAACACAAGAACAATTTGTTCAAACCGATAGCGCAATCCTTGGCCGAGGAGGTCTGTTTGAAAACGGGATCATCTTTGGCAATGAGGACGGCGAATTAATCATGATCGGTTTCGCTGGTGAAAAGGTTTGGACGCGGACAGTGGATGGAAAAATTTACGGAAACCTTCAAACCAGCGGCGATAGGCTCATTGTTATTGTCAATAACGGTGATGAACCCCTGGTCGCCATGGATGCCAATGGAAACCAAAATTGGTATTTCTCAGCCAAGTAATAAGGATGGATTGAAATGTGGGAAACGATCATTATTGAACCGTTCATAAACTTACTCTTGTGGATTTACAACCTGGTTGGGAATTTTGGTATTGCCATTATTCTGTTTACGACATTAACCAGGATCATTTTGTATCCCTTGACCCAGAAGCAGATCAAGAGCTCAAGAGCAATGCAGGAACTGCAGAGCGACAAGCGATACATCGAAATCCAGAAAAAATATGCCAACGACAAGGAAAAACTTGCCCAGGAGCAGATGAAGCTCTACCAGGAATTAAAGATCAACCCTCTTTCTTCCTGTCTTCCAACCCTGATACAATTTCCAATCATTATTGGACTTTACCAGGCACTGATCCAATCATTGGCATCTGCACCAATCGATTTGTTGAACCTCTCCCGGCATATTTATCCCAAGCTGCTGCAGATTTCTGAAATCTTGCCGCTCAACAGTAAATTCCTGTGGATGGAAATGGGGCAGCCCGAACGTCTGTATATTCCAGGGATCAACTTTGGAATTCCAGTATTGGCCATTGTTGTGGTTATCACAACCTATATTTCCACCAAGATTATTACTCCTCCCTCGCAACCCGGAGCCAATGATCAGAGTGCGATGATGACCAAAATGATGAACCTGTACATGCCTGTTCTCATGGGCTGGCTGGCCTGGTCGCTTCAATCTGGCCTGGCTATCTATTTTGTCACCACCAACCTGATCCAGATCGCTCAATATGCCATCTCAGGGAATGTGCACTGGGGTAATCTATTATTCTGGAAGAAAAACACTGAAACACCTGTAAAAAAATAGAAACACTCAAATAATTTCGAGGAATGTATGAGCCAAGAAAAAACCACATTGGAGATCATTGCACCAAGCACTGAAGAGGCAGTAGCGAAAGGCCTGGAACAACTCGGACTTACCAAGGATATGGTGGAAATTGAGATCCTAGACAGCGGCTCGAAGGGACTTTTGGGCATCGGCGGACGGCAGTCACGTGTTCGCCTGACTGTCAAACCATTTGAAAAGATACTTGAGGAAGAAGATGTTCAAACGGAAGTTCCCCAAGAGGTGAGCCATGTTGTTCAAAGCGAGAGCCGTGCGATCGATGAATCGCAATTGAGCGAAGAAGAACAGCAAAACCTTAAAACAGCAAAGTCTGTGGTGACCGAACTTCTTGAGCGAATGCGTGTCCGTGCCGAGGTGACCACGCGATACATTGAACCTCAAGATGAGAAAGATGACCGCCTGGCAATGATCGATATCGAAGGCAAAGACCTGAGCATCCTGATTGGAAGGCGATCGGAGACCCTAAATGCCCTGCAGTACATATCCAGCCTTATCGTCAGCAAAGAGCTGGGGCGCTGGGTTCCAATGCTCATTGACGTCCAGGGGTACCGCAACCGGCGTGAACGGCAGCTGCGTCAACTGGGAAGAAAAATGGCTGAGCAGGCCATCCAAACAGGGCGCAAGCAAACCCTTGAACCAATGCCAGCCAATGAACGTCGAGTCATTCATCTTGAATTACGTGATCATCCGCAAGTCTTTACCGAAAGTGTTGGCGAAGAACCTTACCGCAAGGTAACGATTTCGGTGAAAAGCTAAATCGAATCCCTATTAAAGGCCAAGACCAGTTCAATTTTGAACTGGTCTTTTATATTTACCGGTTGGTATAATACAATAGTTGTCTGACATACACCGAATGGAGTTCAAATGAGAGCAGTTGATATTATTATCAAAAAACGTGATAAAGGCGAGTTGACCGGAGAAGAGATCAAATTCTTCGTAAACGGTATGGCTCGGAATGAAATCCCTGATTACCAGGTATCTGCGTGGGCGATGGCTGTCTTATTGAACGGTATGACTGACCAGGAAACGACTGATCTGACCCTGGCAATTGCGAATTCTGGAGAGGTATTGGATCTTTCGGGGATCGTGCCCATCGAGGTGGATAAACACTCGACAGGTGGAGTAGGAGACAAGACGACTCTCGTGGCCGAACCCCTGGTTGCTTCCTGCGGATTGCCGGTAGGGAAGATGTCAGGCAGAGGGCTGGGATTTACCGGTGGAACTCTGGATAAGGTCGAATCCATCCCGGGTTTCAATGTCAATCTATCTCAAGAGGAATTTATCCGTTTACTGAGAGATGAAGGACTGGTACTTGCAGGACAGAGCGGCGACCTGGCACCGGCGGATGGAAAATTATATGCCCTGCGCGATGTAACCGGAACTGTCCAATCCATTCCTCTGATTGCATCTTCAGTGATGAGCAAGAAAATTGCCGGCGGAGCCAGAGGGATTGTGTTGGATGTGAAGGTCGGAACCGGTGCATTTATGAAAAACCTTGATGAAGCCAGGCAGCTTTCACGCTTGATGGTAGCGATTGGGAAACTCAGCAACAGGCGGGTCGTCGCACTGCTTTCTGATATGAATCAGCCGTTAGGCAAAGCTGTCGGAAATGCGCTGGAAGTAAAAGAAGCCATCGACACTCTCAAAGGGAAGGGACCTGCGGATTTCACGGAACACTGCCTGACCGTTGCTACTCATATGCTTATGTTGGGAGAAAAGGCCGGAGATCTGGATAAAGCACGCGCGTTGGCTGAAAATGCCCTGAAAACCGGAGCTGGCTTTGAGCAATTCCGCAAGATGGTGATGAACCAGGGCGGAGATGTTTCGTATGTTGACCGACCTGAGAAATTCCCGGTTGCACCGATAATTCGTGATGTTGTTTCTCCTGAAAGCGGTTATTTATGCCGCATCGATGCTCTGACCATCGGCGAGACCTCGGTTGAGATGGGAGCGGGAAGGGCAAAGAAGGAAGATCTGATCGACCATTCTGTTGGAATCATTATTCATCAAAAGGTAGGCGATTTCGTCGAAAAGGGGAAACCCTTATTCACCCTTCATGCAAAGGACGAATCCTCATATGAAGCGGCGAGAAAGCGGATTCTCTCTGCTTATGAATGGTCTTCGAGCCAGTGCGAACCGCTGCCGTTGTTCTATGAAGTGATTCAATAATTCACGTTGATTTATTCAACAGAATATGGCATAATCGAAAAATCAAAAGTGATGATGGAAACGAGTATGCTTTTACCCCCTCCCAGCGAATCCGGAAATGGTGCGAGCCGGAAAAGGTGGAAAAGCTGAAAATCCTTCCGGAGCTGCAATCTGAAAGCAATCGCAAGTAAGTGCGCCGGCTGTTCTGCCGTTACCCTGAACCTGGTCTATCCATGCGGATGTACCTGATAAGTGCTCGATCAATCGAGAAACAGGGTGGTACCGCGGGAATTTTCTCCCGTCCCTGACCAGGGACGGGAGTTTTTATTTTTTATGGAGGAAGTATGTTCAAGCCTGTACTGCCAAAGCTAGATGTTACACGAATGGAACTCAAGGTCCTGCATCACTGGCAGAATCACGATATTTTTCATAAAAGTATGTTTGAACGGGAAGGAGGACCGGAGTACGTGTTCTTTGAGGGTCCCCCGACTGCCAATGGGAAACCGGGCGTGCATCATGTACTGGCGAGGGCGTTCAAGGATATATTCCCCCGTTACAAAACCATGCAGGGATACCATGTTTCACGCCGAGGCGGATGGGATACCCATGGGCTTCCTGTAGAGATTGAAGTCGAAAAGAAACTTGGCTTCAAAAATAAACAACAAATTGAAGACTATGGTATTGCCAAGTTTAATGCGTTATGCCGTGAATCTGCCTTTACCTACATCCAGGAATGGGAAAAACTCACTGACCGCATCGGTTACTGGGTGGATCTTGAAAAAGCGTATGTTACGTTTAAGAATGAATATATCGAGTCCGTTTGGTCTATCCTACGAAATTTCTGGGACAGGGACCTGCTTTACCAGGGATATAAAGTTGTACCCTACTGCCCTCGCTGCGGTACTCCGCTTTCGGATCACGAGGTAGCCCAGGGTTACCGCGACGCGACAGACCCATCGGTATTCGTGCGCATGCCTCTTGTGGATACCCCGGGGACTTCACTGCTGGTTTGGACCACCACCCCCTGGACGTTACCGGCGAATGTGGCCGTAGCAGCCGGGGCAGATGTGGATTATGTAACCGTTGAACGATTATTGGCCGACGGCTCGAAGGAGAGGTTGATTCTCGCCGAATCACTTCTGGCCAGCGTTTTTGGAGATGAACCTGTAGAGGTCATTAATAAATTCAAAGGGAAACAGTTGAAAGGAAAAAAGTATCACCCGCTGTTTACCTTCCTGCCGACTGAAAAACCAGCGCATTATGTTGTTTTGGGTGATTTTGTCACCACGGAAGACGGTACTGGATTGGTGCATATCGCCCCGGCGTTCGGTGCCGACGACATGCAGGTGGCGATCGAACAAGACCTGCCTATCCTCTCCACGGTTGCAGAAGATGGGACTTTCATCAGCGAGGTGACTTCGTGGGCGGGCATGTTCATCAAGGATGCCGACCCGTTAATTATTCGTGTATTAAAAGAGAGGGAATTACTCTTCCGTGAAGGGACTATCGTCCATACTTACCCATTCTGCTGGCGCTGCTCAACTCCACTGCTCTATTATGCACGGCCAACCTGGTATATCCGCACCAGCCAGTTCAAGGATCGCATGGTGGAACTGAATAACCAGATCAACTGGTATCCTGAGCATATTAAAAAGGGACGCTTTGGGAACTGGCTCGAGAACAACATCGACTGGGCGTTGGGCCGTGAGCGATATTGGGGAACTCCGCTGCCGGTGTGGGAATGCGAAAGCTGCCATTCACAGCACTGCATTGGGTCGATCCAGGAACTTGCTGAGAAATCCGGTAAAAACCTTGAGAACTTTGACTTGCACCGACCTTATGTCGATGAGATCCAATTCACCTGCCAGGATTGCGGCGGCAGAATGCGCCGGGTGCCGGAACTGATCGACGTATGGTTCGACTCAGGTTCGATGCCGGTCAGTCAGTGGCATTATCCGTTCGAGAATAAAGAGGAATTCAAGCAGCAATTCCCGGCTGATTTTATCTGTGAAGCAGTCGATCAGACACGCGGTTGGTTCTATTCATTACACGCCATCAGTACACTCCTGTTTGATACGAACTGCTACAAGAATGTCATTTGCCTGGGATTGATCCTTGACGGACAGGGACAAAAGATGTCGAAATCACGCGGCAACGTGGAACGGCCGTGGGATGTCATCGAGAAGAACGGTGCAGATGCCATGCGCTGGTATCTGTATACCGCCAGCCCTCCAGGACAGGAACGGCGTTTTTCCAGCGACCTGGTTGGAGAGGTGCTGCGCAATTTTACCCTCACGCTGTGGAATACTTATTCGTTCTTCGTGACCTACGCTAATCTTGATGGCTGGACACCAGATGCCTCTGAGAAGCTGGACTACAGCCCGCTTGATAAGTGGCAGCGGTCCATGCTGCATACCTTGATCCGTGATGTAACTATTGCCCTGGAGAATTACGATGTGCTGGGTGCAACAAGGCCGGTACAAAATTTTGTTGAGCAGCTTTCCAACTGGTACTTGAGACGCTCGCGCCGACGTTTCTGGAAGAGCGAATCCGATTCAGACAAACGGGCGGCGTATGCAACCCTTTATGAAAGCCTGGTAGCTTTGAGTCAACTGCTTGCTCCTACTATGCCTTTCATTGCTGATGAACTTTATTTGAACCTGGTAGGGTCGGTTGATGCTGAAGCGAAGGAATCAGTTCACCTGACCAGGTGGCCGACATTCGATAACAGCGTGATCGACGAAAAGCTTAACCGAGAAATGGCTTTGGTTATGAAGCTTACATCGCTCGGACACGCAGCGCGCAACAAAGCCAACCGCAAGGTCCGCCAGCCGCTCGCTGAAGTAGCTTTCTCTGTAGGCAGTCTCGAAGAGGAAAATGTGGTCAGGCAGTACGCTGAATTGTTGACTGATGAGTTGAATGTAAAGAAGGTACGTTTGCTCAATGCTGCTGGTGAGGCAGTCAGTTATTCATTGAACCCGCTGCCCAAACAACTTGGTCAAAAATACGGCAGCTTATTCCCTGAGATCCGCAAGAAGATCCTGGGAATGGAAGTGGATAAGACAGCCATCAAACTCATGTCAGGCGAGACTATCCCTGTAGAGGTTAATGGACAAATACTTGAAATCCTACCGGAAGAAGTGGAAGTCAGACTGCAAGCCAAGGAAGGGTATTCAGTGGCATCGGAAGGTGCGTATCTGGCCGCACTGGTGACCGAGCTGACACCGGAATTGATCTCCGAAGGATTGGCGCGTGAGTTTGTGCGCCGGGTCCAGGATTTGCGCAAGACTGCGGACCTGGATATTGCTGACAGGATCAACCTGTATTACACCGCGACTCCCGGGCTGAAAAAGGCCATTGATGCGTATCAAGGGTATATCAAGGCTGAGACGTTGGCTCTGACTCTGGTGTGTAGTGAACCCCCTGCGGACGCTGCCAGGGTGGAGGATGAATTCGATCAAGAAAAGGTAACCGCGGGACTCGTAAAAGTCTAAATAAAAAGGGCTCCGAGAGGAGCCCTTTTTCAAAGCCGGATCTTATTCTGGGGTAAAATTCAATCACAATAATACCGGGAGCGGTCATTGAAAAAATTCATTCGAAATATAGTTTGGTTATTGCTGGTGGCGGCGATAATTGTTGTTCTTGACCAATATACAAAATGGCTTGTGCGGTCAAACCTTGCATTAGGAGAGTCATGGTCCCCTTGGGAATGGCTGGCGCCTTATGCCCGCATCGTGTACTGGAAAAATACCGGCGTCGCTTTTGGATTGCTGCAGGGAATGAACGTGGTATTTATCATTCTCGCATCCATTGTATCGCTCGGCATTGTCTATTATTTTCCGACCATTTCAAAAAGCGATTGGTTGATTCGGCTGGCTCTCATGCTTGAACTGGGCGGAGCTGTGGGTAACCTGATCGACCGTATCACCATTGGTTATGTTGTAGATTTCGTCTCGGTGGGTAATTTTCCCGTCTTCAACGTTGCCGACAGCTGCATTACAGTAGGTGTCTTCATATTATTGATAGGGGTATGGGTACAGGAACGCCGGGAAAAAAAGCTGGTCAAGAATGATCCAGATTCGAATGATTCGGTGAACGAGACGCTTCCGTGAGTGGCGGCAGTTTTACTTTTACGATTCAATTGGGGCAGGAAGAACGCCTGGATAAATTTCTGGCGCTGGTGCTTGCTGAGCATTCACGTTCGCGCTTGCAGGGTTTGATCAAAGACGGACATGTAAAGGTAAATGGAGTCATTCATACGAAGACTGGCTTGACATTGGCTGCAGGAGACACAGTTGAAATTGTCATCCCTGACGTTGCACCGGTTGAATTGAAAGCCGAAGAGATACCGCTGGACATCCTTTTTGAAAACTCCGATCTTGTTGTCATTAACAAACCTGCCGGAATGGTTGTACATCCTGCACCGGGACATTCGAGCGGAACCCTGGTTCATGCAGCATTGGGCATGGTGGATGACTGGGAAGGTATCGGCGGAGAATTACGGCCGGGTATTGTCCACCGTTTAGATAAGGACACCTCCGGATTGATCATTGTGGCAAAAAATGATAAGTCATTGCACTGGCTGCAGGATCAATTCCGACTGCGGCATGTAGAAAAGGTTTATCTTGCGCTCGTGGACGGAAAACCGCCAACACCCGTAGGCAGGATCGAAGCAGCCATCGCACGCGATCCTTCGCACCGAAAACAAATGGCAATAGTCTCAGAAGGGAAGGGCCGTTCTGCTGTTACAGAATACCGGACCATTCAAGAGTATTCGCATCACACGTTGATTGAAGCTCATCCGCTGACTGGAAGGACACACCAGATCAGGCTGCACATGGCCTTTATCAAGTGTCCGATCGTGGGCGATGCAGTCTACGGCAAGAAGAAGCCAACACTTGAGATCGAACGCCATTTCCTGCATGCATACCGCATTACTATTACCTTGCCGGATGAAGCAGACCCCAGGACATTTACCGCACCGCTGCCTGACGATCTGCAAAAAATACTGAAGGAATTGAATTAACTCAGGAGAACCTATGAAACCGATCGATATGCGTTCCGATACTGTTACCAAACCCACCCCCGAGATGCGTGATGCAATGGCACGCGCCGAGGTTGGGGATGACGTTTTCAGTG
>Ga0208695_1002324_pt1 | contig 14058 bp, 12 predicted proteins | sample AD_UKC111_MetaG_FD_184449 | JGI IMG/M metagenome (GOLD analysis project Ga0208695, IMG submission 184449) | Active sludge microbial communities of municipal wastewater-treating anaerobic digesters from Hong Kong - AD_UKC111_MetaG (SPAdes)... | ecosystem: Engineered > Bioreactor > Anaerobic >... | reverse complement strand
AATGGTAACCTCAAAGTGGAATACGACAGTCAGGAAGATGCTTACAAAGCGATGTTCACTGATCTGACAGCCGCCATCAACACCCTGACCACGTACGTTGCAGCCAATCCCGACTCAAAGCCGATGGCCCAATATGATGGCATTTATCAAGGCGACTTCAAACAGTGGGTTAAGTTTGCCAATTCATTAAAGTTGAGAATGGCTCTCCGCATCCGTTATGCTGATCCTGCTCTAGCCAAATCAATGGCTGAAGAAGCTGTCAACCACATCATCGGCGTGATGACCGCCAATGGCGACAACACCAAATACAATTATGTGAAGGGTAATCCTATCACGGTAATGTGGGACGCTTACAAAGATACACGCGCTTGCGCCGATATCACTTCGTATATGTTGGGTTACAGCGATCCACGTATCAGCAAATACTTCCAGACATCCAGCGAGATAAAGGGTAAGAAAGGTTTCTTCGGACTTCGCTCGGGTATAGCTACCGAGAGTGAGACTTGGGCTTGCGAATATTCGGCTCCCAACATCAACAAGAGCGATCCTCTGTACTGGATGATGGCATCCGAAGTTACATTCTGCCGTGCTGAAGGTGCTTTGCTGGGATGGAACATGGGAGGTACAGCCAAGTCGTTGTACGAAACAGCTATCAAGCAATCTTTCGACTTATGGGGCGCATCGGGATACGACACTTATATCAACGATGAGACCAACAAACAAGCCGACTATGTCGATCCTAACGGAAAGGGGTCTATAGCTGCTGCCAGCACCATCACCATCAAATGGAACGAAGGTGACACACAAGAGAAAAAATTAGAACGTATCATCACCCAGAAATGGATTGCACTCTATCCTATAGGTCAGGAGGCTTGGAGCGAATATCGCCGCACCGGCTATCCTAAGTTCTTTGCGGTAGCGCAGAACACCGAATTTGCAGGTCTCATTGTTGCCATTAGAATCCCCTTCCCCTACAGCGAATACGAAAACAACCACGAAAATGTAGTCAAGGCTACAGACATGCTCAACGGCAAAGACACCTATTCCACCAAACTATGGTGGGATAAGAAGAACAAATAACTTATCGTCGAACAAATAATAATAGTACGAACATGAAATTGAATGTTTTAAAAACGCTGTTGCTCATCATTTCAGGCTTTACCCTCTTGGTAAGCTGTGATGATGCGATAGAGATAAAACCAAAATATACCGAAGACTACCTCAGTACAAACAAGAGTGAGGGATATTATAAAGCTCTACGCGACTATAAAAAGTCTGATCATCAGGTTGCATTCGGTTGGTATGGCAACTGGACAGGCGTAGGTGCCTCTTTGGCCAACTGCTTATCGGCTCTTCCCGATAGCACTGACTTCGTCTCGCTTTGGGGCTGCTGGAAGAATCCCACTAAAGAAATGCTCAAAGATCTGAGATATGTACAAGAGACAAAAGGTATGAAGGCATTGGTATGCTTTATCATCCTCGACGTCGGTGATCAGATAACTCCCGAGGAACATTCGGGCAGTTTGGCAGATCGCCAAGCTTATTGGGGATGGAAGGACGGAGACAGTCTTGCCATTGATAAGTCTATCCGAAAATATGCCAATGCCATCTGCGACACCATAGACAAATATAAATACGACGGTTTTGACCTCGACTGGGAACCTTCTTATGCCCAGCCTTTCCAAACGCAGAAATCTATTGTGCCATACATCAAAATCTTCATCGACGAAATGTCAAAGCGCCTCGGTCCGGAATCAAAGACAGGACGCCTCTTCGTCATCGACGGTGAACCGGCTCACGAGAATATCCCGAGCTCGTATGGAAAGAAGTTTGACTACTTTATAGAGCAGGCATATTATATTTCGTCTTACACAGGTCTCGATGATCGTGCTTCGGCTGTCATCCGCAAGTACTCGGACGTGATGAATATAGCCGACATAGCCAAGAAATATATCGCTTGTGTCAACTTTGAATCGTATGCCTCGAGTGGCGGTTATGGTCAGTTTTATGGTCGCAACGGTTTGGCTCTACCCCAGTTGGAAGGTATGGCAGCATGGAACCCATATTACGACGGCAAGACTTACCGCAAGGGAGGAGCCGGTTCGTATCACATGGAATATGAATATAGTGTAACGGGCAAAACCGGTACCTATCCTTATTTACGGAAAGCTATTCAAAGAATGAATCCTACTGTACAATAAATAAATAAACAGATATGAAAAAAAGATTATTATATACTACTTTGGCTCTGGGCGCTCTGTTTTATCTGTCGTCTTGCCAAAATGCAACTTACGATGTTATAGAAAACGGTATTTACATCTCTGAGGCTGAGAACGGGAACTTGAAGAAAGTAACGATAGACGATACAGGCGGTAAAGCAACCGTTACGGTTCGTGCAGCAGCTGCCAGCCTCAACGACACACACATCTCTATTGGCGCAGCCTCAGCAGATGAACTGGCAGCCTTCAATAAACGCAACGGAACATCGTATGTGGCTCTCCCCGCCGACAACTACTCTATTGGTAATACGGATGTCACACTTGCAAGCGGCAAGATTACGGCCCCTTCAGTAGAAGTGAAGATCAAACCTCTCACAGAAGAGCAAATCAATTCGGGCGATAAGTTCGTATTACCCATCAGTATCCTTTCGGCCGATGGTACGATACAGCAAACCGCAAAAACCATGTTCTATGCCATTGACCAGGTCATCATCACGCAAGCTCCTTACCTGAAGAATGGAAATATCAGTGTAAAGATGGACAAACAGATCAAAACCCTGCCCTGGACACTTGAGTATCGTGTTTGGGTGAAATCTTTGGATCCCCGTTCGGCCATGTCTGTTGAATCATGGGGCGCAGGTCCTGCAACCGAAATCTATATTCGCTGGGGTGATGCCAATGTAGACGGCCGACTTATTATGATGAAAACGCAAGCTGGACAGTTTATCAGTACCAAACAAGCCAAATCGGGCCAATGGTATCACCACGCCTGGGTACACGACGGAAAGACGGTTAAACTGTATATCAATGGCGAGCTCGATGCTCAGATGGATAGTCCGGGCAAGATAAGTGAACTTGGTAAAGAAATGGGATTATACACTGGTTATATCGGTAGTATGTTTAGCGAGTTCAGATTCTGGAGCGTAGCACGTACACAGAAACAAATCAAAGAAAATATGTTTAGTGTCAATCCCGCTGCCGACGGTTTGGAACTCTATCTGAAGCTGAACGAGGGTTCAGGCAAGACATTCAAAGATTATGCAGGCAAGAATGGCGTTACAGCTACTGCAACAGGCGACGTAGAGTGGAATCAAATTCGTTCAGATCAACAATAAGAAGAAAGGACACGAGTTATGAGAAAAATTAATATTAAAAATTCTATTTTAGCGTTGCTGCTTATTGCACTCTCGGGTACATTTGCAGCATGCAATGACGATGGAAAGACCTTGATATATGGAGATGAGGTCGGCGCTCCTGCCACCAAAATATATCTGTATAATAGTTATCCCTTCACCACCTTCACGGCCAATGTACATTTCGACCGTTTGAGTAACGTGACAAACGTTAAAAGTGATGAGGTGAAAATCCCGGTGTACATTTCGAGAGAAGCCGAGAAAGATATACAAGTTAAGATGAGTGTGGATACATCCTTGGTAAGCAAATACAGCAAGCAACAGATGCTCGAATATAAGTTGTTCCCAGAAGAATGCATCAAATTAATAAATGATGCTGTCACCATCAAAGCAGGAGAACGTGTATCTGCCGATTCTATCCAAATAGCGATACAGAATACCGACAAACTGGCCATCGGCCGATATGTATTTCCCATGAGTATCTCTTCTATTTCTGATAAGTCAATAGGCATACAAGAGAATATGAAGGCTATATATTATACAATTATCGTATCAGAATCGTATATCAGTGTAAGCCGCGATGCTCTGCCTAATGCTACAGACTTGGATCGAAGCAAATTTATAATTACTTCTGATGCCTGGGCCGATCCCAAGAAGTTGGTAGACAACAACTACAGTTCTTACTGGTATGCTTACGACGGCGAACCATTGTACATCGATTTAGGTAGCGAGCAAGACATCTTCGGACTATCGTTGTCACCAGGCTACTCTTACTACGGATCGTATTTCCCGAAAGTTCTGGTATTGAAAGGTAGTTTAGACGGCAAGGCCTATACTGATATCGACAAGTGTACGATGCTCTCACCTAAAGGCTCTTCGTCCAAGCCCGATATTCAGTATGTGAAGTTTAAAAAGACGCACCTACGCTATCTCCGTTTGTCTTTTGACTCCAGCTACGGATATGCCACTGGTATCGGAGAACTGCACGTATTCATATAAATTATAGCAATTTTTTTTGAACTTTTGTATATTAGAGGGCACGGCGTTATTTTATCGCCGTGCCCTCTTTGCTTTCTATTCAGTATATTTCAATGCTACGAGATTCGTTCTAACAGTATCCATATATCCAACAATAATTCATATCGTATAAAAATATTTCTCTTTTGCTTGCATATTTTAAATTATAGCTGTCAGGTAAAAATCGGATAGACGTTATTATTTACTTATAAAGCCTTATAAAAGGCGATGCTTTTTATCTATTTTCAAAGCAATCCCTATGTTCCATCGAAGAGCTCCATTTGTAAGGATTCCCCGGTCCATGCGCAAAAGTCTGTGATCTTTTTTCCTCCAATTCTTATTCGTATGAGATTTCCTTGTATCTAAGGATGCAAACTGTTAAATATCTGCCTTAATCTTCATTTTTGCTACCTGATGAAAGTCTTCCTTTTTATTTTTGATAACTCCAAGAGAATTTAAGGAATGACCGTCAGAATGCCGTAAAATAGTTAAAACTACTTAAAAGAACAGATATAACTACACAAAGTAGTTGTGTAACACATTTTATTAGTTATCTTTGCGGCAGATATTAAACTGGTATTGAAAACTTAAAGGAAAAAGAATATGAAGAAACTAACTAATAAAGAACGGGAAATCATGAAACTGTTTTGGGAGCATGGACCAATGTTCGTTCGTGAACTGCTGGACTTCTATCCCGATCCAAAACCGCATTTCAATACACTTTCCACGATGGTTCGCCGTCTGGAGGCCGACGGATGCATTGGCCACAAGCAGTATGGCTCCACCTATCAGTACTTTGCCGTGATGAGCGAGGAGGAGTTTGCCAAGAGCAGCGTGTCCAGTATTATCTCTGATTACTTTGATGACTCTTATAAGAGTCTGGTCTCTGCCTTCGTCAAGGATGAGAAATTGTCCGTCGACGACTTGCGCGAGATTATTCAAAAGGTTGAGGACTACGATAAAAAGAACTCGTAAATGATGGCATTTCTGGAATATGATGTAAAGGTGGCCGTGCTGATTGCCGTGTTCTACACGTTCTATCGGTTGCTGTTGGCGAAGGATTCGTTCCACCGACTCAATCGTGTGGTGTTGCTGCTGACGGCTGTGCTCTCGTTTGCGCTGCCGGTCTGCGTGATTACATTCCATCGCACGATGGTCGTCAAGAGTCCTGCGGTATCCGTCGAGACGCCGGTCGTGAAGCCCCTGCCGAACGTGATGCCGCTGCCCCAGCAGAAGTCGCAGCCTTTGCGGCGGGTAGTGGCCGATAAGGCTGTTGCTTCGCCCATACTTCCGATATTGCTCACGGTGCTGTTCTTCTTAGGGATGGCAGCGTTGCTCATCCACAGTTTCGTTGATTATTTGAAGATAAAGAAACTCATTCACGATTGTGATGTATATCCTCGGGCCGACGGTATCCGGATTGCCGTCAGCCCATTGCCTATCGCCCCCTTTAGTTGGATGAGGACCATCGTCCTCAGCCGTCAGGACTATGAGGAGGGTGATGAGGCTATTCTCATGCACGAACTGGGACACATCCGCTGTCATCACAGCGTCGATGTCGTCCTGGTGGAAGTCCTTACTGCCCTTCAATGGTTCAACCCCGCTATATGGATGCTGCGCAGCGACCTGCGCGCCATCCACGAGTACGAGGCTGACAGGCAGGTACTCTCAAGCGGATTCAATACCAGTCAATATCTACATCTTTTAATCCGTAAGGCTGTTGGCATGGGCGGGTACTCCCTTGTCAATGGATTTAATCACAGTACCCTCATCAGGAGAATTAATATGATAACCAATCCAATACCTCGGGGGCATCGCTGGCTCAAGGCTTTATACATCTTACCCGTAATACTTTGTTCGCTGGCCATCACCGCCCGTGTGACCACTCATTTCCAGTCGGCCTCGAAAGGGGCGACCTCTAACGGCACAAATGTGAATGATGTCAATCCCATCCCGTACAGTGATTCTGCCGCTTCTGTCTTTTTTGGTAAAACTCACATCATGTTTCTCGACATGGAAGGTATCGAAAGTGAACAACTTGTCACTAGTAGAACTTTTCATAAGAATAATAGAGAAGAAATTATATACTATAGTCATTGGGGAGACCCCCCTTTTTCTACTATTAAGCACCTTTTCGTTGTCGGACTTCCGCAGAACTGTTGGGTAGAAGTCCCGGGCATGTCATATCGGGAAGACATATGCCTGAGATGGCAGCTGAACGACCAAACGACCACCATGAAACTGGATGGAAAACCCTTTGACCTTAATCATTTGCCTAAGTTGCCGTCGTCGGCACTAAAAAAGATGGAAGTCAAGTATGGCGGAAAGGGCATCATCGTCAACCTCATCACCAAGGACGTCACGGTTCCCGCCTCTATAAAAGGGAATGTGAATTCTGTCATCACCATCCTGTTGCCCGGTGAGAATGACATCTCCTTTGGCGAAGGCATCCGCCGGAAGGGTGAATGGGTTGCTGCGGGTTCATCTTGGGAGAAGAAAGACCGATATGGACTGTCCGGCATCCGCGGTGAACTACGGCTGCGCCAGAATCTGCCAGGCTTCCACGTTTATGTGTACGCCAGCACGGAGACAACGCAACAGGAAATAGATCGCATGACGGCTATCTTCAAGGAGTTGAACATTGGCAGCGACAACTTCGAAATCGTTAAGAATCTCAGTAAAACCCATCTGACGGACGCCGAGATGCGGGAGTGGGCGCTGCAGCATAAGCGGGAAGGCACGAAATATGACGACCTGCTGGGCTTAATGATTAATAAGGGCGTTGACTATCTGGATATTCGGGCGCAATGGCATATCGTCAAGGCAGTCTATGGGAAGAAATAAGCATTCCCTTTGTACACTTATATAAAAGGGCAATTCCCCAAGTACCACGGCTATATATCTTATAAAAAAGCCACGCAAGAGGATAGCCGCGAAGCAGAACCTGCGGTTACAGAATTGAACTGCTTTGCGGTTCAGTAATCATCCTTATGCTCATCTGTCTGTGACGTTTTTTATAAGATGAGGCAGTATTCTCTTTCCTGTTTCGTTGTGGTACAAATGGGGATAGTCATTAATTTATCTTTGCATCAGAATATAAAACTTTTAAAAAAATGAAATTTAAATCAATAATCGCTTTGTTCTTGCTGGTATTCTCAATGAATTCTTTTGCTCAAGATCAAGCTGTAGTCGTAATTAAGAAAACTGTAGCTGTGGATACTTCAAAGTATGAAATTAAATACTCATTGAAGTTTAAAAATAGCATCAGTGATAAAAAATATGAGTCTGATGATAGAATTGTGCAGATAGGAAAGAATTATGTGAAGGATTATAGTGAAATACTGCTCCATTGTGATTCTATTGGAACAGAGTGTATTCCAAAGGGAAAGACATTTTTAGGTTTACAACAGGAAATTTTTCCCTATGAGGTATTAAAAAACAATGTAGAAAAGAAGTATAACATTCAATATAGAACTTTCAATAAATTGACCATAAGTTATGATATGCCGGTAAAGAGGCAGGATTGGCAGTTGGTGGCTGATACGAGTATCACGGTGCTGGGCCGTCACTGCAATATGGCTAAGTTGAATTATGCAGGAAGAATCTATACTGCATGGTATGCCATGGATATTCCCGTGCATTATGGTCCTTTTAAATTTGAGGGTCTGCCAGGACTGATCATGAAGATTGAGGATGCAGACGAGAAGTATATCTGGACTGTGACTGGAATATCAAATAAGCATGAGCCAATTAATAGAAATGTTTATCAAGATACTAAGGTTACAACTCCTGAAAAAGCAAACTTAGCGGTTCGGAAAATGTTTAAAGATCCCGTGGCCTTTTCAGAATCAACGGGCACACCCGTGTACAAATTTGTGCATGGAAAGTTAGTACGAGCCACGGGGGAACCAATACCTTTTGAACCCATAGAATTAGAATAAGAAAAAGACTAAAATCAGTTAAGTAAAAAAGAATATGCCACAGATGAATAGGAAATTCAGATTCTCTTTGATTATATTTCTGCTGCTGGTGACCTTCAATGTGAAGGCTCAGCAGCAGATTACAGGCAAGGTGCTTTCTGCAAATGGAAAGCCTATTGCTGATGTGAATGTAATTGCCAGTGCAGTGAGTAATCTGAATAAGGTTTATGCCTATTCCATCACGGATGATGACGGCAAGTATTCCCTGAGCTTCAATATTCAGGAGGATAGCGTAAGAGTATCGGTGACAGGATTTAATGTGGCTACGCACACGTTTGTAATTCCAAGTAGTAAAAAGATTTATAACATTACTGTTAAAGAGGAAGCACAGCAACTGAAAGAGGTTGAGGTGAAAGCTAAGAAGATTTATTCTAATGGCGACACCATCAACTATAATGTGGCATCTTATTCCACAGGAAATGATTTTTCCATAGGTGATGTGCTGAAGCGTATGCCTGGAATTGACGTGAGTGAATCAGGCGCTGTCTCGGTGAAAGGAAAGTCCATTGAGCATCTTTACATCGATGGCACCGACTTGATGAAGGATAGGTATGGAATAGCTACCAATAATCTGGATCCGAATAATATTGCTACGGTGCAGGTACTGGAGAATCATCAGGACATAAAAGCTCTAAAGGAATTGACTCCTTCGGATAAGGTCTCGATAAATCTGAAACTGAAGGAAGGTGCCAAGAATGTGCTTAATATCATTGGCAACGGAGGCGTGGGATATGGCGACAAGATGCTCTGGGATAACAGCGTGATCACTACCCTGTTTAGTAAGAAGCCTCAGTTTTTCGTGACTTACAAGAACAACAACACCGGCGAGGACCTTTCACAAGAGTTGCAGTCGTTTGACTATGAAGAGGCAGCCCCATATCAGGGCACTCTCACAGGAGTGACATTCCCTGCGTCGCCTGCTATCAGCAAGAACAAATACTATTTCAACAGATCGCATTCTATTACTTTGAATCATGTGTGTAAGCTCGGAAAGGATGAGGAATTGGGAATCAATGGCGTTTATTCGTATGAGCATGAAGATAGAAGCGGTTTGACCTCACAAAGCCATATGCTGAACGATAATTCAATTTATCGTTTCAATGAGGTGAATGATGGTGTGATGCGTTCGCACAATATCAACGGTGACCTGAGCTATTATCTGAATGACAGCACTATTTACCTGAAGGAGGCCCTGAAGTTTGACTATGGACATGTAAACGGCTTGGTGAATACTTTCAACAAGATGAATATCAAGCAGGAAGGCAATCTGGAATCGTATAGCTTGATGAATGTGCTGAGTATTATTAAGACATATAAAAATCTGACAGGATATAGTTTTAGGTCGACGATTTCCTGGACGAAGAACCCACATAGCCTGCAGGTGACTCCTAACCTTTTCGGCGACAGCACAAGCACAAACGACCTGTATCAGCATGTGGAGATGTACACTTTCAACACAGATAATCATTTCGGTCTGGAGCAGGCTATTGTGCTGGGAAAGGTGCTTCTCACTCCTTGCGCTATTCTGAAATACAAGCATGACAAACTTAACAGCAATCTGCATGGATTCAGAGACCGCATATATGACAACCTTCTTACCATGGACGATTGGAAGACGGGAGTGGATATGAGTCTGCGCTATCCTGTAGGAAACTTCGAGATTACTGCCAGCTGCCCTTTGGTCTATCGATTTATGAATCTGAAGCAGGAGAATTCGGCCTTGAATGAAAAGAGCACGGGATTCTTCTTCGAACCGAATTTCAATATCCGCTATCAGCCGGGCTCTTCCACCGAGATGACTGTAAATGGAGGTATTTATAATAGTGTGCCTTCGATAGAGAACCTTTATTGTGAGCCCGTGATGTCTACCTACAGGAGTATGACCGCTTATTCATCCTCCAATATCTTCACGGCAAAGACCTATAGCTGCGGCTACAGTTTCAATTACAAGGATATTTTCAATATGTTGTTCTGCGGATTTGACCTCAAATATAACCACGGATGTCCGGAGATGCTTTACGGCACCGAATATAAGGGCGACGTGGAGAATGTCACCAGCAATAAGACCAACTCTGCTTTCAATAGTTGCGAGATGACAGTCCGTGCAAGCAAGGGCTTCGACTGGAAGAGAATGAAGGTGTCGATGAGTGCAGGATATCATTTCTTCAATCAGCCCATCCTCCTGCAGAACGAGGAATGTAGATATAAGGGCAATACCTTCGCAGTGAATTCGAATGTATCACTGCAGCTTTTCGATGGCATGGAACTCAGCTATGATGTGGCCTATGAAAATCGCCAAACCCAAATGGATGGAGGCGACGCTGTGCCGAGAATGATCACGGTTTCAAATAAGTTGAAAGCATCTTGGAATATCACAAAAAAATGGGGCGTCACAATGGATGGCTATCATTTCTACGACAACCTCAATGATGATAACAAAAATTTCCTAATGGCAGATGCAGGAATGTTTCTCACAATAAAGCATGTGAGATTCACCCTCAACTTCAATAACATACTGAATAAGACCACCTACAGCTACAGTAGAATAACAGATTTGTCGACATATAGATATTCCTCCAATATTCGTCCCCGGAGCATCATGCTTAAAATCAGGTTTAAAATATTATAGTGAATACTTGCAAAATAGAAATCCACCTTTACGCAAAAAGAAGAGAACTCCATGGTGGGAAATGTTAGTTCCAGACACTTTGAGGTTGGCGATTCCCCTTCAGACTCTCGTTTCACATTTCCAATATTTTTCTTTATTATTATTATTACGATTATCTCCATTTGTACCAAAGATTACGAATTTACAGTCTCGTGCATAAAAGGATGATCGATATGAAATTATATTTTGTTGCGCTTCTTTTTCACTCTTGAAAGCGCAGTTCTTATAGCACCTTCACCTACTCCCAATCTTTCAGCAATTATAGCTTGTGACATTCCTAAATGCTGTAGAATAAATATGAGTTTGTTCCTATTAGTAAGGTTATGATATTCTTTTTCAAGTTCATAGAGATAATTGGCATCAACAATTTTATAATATTCTATGAAAGCCTGGAAATGGTATTTTTCCCAAGTAACAATTGATTTCCCATTTAAGATGTCATCATAGCAGTGACGACCATCAGCAAGGAAGCCATTATGACGTTCTTCTATTTTGGTTATCTCCTTTGACAGTTTATTTATTTTGTTTTCCTGCTCAATACGTTCCGCGTCTGTATTAGCTATAATTTGTTGTGCTTCTACTACCTGTTTTTGCAAAATAGAAATCTCCAATCTATCATCTGTAAAAATAGATTTCATTTTCTGGACTCTGAACCTGAAATAAATAATAAGGATGCCAATACTTAGAATGAGGACCAGGATAGCCATTAAGATATAAACGTATATACGTTGTTGCTTTTGTCCTCTTAATTGCTGCTCGAAATTGTTCTGCGCCGTCTCCAAGTCCTTTCGATTATCAGCTTTTAAAATGCTATCTACTAATTGCACTAATTGCATCGAAAGTAAATTTGCTGATTTATAGTCATGATCCTGCAACTTCATGTCACGTTTCAGTTCTATGAGTGCATAGTTGTTTTTCCCTTTCTGTTTCTTCTCTGCTTGATTAAGAAGCCGGTAGGCACCGATTTTATTCCCTTGATTATATCTGCGGGCAGCCATATATAAAAAAGGTGTTATGTTGCCTTGATGGCTCATAGCCTTGCGCATAAACTGCTCCATCATTTGTGGATTTCGCAACTGGTAATATTGTCCCAAAACTTCTAAGACATCCATCTGCCCTTTCCCACTCATTCTTGGTAAAAGTTTTAAGAGGTGTTGCATACTCAACTGGGCCTCCCTTGCTCTTCCCAACCCATTAAAACTCAACGTAAGCAAATAATACTCATATCCTTCCCAATCAGGCTTATTTAATTTCTGAGCTAAGGGTAATGCTTTTTGTGCATATTGTATAGCTAATCCCAACACTTCGTTACGCATATTATAGATTGCAAGACTTTCATAGATATGGTGTTTTGTTACATAATCATTTCCTGCAACAATTTGTTCAGCCTTCTTATACAACAAAATACCTTCTTCTACTTTCCCCTGATAACACAATAGTTCACCTTTCAAGTAGTAGCAGCGTGCTAATAGACCATAGTCGCTAGTTTGTTCATAGTAAGATATGCTTTTGTCTAAATCAGCCTCTCTTCTGATAGGTTGAAACGACCTCCATGCAGTCTGAATAGAAAGAAAATTATATTTGGCAAGCTCACTTTCATTCATGTCCATTCCTTTAATTTGGTGCAGTTTATTTTCTGCATCATTTAGATTGTCTACAGCCAAAAGCGAATCAACAGTTGATAACTGCCTTCCTGTGAAGGAATTTGTACATCCTAAAAGAGTAATTGCACTCCATAATACGATGACGAGAAAGAGGGGTTTTGTTGTTTTCTGCATATTTGCAAAAATACAAAAAAATAAATACATTTCTTATATTCTTCCGCAAAATCATTAGAGACTTTATTACATTTTAGTGGTAAAATAAAATGTAAAGAACATATAATTCACTTGTAATAAATAAGTTACGATGTTTTGTAATGTAACAAAGCTAAAAAGTTTTGCTCGAAAATATTTTGTCGTATTTATTGAAATCCCTACATTTGTAGTGAATAAAAAATTAATTCCTTATGAAAATACCCGTAAGTCCTCAAGAATTTAAGCATACATTAATGAGTAGAATACATGTGTTTGATCCTTTAACTGGTAATACTGTGAGATTTTATGGTAATCTCATAACGTTTGATCTTATCCATTAAATAATTCATAACGTTGGAGCCAGATAATATCTGGCTCCAACGTTACTAAAAACATTGAAATATGAAAAGAACTTATTTTTTAATTTTGCTATGTATCGTAAGCCTGTCTGCTTTTACCCAACAGATTAGCAAACTAGACAAAAGCGTGAATAAAATGATGAAGCAAGCAGAAAGCTATATCCCGGATTTTCATCGCAAATCTGTCACGGCTTCATATCCTATATTCAACGTCCTAACCAAAAAGGAGTATCGCAAGCTGACTTTCTCACAGGTTCCTACTTATAATCAGATTGACCAATATTTGGATTTCGATCATGTAGAACTTGATTATATTTTGGCGAAGACCCCTGATAGTATATGGTATTTAGCAGGTATATATGACAATTATGATTCTTTTTACTATTTCAAAAGTGCGAATAATAAATTATTTGATTATTTAGATAGCATTAAGCCTGATCGTGTGTATAATCTTTTCGGTCGAAGCTATTTAATACTGATAGAAAAAAACGGTCATCGGTATTTGATCAAGGAGATAAACAAGCAATATCGGCCATGCGAAATCATTGATATTGTTCCAAATGTTACAGATTTTAATATCTGGTATTTCCCATACAATACAAAAAAGACGCTAATCTATGCTACCTAAATTCTGATTCATTGTTCCAAGAACAAAGTTACAACATAATGACCGAATAAAAGTTTAAATGATATACTTCTGAAGTTTCGCATGTGAATATACATGCATCCTGCGGCATTAAATTTAAACATTCGATTTAGAACATGGAACTTATCATTATTGATAGGAATATAAAATGATGAACAGCAATAAATTTGAATATTTTTTAAACGCCATACACTATTGTCTTTGGCTCGGTGACATAAAGTTTGGCGACTGGGTGTGGAC
>Ga0208695_1002321_pt1 | contig 14070 bp, 8 predicted proteins | sample AD_UKC111_MetaG_FD_184449 | JGI IMG/M metagenome (GOLD analysis project Ga0208695, IMG submission 184449) | Active sludge microbial communities of municipal wastewater-treating anaerobic digesters from Hong Kong - AD_UKC111_MetaG (SPAdes)... | ecosystem: Engineered > Bioreactor > Anaerobic >... | reverse complement strand
CAACAGATCCCTGCTGCGGTTCTGCTGGGATGTTTGTTTCTTCCATTAAATTTGTGGAGCGGCATAACGGTAACCGCTCAAAAATATCCATAGTCGGGCAGGAGCGTATTCCCGACACTTGGCGGCTTGCCAAAATGAACCTCGCCATTCGCGGCATTGCCCATAATCTTGGCGAACGCAATGAATCTACCTTTGCCGAGGATTTGCATAAGGACAAAAAAGTTGATTTCATCATGGCGAATCCTCCGTTTAATTTGAAATTGAATGCCCAGGGCGTGACACAGGACAAGCTGAACGGCGATCCGCGCTGGGACGGCTACACAACTCCACCCGTTTCCAATGCTAACTATGCGTGGATTTTACATATGCTCTCGAAACTGGATGTAACAAACGGCATCGCTGGTTTCCTTCTTGCTAACGGAGCATTGAACGCCGATGGCGTGGAGGGTGACATCCGCCGTGAGTTGATCGAGAACGACAAAGTAGAAGCGATTATCGTTCTGCCCCGTGAGATGTTCTATTCCACGGATATTTCAGTTACGCTTTGGATTTTGAACAACAACAAAAAAGCCCGCTCATTGAACGGGCGACAGCTTCGTAACCGACAAGATGAGGTTCTTTTTGTTGACCTACGCCGTTGGAATGAAAATATATACGAAAAGAAATATATTCAATTTTCCGATGAACAGATTGACGCTATTAAAAAGATATACACCGACTGGCAAACAAACGAGAACTTTGAAGCGGTACCGGAACTCTGCCGCTCGGCGACCAAAGCTGAAATCGCAGCGCAAAGATATTCTCTTGCGCCGAGTAAATACATCGAGTTCATTGACCATGACTTGGGAATCGACTACGCTTCCGAAATGGCACGAATTCAAGGCGAGATGCGCGAGGTATTAAAAGCTGAGAAGAAATCACAAGCGATGCTTGAAGAAGCATTTAGGGGGATCGGATATGGGATTGACTAAACTCGGTTTATACATCGAACCGTCTGAACACCGTAATTCCGAAGGCGTTTATGATCGCACTGCTGTCGTCGGACTTTCTACTGCCAAACAGATTATTGAGACGAAAGCGAACTTAGACGGTGTAAGCATGACTTCATATAAGCTATTGCCGCCTCGTCATTTTGCTTATGTCCCAGACACATCGCGGCGCGGCGAAAAGATGTCACTTGGCTATAATACTACGGAGGAGACTTTTCTCGTGTCCTCTATATCGGTGGTTTTTCGTGTTTCCGATACAGCAAACCTTAACTCCGACTATCTTTATATGTATTTCAATCGCCCGGAATTCGACCGCTATGCTCGGTTCAATTCTTGGGGTTCGGCGCGCGAAGCGTTTTCGTGGGACGATATGTGCGATATTTCTATAGATCTGCCGCCATTGCCGGTGCAAGAAAAAGTTGTCGCTGTCTACAATGCCATGCTTGCCAACCAACGTGCCTATGAAAGCGGTCTGGAGGATTTGAAGCTGACCTGCGATGCCTATGTTGAGCGACTTCGGAGGGAAATGCCGTACACAGCAATTGGGGAGTATATAGAGCGTCATGATGTGCGAAATAGCGATAACTCCATAAAAAATGTCATGGGCATTAGCGTTTACAAACAATTTCGTATTCCTACTTCAAAAGTAAACACAAATGAGTTGTCGAACTATAAGGTTGTTAAGCCACGACAAATAGGCTTTGTTCAAACCACTCACAACGAAAAGGTATTCGCATACGCATTCAATAACACGTCTGATGATATTGTTGTTTCGTCTGTAAACGAGGTTTTTTCTTGTGATGAAACGTACTTGTTCCCAGAATATTTAGCGATGTTTTTCAATCGCACAGAATTTGACCGCTACGCTCGTTATCACTCATGGGGTTCAGCAAGAGAAACTTTTACTTGGAGCGATTTAATAGAAGTAAAAATCCCTATCCCCGACATTAAAGTTCAACAGTCCATTGTAAACATATACAACGCCTATCTCACAAGGCGGGAAATAAACGAAAAGATGAAGGCACAGATAAAAGACATCTGCCCGATACTGATAAAAGGTTCGCTTGAAGAAGCGAGCGCGTAGAATTGGAGGGGGAAACCGTGGATTTGAATTTTATACGGGGGCAGTTTACAGAAGCACAGCTCGAAGAAGCTATCATCAGCCTGTTTCAAGAACAGGACTACAAGTATGTCCACGGTGAAACCATACACCGTGGCTTTGATGAAATATTGTTGAAGGACGATTTGCAAGCTTACCTTGCTAACCACTATCCAGACCTCACAGCGGCTGAAACGAAAAAAGTCATCAGTCGACTTGAAAACATACCGTCCGCACCGCTATACATCGGTAACCGTGAGACGTTTCTTTTGGTGAACGAGGGATTTGATTTAGTGCGTGATGACCCCGGTAAAATTGCCCTACATATCAACTATATAAATTTTGAAGAGCCAGACAAAAATGTGTTCAAAGTGGTCAACCAGTTTTCGGTGCAAGGTGACCGCTTGCGTCGCCCGGATTTGTTGTTGTTTATAAACGGCATTCCTGTGGCGGTTTTTGAGTTCAAATCCGCCATCAAAGAAAACACGACCATCTACGATGCTTGGGAGCAGATAACAATCCGCTATTGCCGCGACATCCCTAAACTGATGAAATATTGCTTTTTGTCTGTCATAAGTGACGGTGCAAACACGAAAATGGGCAGTGTTTTTACGCCGTATGAATATTACTACGCATGGAATAAAATCAATGAAACGGAAAAGGTCAGCAACGGCATCGCCGCCCTGCTTACGATGATAAAAGGTGCGTTTTCTCAAGAACGTGTCGTTGCCATATTGCGGGATTTCGTCTATTACCCGGATGATGCCACAAAGGTAATCGCTATTGTTGCCCGCTATCCGCAGTTCTTTGCGGCACAAAAGATGTTTAAAAACATAAAAGATCATCTAAAACCAAATGGCGATGGTAAAGGCGGAACATACTTCGGAGCGACCGGTTGCGGTAAAACCTACACGATGCTGTTTCTTTCCCGCCTACTTGCCCTGCGTGACAGGGATACCTTTAGGAATCCGACAATGGTCATTATTACCGACCGTGAGGATTTGGATAGACAGACCTCGGAGTTGTTCGTCTCGTCAAAACGGTATCTGCATGAAAATAACGTGCGGAGCATCGAAAGCCGAAGTGACTTGCAAAAAGCGTTAGGGGTAGAAATATCCGAGTTCGCAAGGGTTGCGGAGGAGCCTGCTGACTATAGTGTGACAGGAGCGGAAAGCGGCGGCGTGTTCCTGACGACGATTCAAAAATTTTGCGAATCTACAGGATTACTTTCCAACCGAGAAAACATCATTTGTATTTCTGACGAAGCACACAGAACACAAACCGGCGTAGGCTCGAAATTAAAGAGAACCGATAAAGGCGTTTTTACTACTTTCGGGTTCGCCAAATATCTACGCGACAGTTTCCCCCAAGCCACTTATTGCGGTTTTACGGGAACACCGATTGACGAGACCATAGCCGTGTTCGGTGAAGTCGTGGACAGCTACACAATGAAAGAATCAAGCGACGACGGAATCACCGTCCGTATCGCTTATGAGCCGCGCTTGGCGAGAGTTATTCTCTCCGATGAACAAGCCCGGGAAATACAAAAATACTACGACAAATGCACTGATGAAGGCTCTAACCCCGAACAAGTCGAGGAGAGTAAAAAAGCCATGAGTCAGATGCGTCAAGTCCTCGGTCACCCGGAAAGGATAAAGAAACTGGCGTTAGACATCGTCACCCACTACGAAGCGTTGACGGCACAAAAGCCTAAAATCGTCCAAAAGGCGATGATTGTATGTGCTGACAGAACGCTTGCTTTTCGCTTGTTAAAGGCGGTTATATCACTTCGTCCTGATTGGGATAAGCCGATTAGAACCGAAAATGAAGCGGCGCTTACAAAAGCAGAATTGGAAAAACTCGTGCCTCTTTCCAAAATTAAACTTGTGGCTACCCAAGGCGAAAACGACGAACAAGAGTTGTTTGACCTATGCGGCACAAAAGACTACAGGCAGATGCTTGATAGACAATTTAAAAATAATAACTCCAACTTCAAAATTGCAATAGTGGTTGATATGTGGATTACCGGCTTTGACGTTCCGTCGTTAGCCGTTATGTATATAGACAAGCCACTACAAAAACACACTTTGATTCAAACCATATCCCGTGTTAACCGTGTGTTTGACGGCAAAGATATGGGACTGGTGGTTGACTATATCGGAATCAAGCAAGATATGCTTGAAGCTGTAAAGAAATATGGAAGTCCTCTGGAAAGCCCGATTGATGAGATTAAGATTTCCCTTGCCGTATTCCGTAACCATTTGAAATTACTGGATGAATTACTCCACGATTTTGATGCTACAAAGTTCCACACCGGCGAACCATTGGAACGCTTGATGTGTTTAGATGCCGCCGCAGAGTATGTGCAAATCAGCAAGGAAATGGAAAGCCGTTTCATGAGCCTTTCCCGCAAAATGAAAGCGGCGTATGAGATTTGCTTTCCGTCCGGTGAACTGACAGACGTTGAAACGGCAAAGGCCCAGTTTTACCTTGCCATCCGTTCTATTATTTATAAACAGACGAAAGGCGATGCGCCGGACGCTGAAGTAATGAACCGCGTGGTCGAAAAGATGGTACAGGAAGCTATCTCCTGCACGGGTATCGAAAACATCGTTAATGCGGGTAAACCCGAAGACTTGTTCAGCGAAGATTTTATGAAGCAGCTTGATGAAATCAATCTGCCTATTTCAAAATTCAATGCCCTTTTGAAATTGCTACGGAAAACAATATCGGGCTACAGCCATGTAAACAAGGTAAAAGCAATAGAATTTGACAAACGGTTGAAAGCCGTTGTGGATAGCTATAACGACAGAGATAAACTCGTTTTCACGAGCGAGGTAGTCGCGGAATTTATCAATGGACTATCGGATGAACTGATAAAAATATTCAAAGACCTCCAAACCGACAAAACTTCATTTGAGGCGTTGGGTATCACCTATGAAGAAAAGGCGTTTTATGACATCCTCGTAAAAGTGCGCGATGACAACGGTTTCCCATATGCCGATGAAAAATGCCTTGTCCTCGCAAAGGAAATAAAGATACTGGTTGACGACAAAGCACAGTTTGCCGATTGGTCGACCCGCGATGATATAAAAAACCAGCTCAACATGGATTTGACCGTGTTACTCTATAAAAACGGTTATCCGCCAGAATGGGATGAGGAAGTATTCGAACGGGTACTTGAACAAGCCGAAAACTTCAAGAAGTGGTCGGATTAAGGAGGCAGCCAGATGAGCAAATATAAATCAGCAATTGAAAAAATAATTGTTTCAGAGGCTACATTCCAAAATAGCCCAGAGCGGGAAATTGAGCCGTCGTGGATTAATTTCTTCTACGGAAACAACGGTAGCGGCAAAACGACCATTTCACGGATGATACGGAATGGGCAGGGGTTGACGTTTAGCAACGCTGCGCAAGCTGATGAATTTGCTACTGTCGTTTTTAATCGAGACTTTATTGATGAGGAACTTAAATTCGATATTATGCCCGGAGTGGTAATGCTCAGTAAAGAGGCTTCTGATAAGCAACAGGAAATTGAGGGAAAGCAAAAAGAACAGGAACAGCTAAAGGGGCAACTCCAAACAGCAAACGATGAGGCGGGTGCAATCCAAACGAAGCGAAATAAATTGAAAGCCAGCCTTGATGCCGCAATTTGGAAAGCTGCAGCAAGGTACAAAAAGGTTTTCGGGGGCAAAGGCGATTTAAGTTCAACGACTCGATGTGTTCAGAGAGTATGCAGCACTGCTCCCGTCGAGCGTGATTTTAACGATATAAAATCCCGTTACGAAGCTGCAACCGACCCGAATGCCACACGATATGATGCCGCCCCACTAAAATTATTGGATTTGACAAAGCTTGAGAGTGCAGAAACATATTCACTTCTCGGACAAGCGATAATCAGCACCGCCGATAACGCTTATAGCCGATTTTGGCAGAACTTGAATGCGATGGATTGGGTTAATACTGGCCACGCACACTATTCCGATAACGCAGAGGGTTGCTGTCCATATTGTTCGCGAGAACTACCCACCGACTTTGAGGAACAATTCCTCGCCTGCTTTGACGAAAAATATTCTCAAGATTGCGCCCGCCTCGTAGAATTTGGGCGTAAATATGCCGAGTATATGACTGCCACATTTATCGAACCGTTAAGACGGTACATCGAGTTAATTCCACAGACAGGATTCGGCGATTGGAAAGCATATGGCGAACAGTTAAAATTGATCGAAAACACAGTACAGATGAACAATCAAAAAATCGCTGCGAAAATTGAAAAGCCCTCGGAAGTAGTCGGACTCAACAGCATAAGCGAATTTGTCGAACGAGTAAATGAGCTTCTCGCCGAAACAAATAAGCTGTTTGAAGCCAACAACAAAATCTTCGATGCCAAAGGCAAAACCTGCGAAGATTGTATCAATGAAGCGTGGGAACTGTTGGCCTTCGAAACGAGCGGAGATAGAGCTGCGTATGACGCTGAGGACAAAAAGTTAGCAGCTGACAGCTTTCAAAAAGCAACCACTATAAAAAGGCTTAATGGTTCGCTTGATGTCCTCAAAAATAAAATTCGAGAATTGTCAGACAAAATGGGTGGCACGGCGTCCACAGTTGACAAAATCAATGTGCTGCTCCAAAAGACAGGGTTCAGAGGATTTCAACTACGCCCCCACGCGAGAGTTCCTGATAAATATGAAGTTGTCCGCGAGGATGGCGAGGTCGCCAAAGGTCTAAGCGAAGGTGAGAAGAACTTCATAGCGTTTTTATATTTTTACTTTTATGTTCAGGGGGCGTGGCGCAAAGAAGACCTCGTTAAGGGAAAAATCGTAGTCATTGACGACCCCGTTTCAAGTATGGACAGTGGCGTTCTTTTTGTCGTCAGTTCGCTCGTCCGTAAATTGGTTGAGGACTGCTTCTTAGACGGCGGTCAATTCAACATTAGGCAGATTTTTATCTTGACGCACAATCCGTATTTCCATAAAGAAATATCCCATAAATACGAAACGAGCAGAGACGACATCGTTAAGAAATCATCATTTTTCTTTGTCAAGAAATCGGATGATAATGTTTCTACCGTTAGAATCAGTGAAATGGAATGCGTCACGAACGAAAGCGGCGTAGAAAACGTGTCACCTGTTAAAAACTCATATGATGCTTTATGGTGCGAATACAGGGACGCGCGACTTCCGGCAACGCTTCTCAGTGTAATTCAAAGAATTGTCGAATACTATTTTCTTCAACTCTGTAGTTACAGCATCGAGGATTTGCGAGGGCGGGTGAAAACCCACATCGGCGGGGACAACAAAAAACAGAGGATAGCTGATGAAATACTCCGCTTCATCTATGACGAAAAATTCGATGCCGGCGACGGCATCAATTACGCGCCCGACCATGACATACCGGCTTATAAAGATGTGTTCGAGGTGATTTTTGAAGCGATGAGCCAAAAATCGCACTATCTCAAAATGTCGGGCGAATGTGAATGAGTTATTTAGAAGAATTAGGGCCACAATTTAGGCGATAGAAAAAGAGAGGAGGTTATAAAATGAACAGATTTAAGGCTTTAAATGCCCGCAGGCTTTCTGTTGCCGGATTTTCATTTCTCTTTGCCTATATTCTGTCCTTCCAGTTTGAGGGACAGGTGCTGTATAGCCTGCTGGATCTGCGTGGAGCAGACGCCGACCGTTACATCCTGGCTGCAATTATCGCGCATTTTATGGGGCTTCTCACCTGCGGTCTGTTCGTCAGATCCCGGGCGGCAGCCAAAAGCATAATGCTCGGCGGCATGGGCGTATGCCTTGTTGCCACCGTCCCCTTCTTTTTTGCGCCTACTTCTCTATGGTTGAGTGGACTGATTGTCAGCGGATACTTTAGCGGCTGCGCGGTGGCGGCATGGGGATTTTTTCTCAGGGCCTTTACTCCCAAGAACGAGCGCATTAAATCCTGTGCCGACGTTCTGATTTATTCCAATTTGCTGATGATTGCAGTCAACGTGGTGGCCATGAACAGGTCAACCTTTATCGGGCTTGGCCTCTCTGTGCTTTGCCTTGTAATCGGTATGGTCTTCATTTTGATCCTGCCGTTGGAGCAGGAGAATGTGCAGAACAAAACATTTAAAAACAAGACGCATGGCGGCATTAAAAACCAGATAATATTGCTGTGTCTTTTTGTCTTTATCATTACAATTAATTCCGGACTGATGTATCAGGTCATCAACCCCGCTTTTGAGCATCTGACAGGGCTGGTGAGCTGGTATTGGGCCGCGCCTTATATCGTGGCGCTCGCCATTATGCGCAACCTGCCTATGAAAGCAAAGCGTTCCAGAATTTTGTATATCGGGATGGCAATGATTATAGGAGCGTTCATCAGCTTTATGCTGCTGGGGAGAAATACCTCCGACTATCTGACTGTGGATACGCTGATGCTCGGCGCCTGCGGTATTTTCGACCTGTTTTGGTGGAGCATCCTCGGAGAAATGCTGGATTATAGCGATAACCCGGCACAAACCTTTGGCATCGGTCTTTCCGCCAATGTATTCGGCGTCCTTTGCGGAGGCGTCCTGGGGATGGCTGTGACATCCATGGGGCTTCCCGGTGCGGAGGTGGCGGTGATTGCCCTGACGGTGGTGTGCGTTACATTGGTTATGCTACCGCCGCTGAACCATCAGCTTGTTTTACTGCTGAAAAGCCATGCCTACCTTGCCGCTTATGAAAATATGAGCCAGTCACAGCAAACGGATATTGTACGGCAGGTCAAAACTCTTGACCCGCTGACTGTCCGGGAACAGGAGGTATTGCAGCTCATCCTTTCCGGCAAATCCAACCGTGAGATTGCCGGGGCTTTGTTCATCAGTGAGAATACCGTTAAAACACACGCAAGAAGTATTTTTTCAAAATACGATGTTTCAAGCCGTGCGGAGCTTATCAGCATCTTGCTGAAAAACCAAACGGTTGGATGAATCATAAAACCGCATAAATACTGGGTTTAATCAACCTCTCACCCTTTTGGGTGAGAGGCTTTTTTTCGTAAAATCATCCTTTAGAATGATGTTTTTTCAGGCATACTTCGCTAAACTATATGATGAAGGAGGGATGGTGCAAATGAAATCAATCCGCAAACGGCGCAATGGATATGCCTTGTTGTTCGCAGCCGGTATTTGTTTGGCGGTGTGGCTCGGCATGGCATTTATGTTAAAAGCGGTTTTCGTCTTTGGAGCTATCAGTCTTATCTTTCTCCTGCTACTGGTGAGAGAGAGCCGTCGGCTCTATGACGCAACGCTTATTTGGGATAATCGCATCCTTGCGGTGCCATCGGCTCTTATTTCAACGGAAGGCAGCCTTAGGCAAGCTGACACGGTGGAAACCGTGGTATCTACCTTTGGCATGTTAATTGGCAGCAGAATCTACCGATGGGGTCTCGACGGGGTACATGGCGTGCGCCTAAGCGCCGTTCAAATTGATCAAGAGCGGATGTACCTGACCTTTGGCGACAAAGCTCAGACCATGCGGGTAGAGTTGCTGCACGGAATGACTCAAAAGCAGGCGCTACTGGATGCCGCTCAAAAGCTGCTTCATGAAACCGGCGTGACGACAGACATCACCGGATGGTAAAACAAGAAGCAAAATATAAACATTGGAGGTATTGCAATGAAAAAGTATGTGTCTTTATTTCTGGCGCTTATTATGCTTTTTACCCTTGCAAGCTGCGGCGGTGAATCGCCGTCGGAAAGATCTACTCCCACAGGCGGCAGCACAACGTCCGATAGCTCAAAAAAAGCAGAAGCAAAGGTGTATGGTATCGGCGAGGCAGCCGAGGCAAACGGGCTTTCCATCACTATTGACGGAGCGGAGCCTTTTGATTATACAGGTATGCTTTCAAGACCGAAGGATGGATTCGAATATTTGAAAGTATGGTTTACGTTTACAAACGCATCCAACGAACCGATGGAATCCCCCGACAAGAAGGATATCTACATCATCTACAAGGAAGGCCCCACCGGGGACGACAGCGATATGAAATCGGAAGAAAACTCACAGGTTATGCTTGATGTGGCTGACAGGAACGAGCGGTATATGGAGGACATAGAGCTTGCCCCTGGCGAATCTACCGACGGCTGGATGGTCTATCAGCGGCAGACCGATAAGAGCGAGATTACAATGCACTATTATTCCGGCTTTGTCAACGTCGCGCCGGATTTGAGGTTCAAATTCACGGTTGAATAAGTTTTAAGGAGGATTTTCACAATGAAGCGAAGATTATTGTCCCTTATTATGACTGCTGTAATGTTGTTGTCAGCTATGGCAGGGTTGTCCGGATGTGGAAAAAGCGGCTTTGGTTCAACCACGGTTGTCACCAATAAAGAAACGAAAATTGGAAATCTAAAGAAAGATGGTTGGAGTCTAACCATTCCAAAGAACTGTTTCGACGAGAACGTAAAAATTAATGTGACCAAAGTGGGAAGCGGCGAGGCTTATGACGCTGCAAAGGATAGTTTTCTTGCTTTACCAATTGATATAAGTATTGAAAGTATGGAAAACGTGCGGTTAAACGAACCGGTAAAAATCACAATGAAACTCAATAAGAAAAACCTTCCGGATGCCGAGAGCTTTGACCGAACGGTCATGACATATTGGAACGGCGGCGAGTGGGAGCCAATTATCCCCGACCCTGTTCGTCTGTCCGAGGGATATTTGGAATTTGAAACCTGGCATTTTTCATCATACAGTGGTAAGTTGATGAACAGAGAAGATCAGATAAAACTATACGCACACAAAATGGCGGTAGATGCTGTCAGCAACGAAGTGAAAGATCCGACTTACATGGAAAAGATAAATGCAGTGTGCAATGATTATTTTGATGGGATTGGTCTGTATGCCAGCGAGATGCGTGAAATAATCATTGACCGTGTGTTGGATATGAATATAGTCCCGACGACGCGGGAACTGGCGGCACAAGCCGATATGGAGGCATTGACCTATAAATGCGGCGAGCTTCTTGCCGAAGCCACAATTGATGTGGTTCAAGAAAATCCTTTAGTTAAAGAAAGCCTAATGGAGGGATTAGGTAAATTGGGCACACTCACCCAAGGTGCAGAGGCTCTTTATAATGGGGATTATAAAACAGCGCTGGTTGAGTTCACCGATTTAGGCGTTACCCTGTTTGGCGGCGCCGCGGGCGGCGCGGTGACCGCGATAAAATCCATAGGTGATTTAAGCAAGGCGGCGACCGAGCAAGGTATTATGGCGTGGAAAGATTATGAGATGGAGTGTGCTTACAAGTCGTATGCGGGGCTGGCAAAGGAGGGCGCTTACGGTTATACGCTGAATCCCGGTGACTGGGAAACGCTTAAAATCCAGATGCGCGGGTATTACAACCGCCTTTTAAGCGAAAGGAAAGAAGCATGGCGCAGGCTTCACGGAAAAGACAAACTATCCGAAGCGGAAATAAAAGCGCAGGAAGACTTTGTGGATGCCAATCTAAAGAAACAGTTCGAAAAAAGGCTGGCGAATGAAAAGCAGATTGAAGCCAAAGCGGCTGAATATGAGAAGATTATTCAGACTTTTAAGGACATCAACCTACTCAACCGCCTTGATTACGGATATAAATATGAAATGACCGTTGAGCAGCGGCTGCGGTCGCTCTTTACCATTCGACAAGTAATTTTGAAAATGGTGGGCGGAGATATATCTGTTTTCGGCAGTGAAAAAGACCGTGAAGTTAATTTGAGCATAGCAATCGCCAAGTGGCTCAGCTGCGGCAAGGACAGGGCGAAATTCTATGACTGGATGCGAGAGAAGGGGTATCTTGCAAGTCTGAAGGAGACAATCGGTTATTGGAAATTAGTTCGGTCGTTTGAGAATGAATACGAACAAAGCGCGGCTGATGAAAACTATTTATCTTCATGGAGCGGTGGTGGTGGAAGCTACTCCTACAACTGCAAGTTTATCGGGCATCATTGGTATACAGCAAGCACGCACGACGACTGCCACGGTGAATTTGTCAATAACTCTGGAACTGCAAGTTCACCGAAGGATAGTTATTTAGGTGGCGAGAAGGTTACAATCGATTTAAAAATATCGGCAGAAACATCGCCTAATATCTGCTTTCATCTTGGCGCTTCGTTGGGAGCAAGCATAACGCCCGTAAACCATGACGATCCGTTTGTTAGCTACGGCACAAACATGGATTTATGGGAAGTAGTTGAAAATCCCCAAAAATCCCGTGTGAGTACAAATAAGAACGATACAAATACAGGATATATAGGAGGAGAACTCACCGTTGGCGGCGAAATGCCGAGCGGCTATGCTAATGGAGATAAAGTCTATATCCTTATCAGCATGGGAGGTGGAAACAACTTGATAACGACAGCTTATGAATACGAGTGGATCAAGAAATAAACGGGAGGTGGGTTCATGGCGAAGAAGAAAACTGGCAAAAACATCCCCCTACCCATCCTCATTATTATCTGTGCCGTGCTTCTGTTCGCCATATATACCAGTATCAGCATCCTTGCTCTGGCGATTTGGGGAGAGAGTGTCATGGGTACGGTGGACAGCTATGGCAACCGGCTGGATAACACGGATGCGGAACCAAACCGCTCCCGCACCGTTTCCAAGGGCTATTGGTTTCTGGCTAACGGTAAGGAGTATCGGGGGTATGTAATATATCAGAGCGATGAAGCTTGGCCACGACTTGAGGAGGGTGAGACACGTAGCGAGCATATTCGATACTTAGCATTTTTACCCTATATCAATAAACCTGCCATGCTTGCCGATTTTGACGAGATTGGCGAGGGTGCGATCATCTATCATATCCTCGCACCCATCGGTTGTTTGCTTTTGCTGTTGCTGGTCATACGCACAGCCAGAGGTGGAAAAAAGAAGAAAACAGCGGCGAGGAAGCCCGCCGTGCCTGAAATAATTAAAGTAAGGAGTGATACGGATATGTTTTGTCCCAACTGTGGAAACAAACTACCGGAGGGCGCGGCTTTCTGTTCGGCCTGCGGTGAGAAAACACAGGCCAGCGCCCCCGGCGTGTGTAAGGCCTGCGGCGTAGAGTTGCCAGAGGGAGCTGAATTTTGCATCGGGTGCGGCAAGGCGGTGAATTCGGCAACATCGGAGCCGACGGAAGCGAGCGGGGCAGCAGCTTCCGCGCCCCCACAAAGTGGCGCGGGGCTGGCCGACTTTTCCGATAGGTATAATTCACCTGAGATACTGGAAGCCGCACAGAAAAACAAAAAATTCTCCATTGGCTGTATGTGGATATTGGTTTTCGTGCCGCTCATCGGCTTTCCCGTCGCCGGTCTGCTGATGGACGATTTCCCCTTTGGAGAATCCCTTGTCATTGGCGTGGGCATTGCACTTGTCATGCTGGTCGTTAATCTACTGGCTTTGCGAAGAACTAAGAAGCCCATGTGGGAGGGTGTGGTCGTCAATAAGTACAGCAAGGAAAAAAGCGAGCATAGGGGCGGCGAGGATGATAATTACAGAACCTATACGGAATATACCACAATTATTAACACCGACGCGGGCAAGAAAAAGACCATCGTGGAAAAGGACAGTGGGAGGCGTATGTACGACTATCTTTCCGTTGGCGACAGGGTGCGGTTTCATCCAAGATTCGGTACATACGAGAAATACGATAAATCCAAAGACCGCATCATCTACTGCAACGTCTGCTCCATGATGAACCCCATACAAAATGACCGCTGTAAGCGGTGTAATAATCTATTGTTCAAATAAGGAGGCTTTTCGTAATGGAGAGATTTGACACCATGCTGGAGGCGGCGGAGTTTGCCGCCACACTCTGCAAGAGCTGGAGTTTTGCCACTTCCAATGATAGATACGACGTAAAAGGCTTGCTGGTGCTTGCCGAGACAAGCGACAGTGAAAACCCCATCGATGAGGACAGCTTTTATGTGGTTTCGCCCGCCGGAGCCATCGGCTTATGCGAGGACGGCGAGGACATCGACTGGCTGTTTCTAACAGG
>Ga0208695_1002313_pt1 | contig 14104 bp, 11 predicted proteins | sample AD_UKC111_MetaG_FD_184449 | JGI IMG/M metagenome (GOLD analysis project Ga0208695, IMG submission 184449) | Active sludge microbial communities of municipal wastewater-treating anaerobic digesters from Hong Kong - AD_UKC111_MetaG (SPAdes)... | ecosystem: Engineered > Bioreactor > Anaerobic >... | reverse complement strand
TATATCCAGTAATGTTCCCCTCATTATCATACAGAGGACAGGCCTTTATAAATAGTGCGATCAAATCCCCTTGTGTATTGACATACTCCGCTTCTGCCTGAATTACATTTCCTGAACGTGAAATGTTGGTATAATACCTGGATAAGACCTCATTGCTCTCATTGAGAAGATCAATCAGAACCGGATGACGATGCCCATAAAGTGTAGCAGCATACTCATAGTTTCCTTTCCCAAGCATTTGTGATGAGGAGTAACCGGTCATCTTCTCAATTGCCCGGTTCCACGCAATGATCGTGCCAGACCGATCTATGGCAAAGGTTGCATCAGGAAGAAAATCAATAATATCTGCAAGTTGTTTTTGTGAGTCCTTTAGTGATTTTTCTGCCCTTTTTCTCGCGACCGCCTGTTTGATTTTATGTGATAATTCAGCAAACTGGGATTTTGGTTCACCCCCTTTTTGCAGATAAAAATCTGCCCCGTTATTAATTGCTTCAATGACAACCTCTTCCCGACCCCTCCCGGTAAAGAGTATAAATGGTATATCATTTCCCTGTTCTCTTATTGCTTTGAGAAATTCAATCCCATCAATAACGGGCATCTGGTAGTCAGAGATTATTGCATCATATTTTTGCAAAAAGCCGGGAAGAAGAACTTCTCCAGCTGATTGAACAATATCGACGGAAAATTCCCCCATTCGCTCAAGGAATCGCTTACCAAGATGGAGAAGTACCTCTTCATCATCAACATACAATAATGAGATCTGATTTGTAGAGACACTGTTATCTGTATCAATCATTTTTCAGACCAAATAATGACAAATATACTTACAGGACACTATTGGTAACGTTTTTATTTAAAAGTTCTGTATTCTCAATCGAAATTTTTCTTTTTTTGAATTTTTTGTCTGAAGATGGAAGAAAAGAAGTTATAGGGGGGTGAATGCGATGACCTTATCATATATAAGTTCCGGATATGCCGGTCCGACATTGGTCTCCGGTTCCAAATATGCTCTCTACCCGATCCACATCTCCTCATCCAGCGGTATTCCCTCGAGATATGGACCTGTTGGAACGTTCATCGTATATGGCTCATCTGATTCTGTTCTGGTGATCGTGTACGCATACAGCATCGGGGCATTGGGATCATCAGGAATATATCGGGATGCTCTCCCTTCAAACTGGGTATTATCTCCAGTGACCACACCGTTTATCTTTTCAGCACCATATGCGACGATATTACTGTATACTACCTTCCCGAATGCTGCGTGATTGACACCGTAGCTCACAGCAAACTGTCCTTCCTTCAGGGTAAACTTTTCACTCCCCAGATATGTGGCATCCCTGTTCTCTCCATATGCCTGCTCATTATTCTGCATCACCTGACTACTTTCAGGGAATGATATCCCGGTCTTCATCTCCTGGTATGTGTATCCCGGATATGCCGCTATGATGGCATCACGTAAGTGGTTCACCGGAGGCATCAGGTCAAATTCTGTCTTTCCTGTCCCCCGTATCCGGAGATCTGATACCGGGTAGGGGTTTAATGGTTGAGACTGGTTCGGTGTCAGCCGGTAAACACGATACATAGTGTACACATCGCTCATATACTGATCTTGCACCTTCGGTGTATCAAATACCCCGACCCTGATACCAAATCCGAAAGACTCATCATCCTCCTCAAGTCCCATATTCACCATCGGAGACGGTATCTGCTTGATATGATTCATGCTCGCAGGGTATCCTGCTGCTATTGCAAAAGATTGGACCCGTTCTGCAATCGTCTTATCTGCCGAATAGATGATCATGAGAGGCTGATCAAATCCGTCTGTTCCTGTTTCTGCCTGTATGGTGCCGATATTTAATGAATCACCAAGCCCAGCAAATATCATTGCCCGCTCTGATCCAATCGTCCGAAAGACCATGAATGTTGGGTAATTGAAAAATTTTACCCCAGACGGGGTCTTTCCGATCATCAAGCGGCCTCATTTGGTCTGAGTCTGACATTACCACTCATCCCATTGGGGAATTCATGGTCATTGGCAACCGTCTGGCCTGGTGATCGGGGAAGGGCGAATGCATAGTAGGGATTATCTGCATTATTTCCCTCCGCATCGGGGAGAACGCCGAGTTCGGTTAGTTTAATGAGATCTAATTTTTTTACTGCTCCCTGCTGGACTTCAAATCCTTCATCAGATAAGATGGTAAGGAATCGTGCATCTGCTTCAGATGGTATGGGTTCTGGCTCAAAGAGCTCATAGAGTGTCTCTTTGTCTATCTCCATGCCTGCCGGGATCAGATCCCGTATGTCTGAAAGGTTCTCTGTTTCGGCTGATGCTCCGGTAAAAATAAGGGATAAAACGGCAATAAATAGCCCAATAAGCAATCCTTGACATACCAAAGGATATTCCAGGTATTAAAATTTAAAAATATTATATTTGAAGGTATTGTCCCTCTGAAAAATCTCAATTTTTGAACGAAAAAGAAAAAATAGGATAAAATTAATAGAAAATAACGTGAGGCTTAGTATTCATCTATTGGCAGGATCTCTGCCATGATATCGGCCGGAGGAGCGAAATACATCCATGAAGTGACCAGCACATCTGCCCCTGCTTTTGCATACATTCCTGCATTCGAATCATTAATAGCCCCGGCAGCTATCATGCAGATATTCGGATTGATGGCACGACACTTTCCTGAACATTCAGAAAAGATTTCCTGTGTACTCTTGTCCATCTGAACTGCATCCGCTCCGGATTTAGCTGCAATCAATGCCTCCTTCAGGCTATGTGCTTCTATAACGATTTTTCTCTCTTTCATCTTCTCTTTGACTGAGCGGATAACCTCTGGCAGGCGTTCATATCCGCCGGTAAATAACAGATGTTCACGGAAGATGAGGATGGTATCAGAGAGCCCGGTCCGGTGTGGAACCCCTCCTCCTGCCATCAATGCTTTTAATGCCATTTTTTTAACAAACGGGGGGTGTTTCCGGGTCCCTGCCACTGATATTGAAGGATTTTCTTTCTTTGCTGCCATTACCAGTTGATTTGTCCGACCTGCAATACCTGAAGCAAACTCGATCATCGCACTTCCCGTCCGCCAGATAATATGGATTGCAGAGGCCTCTCCTTTCGCTTCAATCAGTCTGTCTCCAGGTTGTAATCTGGTACCTGATGCGACAAAATCTCCAACCTCCAGTCCTGCTTTTTTATAAAGCCGGACTGCTTCTTCAGTACAGCAGGCTATCATCTCATTTCGGGCGATCAATGCAATAGATCCTTTCTTTCCTGCGAGATCTAACAGGAAGGTTGTCATATCTCCAGCCGGTAGATCGTCTTCTATCAGTCGGTCAATATCTGCTTCAGTAAAATAAATCATTCCAATTTCATTTAACTTTGGAGTTATATTACATGTATCCAATTGGATCCAGAGACCTGCCCATCTATAGGATGAAGATAAGAGATCAGAATACGCTTCTCACCTTCAGCGTTCAGACCCCTTTTAAGGGGATGACTTTTTTCTGTTGAAAATATGTAATAAATTAGTGATTTAGGTATATCTGATAATTCTGCTGATGTACAACCTGACCCAGATATACCCGGTAATTCCACCAAGAATATCTCCGATAATAAGTCCCCACCAGATGCCGTGTTCACCATAACCCAGAACAACGCCGAGCAGATATGAGGCAGATGCCATGAATACTATCTCTCTGAGCACATTGAGAAAAAGTGATGACAATCCCCGCCCGGTTCCCTGAAAGACAGAGGATGACATAATTCCCGGAGATACAAATGGATAAAATATACACATCGTCGCAAGGAATGCTGCTATTGATGGCGCCAGATGTGCTCCCTCAGCTGAGTATGAAAATATAAACGAGATCTGATCTGCAAAAAGCCAGGTCAGAATTGCAATGATGGTAGCTATGACAATGCCTAAGAGAACAGAAAAGTTATGAATAACCGGAAACTTTTCAAAATGCCGTCCTCCAAATGCTGCACCGGTAACTGCTACAACAGAGGTGGATATTGCGACAAGAGGAATGATTGCAAACATAATAACCCGCCATCCTGCTGTATATACCGCGACAGCATCAGTATTCGCTACCATGACCAGCAGTATATTAATAAAAACAGAGAGAATTGCCATCAGAAAAAATTCACAACTGGCCGGAAGTCCGATTGCCAGAACATCTTTGATATGCCTGGTCTCATGAAGGTTCATATCTTTTGAAAAGGTAATATAAGTATCCTTTTTGATACAGAACCAGTATATCTGGACAGATGCAATGAGAACCAGCGATACTATCATACCCCAGGCCGCACCGGCAATACCCCAGTTCAGATAGTAGATGAAGATGGGATCAAGAACGATGTTGATAATGGATGCTGCTCCCATCACGTACATCGTCCGTTTGGTATCCCCTTCTCCCCTGAGAATGCCATATCCGACATTTGTGAAAAGGATCAGGATGGTCCCTGCAAATACGATATTTCCATACTCTACTGCGAGATCTACAGTATTTCCTGCGCCAAACAGGACCATCAGTGGTCTGCTGAATGTAATTAGCACAAGAGATATGACAATCGATATCACGATGCTCAGAAGAACTGCCTGAATTGCAGTTGTATGAGCTCCATTTCTGTCCCCTGCACCGATCCTTCGGGAAATTACTGATGTAGCTCCGGCTCCAAGACCATTTGCCAGTCCGATGAGAATCATAAACAGGGGAGTGATGAAACCAACTGCTGCCAGGGCATCTGCCCCAAGTCCGGCCACCCAGATGGCATTCACCAGGTTATAGGTGGACATGAGCAGCATGGCCACTATCATCGGAATAGAGAGTTTGATAATGGCAATTTTCGGATCACCTTTCAGAAGGGTGACTCCGGTTGTATCAGGTTGATGATCCATGTAAGTACTTCACCATGATGATGTGATTCGGCTTTATTCTGTCTATTTTAAATCCGTACTGAGTTCTCCCGGGTCTTCTTTTCTCTGACAATGACCGACAGTATGAGTGCCAGAACTGAAAGGATAAAACCCGCAGTCATTGAGAGGTGAAATCCGTGTAAAAATTTCTCCGGATCAAGATCAGAGAATGCTGAAATTCCTGTTTCTGCGCTTCCCAAGGTAAAAAATGTTGCAAACAGAGCGGTACCAAGGACACTTCCAAGGTATACTGCAGTGACCATGAGTGATGTTCCAGTACCCTCTTCTCCAGGAGGAGCATTTTCTACAACCCTGCTGGCAACCGGTCCGCCAAAACAACCCATAAAGAGACCCATAATGAGAAGGCCAAAGATAAGTGGAATAAACCCGGTTTCCGGAATGATTATCATAAATATCCCGCTCGCTGCAATAGATAATACTGCTGCTGCTATTGCAAATGGTCTTCTGCCGATAAGATCAGACCATCTTCCCATCGGAATGCCTATTATTGCGGTTATGAGCGGTGGAATGAGGAGAAACAGTCCGGCCATTGCCGGGTCATATGCCATCCCTGCCTGGAGGAAGAATGGAAGGAGATAGAAAATACCCATAGATACACACCCGTAAATGAGAAATGCAAGGAGTGTTGCGGTAAAGTTCATGACTGAAAACACCCGGATATGTATCAGGAGTATGTGGCACATCCGCTCACGAATGTAAAAGGCAATCAGACAGGCAATACTGATGCTCCCACTGAGCAGGATCTGCAGGTCAGATATCCCCAGGTGAGAAATGCGTTCAAGACAATATACGCATGACACCATCAATCCAAAGAGAAGAATTGATCCGTACAGGTCAAATGGTTGAATTTCACGAGGAATATCGGGAGGAATGATATACATACCAAAAGCCAGAATAAGGATGCCGACAGGGACATTCATGAGAAATGCCCAGTGCCAGGAGAAATACTGGGCAATAAATCCTCCGATTGCCGGACCGGTTGCTACCCCGACTGATACTGACATGGAAATCGCTCCAAAGGCCATCCCGTACATATCCTTTGGAAGGTAGGTGACACAGAGTAATGAGGCGGTTGCTGCAAGCATAGCTGCTCCGATTCCTTGTAAAATCCGGGCAGCCAGAAGAATTTCGAGGTCGGGGGCAATTCCACACGCAGCAGATCCAGCAGTGAAGACACACAAACCCAAGAGGAATATCTTCCTGATATGTCCTCGTTCGGCAATTTTTCCTATGATGAGGATTAATCCTGCCATCATCAGGAGATAGGTGATAATGACCCAGGAAGCTGTCCCGGTATCGGTGTTGAATGATTCTGAAATCTGTGGGAGAATTATTGTTACAATCGAGCCGTCAAGCCCGTCTAAAAACATTCCGACTGCAGCGGCCGTTAGAAGAAGTCTTTGGTGGAGTTGATTGGAGATGATTTGGGACATGGGGTAACAGATTGTGTCAGAATTCGTGATAATAGTTATGATAAAAAATTAGTCCCATTCAGGTTAATACTCCCATAAAATATCTTTATAATAAAAATCAATTTGATATTTCCTATGAGTAATTAGCATCGTGAGTAGAATTACGAAATTATTTGGCGAATAAGAGTTACGAGTTCTTTACATCCCTGTGATACATTGGTTTGTTTCTGTAGGCATATAAGTGAATCAGGTATTTGATGACAAAGAGAAATCTCTTTCCGGCTTTTACTTGAGTAAATTATAAATGGGGTAATGTGTCCTTCAGATCTTACTATCTTATAGAAATCAATACCGTTCAATTCAGGCATATCATAGTCTGATATTATTACATTATGAGAATATTGCTTTAGCTTTTCTAATGCCATTTTTACTGATGAAACAGTGTCAACCTGAAATCCTTCATATCGCTCAATAAACACCTGATTTACATACAGCAGGTCTTCATCATCATCAACCAAAAGAACACGATACTTGGACTTCTGATTTTTTTCATAATTGGAACACTGAATAATTTGTGATTGAGGTAATGGAGAATGAATAGAACTCCTCATAATAAATCCTGGAAAATAATGGTAATCTGGTTGAATAGAATGTATCAAAAATTTTATACAATAAAATATGCAACTGCTTTTGATACCTGTTCAGTTCCTGAGTTTACTTGCTGAATTACCTGCTTTAATTCATCTATTGAAGCTGCCGATTCCTCTGCGATTCCGGCAATATCCACAGCTTCTTTGGAATTTCCTTCAAGAAGGTTGGATATCTCATTCACACTCGCAGTAACCTCTTCCACCCCGGAAGCCTGTTCCTCAGTCATCGCAGCAACCTGCTCTATATGCATGGAGATGCCATTAACTGATTCGGCTAGTTTCCCAAAGACCTTCAGTGTGTCACTCAATGCCACATTACCATCTTTTATTGCTTCTGCAGCAGCCTCTGCAGAATTTCCGGCATTCTCTGATTTTTTCTGAAGTGAAGAGATCATTTCAGCAATGTTTTCTGCGGATGTTCTTGATTCAGTCGCCAAGGCTTTTACTTCTGCAGCAACTACCGCAAACCCTCTTCCTGCTTCACCAGCCCTTGCAGCTTCAATAGCTGCATTGAGTGCAAGAAGGTTAGTCTGATTCGCAATATCAGAAATCAGCCGGACAATTTTTCCTATTTGACCCATATCCTGCTGAATTTCTCCAATTAACCGGTTCATATCCTCTGCACTCATTGTAATGACATGCATTCCATCCTCAGCTTTCTTGGCAAGAGATGTTCCTTCCTTAGCAAGGTCATTGGCATTCCGGGAATATTCTGATACTTCTTCAGTCTTTTTAGAGACTTCAGCAACCGTAATTGTCAAATCTTCCATTGCCTTGAGTATCTGCTGAACACCAGAATTGCCCTGTTCTGCATTGGCAGATACCTGACTGGCACTATGTGCCATCTGTCCTGCTCCCTGTGCTATCTCACCTACGTTGACATTGGCCTGATCCGCATTTAATGAGAGATTTTTCACCTGCATGTTTATTGTTGAGATCGCTTCTGCAACCTTATCTCCAATTTCATCAAGTGCCTCTCTGAATGATATCCAGTCTCCCTTAATATTCAGTTTTTTATCAAACCGGGCGGTAAAATTATATCCGGCAAATTCTTTTGCAATCCGCATAGCTTCCATAACCGGAATTTCTATTGATGCCTGAGTCTGATTCATCCCTTCGATTACTTTTCGATAATCTCCCTCGTGTACTGTCTGATCCACACGAAAAGAGAGATTTCCTGCAAGAGCAGCATTTGCAATCTGTGTTGAATCGAAAACAAGCCTGGCTATTGCATCACGTGCAATATTTACTGCTTGATTTATCTTTACAAACTGCTCTTGTGCTCCAATAATCTCCCGGTCAGCATCAAGAACAGTAGACGTAAAACTTGTATTTCCATGAGATAGGGATAATATATTCTCATACAGATTGCTGATAGATTTTTCAAGATACACAACCATCTTTTTGATGGTCGTAATATCGATGTACATCATAACAATTTTGGTGACATTGTTATTGACATCAAGGATGGGGATGTAGGTATAATTCAATATTTTTGTTAATGAGCCGAGATCAACAGTAATGGTCCCAGTTCCATATTTCTTTGAAGAAATGATTTCATTTAATGTCGATCCCTTCCGATCAATGACATTAATATCTCGCAGACTCATCTTAGTCAATTCAGACTCAGATAACTGAATAATATCCTGAAATGCCTTGTTTGATGAGAGAATTTTCCCATTTAGATCTGTTGTAATTATTCCGGCAGGACTATCATTTACTAAAGTCTCTGATTCATGTAATTGTTCCACAAGATTTGTCCGATCCAAAAAAATCTCAATGACTTTGTGAACATTTCCCCGTGGATCCTTAATAGGTATATAGAAGTAATCTACATGACGGATACCAACTGGGAATTGTACGACCATACTTCCCCCTTTGAGTTTCCCTGAATTTATTGCATCAGAAACACTCGGCCCATCTCTTTGTTTGACGATGAAATCCTGTAGTTTCATTTTCAGAAGTTGCTCCGCTGAATATCCGCTTAATTTAGAGAAAGCCGGGTTTACATCGGTTATCTGTAAATCAAGATTTAAAGTAAATATTGCATACGGGTTTTCAGATACAAAAGTTTTATTCTCTTCAATGTATGTTTTCAGATCTGTTAAATCATTATATATGCACAATATTTTTTGTATCGCATTATTTACATCCAGAACTGGTAGGTATGTATATTCCAGGACTTTAATCCGGTCACCAAAATCCACCAACATTGTCCCTTTTTCCGGATTTTTAGAGTTTAGTGCATCAGAAAATGTTGCTCCTTCCCTCGATAATAATTTAAAATCAGCAAGATTCATCGTTCGTAATTGATCCCCCGGAATTCTGGTAAGATCCAAAAAAGAGTTATTAAATTGGAGAATATTGCCATTAATATCAGTCGTAATAATGCTCGTGGGGTTTTCAGAAATCAGGGTTTCTGATTCATGAAGTTTTTCGAAAATGTCTGTCTGATCAGCGAAAATGTCGTATATCTTTATTAATTCCCCATTGGCATCAAAAACAGGAATGTAAGAATATTCCATATGTCTGATACCTGTTGGAAATTGAACGATAATTTTTCCGGATACTGTTTTTTTATTCTTAATAGCCTCTTCAACGGTTTGACCATCCCGCTTTAAGATAGTAAAATCTGAAAGATTTTTAGAGATCCATTCTTCACGATTATATCCGGAAATCCTGGAAAATGCCGGGTTGACATCGGCAATGGTCAAATCTGGATTGAGAACTATGAGAGCATAGGGGTTTCCATTTATCAACGCTTCGATTTCCTCTTCTAAAACATTACCGGTGTTATCAATAACTGTGGCAAGTACACATGTTTCTCCCTCATATATCGACGTTGATAACGTTACTTTTGCAGGAAATATGTCCCCGTTCAAGCGTTTATGATCCCAGTTAAATGTAACACTGCCATTCTGACATGCTAAAAGTATCCATTTTTTTATTTCTTCGTTGCTATTTTTTCCATTTCTTTGAAACGGTGGAGAAATTATCTCGGGGCTTTTTCCAATTATCTGATCAGGGTTATCTAAATGAAAAACGTTTAGACAAGGTTTACTACATTCAATAAAGATACCGTTTGAATTTAGAATGAATATTGCACAAGGGATCTCGTCAATAAGTCTCTGAAGTGTGGAGACATCTTGTGATCGGATCATTGAATGAGTGGTTATGGTCATTTCTTCAACCCTTTCTTACTTTATGTCTGATTTTTAGTCAGTCGTATGAAATATATATTCATACAGCTTATTATAGCATATCTTAATGGCGCCGCCATACATATATTTATATATTGATTTGTTGGGTATTTATGTATGGATGAAATCCAAAAAAAGATTCTCTCTGCTCTTTCTCATACTAATAAACCACTAATGATTAAAAACATTGCAGAAATAAGTGGGATTAATCGTCATACAGTTGCAAGAAAGCTGGATACCTTAGAAATTCTCGGAAGAGTGCGAAAGATCGAGATTGGGTGTGCCAAAAAATATATGCTTGTAGAGACCGTCCCTGTTTCAAGTCTGATTGATATCAGTAATGACTTAATCATTATTTTGAATGAAAAATGGGAGGTGCAATATATGAATAAATCTGCATTAATCTTTTTTCACCAGTCTGATAAAACAGTGATTGGGAAAAGGATAGACTTTTTGCATTTGGAGATTTTTTCATCTCCTGAATTTATTCAGGGATTGAAAGAATTCTCTTTCCAAAAAGTTAAAAAAATGGAACTTGAAATCCATAAAAATGAACTCTCTCATTGGTATGAAATAACAATTATGAATATTTCAATTCGGCCGGGCTCTCTTTTTATTGCAGTAATTGCATCGAATATAACGGAAACGGTAGTAACCAGAAGTAAAATAATGGAAAATGAGGCAATGTACCGATCACTATTTGAATATGCCCCTATTCCGATTAATGAAGTTGATTTTTCTCAAATTAAACAATATTTTGATGAATTAAAGAAAATAGGCTTAGAAGATATCAGATTCTACTTGGATCAATATCCGGATGAATTGATAAAATGTTGTAACCTTGTTAAGGTCCGACATATAAATATAAAAAGTAAGAATGATTATCTAATCACCGGGGGTGATTACTACAATGTCATGAAATATCTGACACCCCTATTCACAAAAGAAACAATGAATAATTTAAAAGAATTGTTTGTTTCCCTATATGAAGGCTTGGATTATTTTTATTTTCCTTCATCTGTTATTACTTCAAATGGAAAATTTCGGTATTTCTCAAACTATGTTTCGGATGCATCACCAAACAATGATCTTTCGAGAATATATATATCTTATCTGGATGTAACCGAACAAAAAACCCTACAATTACAATTACTGCAAAATAATAAAGATCTCATCGGGGTAACCGAAGAAGTAATTGCCCATGATGCAGAAATTAAAATTCAGATCGATGATCTGAAAAATCAACATGATGATGCTCAAAACCGGACTATTCTCTATACTCAACTATTAGATGCCACTCATATTCCTGTAATCATATTTGATTCATCAATGATCATCACTTGGGCAAGTACTGAAATGGCTCGATTAATGGGATATTCAGATAATGATTTATATGGAAAAAATATCAGAATATTATTTCCGGATACGAATGGGTTCAAACAATTCTATCAGTTTATTGTTCATAATGAATCTACCGGTAAATATGGTGAATTTTCAATCTTACATCAGTCCGGGATATCTTTACCGGTTCTGTGGCTTCATGTAGAAAATATTACATTATCTGATGGAAAAAAGACTTATGCGACAATAGTTCAAAAAATTAATTCATGAGACAATTGAGTATTCTCCAGTAAAAAATCCGAAGACCATTTCTGACAGTTAAATTTATAAAATGCAGAGAATCAGATTCATCTTGACTTCAAATGGATCATTCAGTAAAAAATTTATGGCAATACATTTCTCATCCGGAGAGCAATTTCAATTACTTCAGTTCTTTCAAGAAAGCCATTTCCGGGATCGAGAAAGAGATCTTCGTCATCGACATCCAGGATAGAAATCATATTCTCCTGAATAGTATCTCTTCAGGTTCATTATTGGGTCCGAATCAGATAATTCTTCTGATGATATGATTCAGATTTGACCTGAGTTCATCTGGCAGGGTTAGTCGCCATATACCTCATCAAGGTACTCCTGTAATTCCAAAAGTTGCTTTTCACGAAATTTCATGGCATTTAATTCATTCCTGACCATCTCCAAGACCAGTGATGGATTCGCATGCCAGACCGGAGCACCTCTTCGGGGAGTCTCTTTTGTTACCAGACCCTCTGCTTCCAGCTCCTTTAAGTGAGATTCAACCGAACCTTGAAAAGAGAACTTGAATACATCCTTCATGAACTCCCTGATTTTTGGTTCTCTTACACCATCCGGAGAACCGGAAATAAAATAGAGTATCTCTCTTTTGGACAAATTTCTGGATAAATCACGCCATATCGTCCGGTGATGATGATCCTCTTCTCCCTGATTCATAGGTTCGTAATGATCAGATCTAGATCCGTATTAGAACTTGTGGTTCCATATAAATCAGATTTGGTGATATTGTCGTATTTCTGAATGATCTCCTTTAACCGGGTGATATGCTGCTCTATCGGGCCACATTTTGATATATAGTGAACATACTCTTGTTTGAAAATATCTGCAGATATTTCTTCATGGTTGTTAGAGGTATAAAGTATAAATGGTGTATTAATTCCCTGGGAGCGGAGATGTAAAAGGAACTCAGCCCCATTCATATCAGGCATTTCATAATCGGATAATATTAAATCCATAGGATGGGTTTTTAAATATGAAATGGCATTTTTTGGGGATAAAAATGTCTGAACATCTATTGTTTGATCTCTCTCCAAAAAATGTTTCATGACATCAAGCATGAGATGATTGTCATCTACATAAATTAATGAAAGTTTCTCTCTATCCGAATATGATTTACCTATGCCGGGACGATATTGCACAATGTGAGTTTTTCTTTAGTATACTTAAGACAGAGAACAACGATAAGCTATAACGGGAGTTTTATATAGTGATTCATGTAACTATTTTCTGACAATGCAAAAAGAGAAGATTGAGATTCTTCGTAATACATTGCAGAATGTCAAAAAGCCTCTTTCTATTGCAGAAATATCAAGGTTGTCTGAATTATCCCGAATTACTACGGCACGATATCTTGATCAGATGTACCTGTCAGGTCAGGTGAAGATGTTTGAGATTGGTAAGGCTAAAAAATTCATCCTGAGCTCTGAACAATATACACATAATCTCTATGATCTCTCTACTAATTTTGTATTGATTCTTGATCAAAACCTTCGTGTTGTATTCATCAATGAATCATACTTGAAAAAAATCAAGATTTTTAAGGACAATATTATTGGGAAGAGGATACAGTCATTAAATCTGGACATCTTTTCTTCTCCGGAAATTCTATCATTGCTACATGAGTTTCGTGGTGAGGGTGTTGCGCAGCATCATGTTACTATTGAAATAAATGATGCATCTCATGTGTATTCTGTTATAATTGCAAAAATTTCATTTTTAACAAATTTTCTCGCAACTGCCATCATTGCTCAGGATATTACCGAGAAATTCAAAAGTGATGAGAAACTCCATTTTTTAGCCTCAATGGTCTCTTCATCTGAAGATGCAATTATTGGTATTGATCTTCATGGAATTATCCGGTCCTGGAATGATGGTGCTCATAAGATATTTGGATATAAAAATGATGATGTAATTGGGAAAAGCATTTCCCTGATTTTTCCGCCTGAAAAAGAGGAGGAATATTTAGATCTTTTATATAAAGTAATGGCAGGGGAATTAAGTGTTCTAAAAGGAACCTATCTGCTATCCAGAAATAATGTCGATACAGATATCTCGTACACGATCTCTCCTGTAACCGACGATAATGGAAATATTATCGGGTTATCAATTATTATCAGGGACATTACTGATTTAAATACGATACAAAAAGCATTAATCGTCTCCAAAAAAAAGATCAAGATTTTATCAGGCATTACACGACATGATATCCTGAATCAGCTTCAGGCACTTGATGCATTCTC
>Ga0208695_1002312_pt1 | contig 14104 bp, 12 predicted proteins | sample AD_UKC111_MetaG_FD_184449 | JGI IMG/M metagenome (GOLD analysis project Ga0208695, IMG submission 184449) | Active sludge microbial communities of municipal wastewater-treating anaerobic digesters from Hong Kong - AD_UKC111_MetaG (SPAdes)... | ecosystem: Engineered > Bioreactor > Anaerobic >... | reverse complement strand
GTCCTTGTAGTATTCACATTAGCAATATTTCTTGATATTACATCCATTCTCAGCTTTTCTGCAGTTAATCCGGAAGCACTAATATTGATTGAATTCAAAAATGCCATTGTAATTACCTCCCGTTAATCGCAAGTTTTATTTTAGCAAATTCCTTTGACATCTGAGCTATTAAAGCATTATATTTAATTGTATTCTTAGCAAGCTCTGCCATTTCCACATCAATATCAACGTTATTTTCATCTCTTCGCATAGAAGTGGAGTTCTCCTGTACAATTTCAGGATTGACCGATATTATTCTATCCTTGCCTATGGGCAGAAACCTTGCATCTTTCTTAATGCCTGAAATCTGAAATTTCTCATTTGCATCTTGCAAGTACTCCTCAAACCTCACATAGGATTTTTTGAATCCCGGAGTATTAACATTCGCAATGTTGTTTGAAATTGCTTCATTTCTCATCCAAGCCGCATCAAGAGCCTTTTCAAGCATTAAGGTCTTATTGCTTATCTTATCAATCATAACAGGAACCTCCATTGAAAATTCGTCCTGGTATATAAAATGCCAAAATTACCTATACCAGTTAATATTTCGACATAAATTCCACATTTCCTCTGTTATTTAAAGAATAAAATATACTATTTACATAATTTTAACTTCCATATATATTATCGAATAAAAAGCAAATTCCTTTCATCCCTGCTAAAAAATTTCGCAAAATATGAAGAATGCGACATATCTGAAGTTTGTAGTCATCCTGAAGAGCACTAGCCTTGTATAACAGCGAGCACTTATTGGCTTTGGGCAACAGAATCGAGAGAAGATACGCAGTAAAATCCGTGGGATTTACGTGAGGTAAATCCAGCACATACCAACATGAGGTTGGGTTTATGTGCGTCAGGATTTTACAAGTATCAAGCTCTGATTCTGTCCAAAGTTAATACCGTGCGAGTCGGTATACAAGGTTATTGCTCTTGGAGAATGACTGCAAACTTATAATTGTGTCGCATTCTTCTTATGTACAACAAGCATAAAAAAGGATTAGTATCCTACTAATCCTTAATGATGATTCTACCTTACTTTTTTCAGCTCTTCCAGCAGCTTATCATTTAAAATCCTTATATGTGTCCCCTTCATCCCAAGGGATCTTGATTCTATTACGCCGGCACTCTCAAATTTCCTGAGTGCATTTACAATTACCGACCTTGTAATACCTACTTTATCGGCAATCTTGCTGGCAATGAGCAAGCCCTCATTTCCATCCAGCTCCTTGAATATGTGCTCTATGGCCTCCAATTCCGAGTAAGAAAGAGTTCCGATGGCCATCTGTACGACTGCTTTCTTTCTTGCTTCTTCTTCAATTTCATCATGCTTTGATCTTAATATCTCCAGTCCTACTACCGTTGCTCCATATTCCGCCAATACAAGGTCTTCGTCATTAAATTCCTGGTTATACTTTGCAAGCATCATTGTACCAAGTCTTTCACCGCTGCCGTTAACAGGCACGATAGTAGTATAATTTGTACCCATATCGCACCTTTCTCTATTGTCAATAACGCACAGTTTATCTTTATTTATCAGGTTTGATCTTGTTTCATGATATGAAAGCAATGATTTATTGTATTCATCAGGGAATTTCTTCTCGGTCAGCAGTTCATTCTTTAAAAAGTCACACTCCTCCGACGTGCCTAATGAATATCCAAGTATTCTTCCTTTTCTGCTCAATATATATACATTTGCGTTTAATACCTCACTTAATATTTTGCTTAGATCATGAAAGGATACAGATTGAGTGCCTGATGTCTGAAGTACCTTGTTAACTTTCCTCATCTTTTCTAATAGTGTAGAGCTCATATTTATCCTCCTTATTTAAATAATATAATTGCTGACATCTTTTCTCTTAATATCGTGAATCAACGCCTTTTGTACATATTCTTTCGTAATATTCACATCAGCCGACTTCATATCAGGCGCTTCATATGAAATATCTTCAAAAAGCCTTTCCATTACTGTATAGAGTCTCCTGGCTCCTATATTCTCGTACTGTTCATTCATAAAGGCTGCAATAGATGCAATCTCTTCAACAGCATCCTCCTCAAAGTTGATATTTATACCTTCTGTGCTGAGAAGGGCCTTGTATTGTTTTATAAGAGCATTGTTGGGTTTGGTCAGTATCTCAATAAAATTTTCCTTGCTCAGGCTGTCTAATTCAACCCTTACAGGGAACCTTCCCTGAAGCTCAGGTATCAAATCGGATACTTTGGCCACATGAAAAGCCCCTGCTGCAATGAACAGCATATAATCCGTCTTTACAGGGCCGTATTTTGTTATAACGGTACTGCCTTCAACTATAGGAAGTATGTCTCTCTGCACACCTTCCCTGGACACGTCCGGGCCGCCAATATTGCCTTTCCCGGCAATTTTATCAATTTCATCAATAAAAATAATTCCTCTCTCTTCGGCTTTCTTAACTGCTTCTTCTATCACTTCATCCATGTCAATGAGCTTTTGTGCTTCCTGCTGCGTCAGGAGCTTCAAAGCTTCCTTTACGGTTACTCTTCTGCGCTTAGTCTTTTGGGGAAGTATGCCACCGAACATATCCTGAAGATTTATGCTCATTTGGTCCATCCCCGGCCCTGATAACATTTCAATACTGTGTCCGGATGTGTCTTCTATCTCAATTTCTATATTTTCGTTGTCCAAATCTCCGTTCTTAACCTTCTGCATTACATAGTATCTATTGGTAGCTATACTTTCTTCCTTTTTCTTTGTTTCCGCATCACTTTCGGCTTCTTTGCTTCCGCCATAATTAAATATCATTTCAAAGGGATTCTTGGGCATACTGCTTTTGTTTGAAGAAGGAACAAGTAGCTCGGCAACCTTTTCCACCGCTATATCATAAGCCTTTTCATTAACCTTAGATATCTTTTCCGCCTTTACCATCCTTACCGAAAATTCTATAAGATCCCTTATTATTGATTCAACATCCCTTCCTACATAACCCACCTCTGTGAATTTTGTAGCTTCCACTTTTACAAAAGGTGCGTTAACCAGCTTGGCCATCCTACGTGCAATTTCTGTTTTTCCAACACCGGTTGGCCCTATCATCAATATATTCTTGGGAGTAACCTCCGCTCTCATTTCTTCATCCAAAAGATTTCTCCTGTATCTGTCTCTCAAAGCAACAGCCACAGATTTTTTTGCCTTATCCTGTCCAATGATATATTTGTCAAGCTCTGATACTATTTGTTTCGGAGTTAACTCACTCATAGATTCCTCCTATAATTCCTCTATAATGATGTTATTATTAGTAAATACACAAATTGAGGCAGCTATTTCTAAAGACTTCCTTACCACCTCATTTGGCGGGAGGTCTGTGTTCTGAGTCAGAGCTTTGGCCGCGGCCAGAGCATAATTGCCTCCTGAACCGATTGCAATTACACCGTCATCCGGCTCTATTACTTCTCCGCTTCCCGAAATAACAAGCAGAGTTTCTTTATCCATTGCAATCAGCATAGCCTCCAATTGCCTTAGTACTTTATCTCTTCTCCAATCCTTTGCCAGCTCAACTGCAGCTCTTTTCAGATTGCCGCTATGCTGCTCCAGCTTTTCTTCCAGCTTTTCGGAAAGCGTAAAAGCATCCGATACCGAGCCGGCAAACCCAACCAGTACTTTTCCGTCAAATAATGTTCTTACCTTTCTGGCAGTTGACTTAATTATGGTGCTTTGACTGAAGGTCACTTGGCCGTCACCGGCAATTGCGCCCTTATCATTTCTTTTGACTGCAGCTATTGTTGTACCATGAAACATAATTCTCCTCCAGTAATCTATCCCAAATATGTTTTAATATTCATAAAAGTCAAAAAACTCACTAGATTCAATATAGCACATGAATATATATATTTCAACCACTTAGAGCTGTTCACGAATAAATTTTTCCAAGTCTTTTAAAGCCCTTTCAGCATAATAACTGCTCTTTTCCTTTTTATTTTTTATTCGGTATTCAGGCTGCGGAAATATGCCAAAATTCACGTTCATCGGCTGGAATGTCTTTATTGTGCGGTCCGTGATGTATTTGCATAATGCTCCGTGGGCTGTGGTTTCAGGAAATACAACGGGTTCCATCCCATTAATAACCCTGGCCATATTTATTCCTGCAACCAAACCGGAAGAAGCAGATTCAACGTATCCTTCAACTCCCGTCAGCTGACCGGCAAAAAACAACCTTTCGTTGTTATGGAATTGAAGAGTAGGCCTCAATACCTTGGGTGAATTGATGAAGGTATTTCTATGCATTACTCCATACCTTACAAATTCTGCATTTTCAAGTCCCGGTATCATGCCAAAAACTCTTTTTTGTTCGCCCCATTTAAGATGTGTTTGAAAACCTACAATATTATATAAAGTGCCCTCTTTATTATCCTGCCTGAGCTGCACAACTGCATAGGGCTGCTTTCCGCTGCGGGGATCTGTTAAGCCCACAGGCTTTAAAGGCCCGAAAAGCAATGTCTGCAAGCCTCTTTTTGCCATAGTTTCAACAGGCATGCAGCCTTCAAAAACAACCTCTTTTTCAAAACTCTTAAGAGGTGCCGTTTCCGCATTTACAAGTTCCTTATGAAAATTAACGTATTCTTCCTCTGACATGGGGCAATTAATATAATCACAGTCTCCTTTGTCATACCTTGATGCCATGAATACCTTGTCCTTATTTATTGATTCATAGGTTACAATAGGAGCTGCTGCATCATAAAAATATAAATAATCACTGTCCATCATCCTGCCTATGCTGAAAGAAAGCTTTTCCGAAGTAAGAGGCCCCGTTGCTACTATCACATATTCATTTTCAGGAATGCTTATTACTTCTTCCCGTATGATTTCAATGTTGGAGTTACCGGTAATCCTGTCAGTTATTTCCTGGGAAAAACCCTCTCTGTCCACAGCTAATGCACCTCCTGCAGGCAATGCTTTGCTGTCGGCACATTCCATTATCAGAGAGCCTAATCTTCGCATCTCCTCTTTCAACAGTCCCACGGCATTCTCCAGCTGATTGGAGCGAAGGGAATTGCTGCAAACCAGTTCCCCGAACTTATCGGTATGGTGTGCAGGTGTATTGGCCACAGGCCTCATTTCATAAAGCCTTACCTTTATCCCTCTTATGGCAAGCTGCCATGCTGCTTCGCTTCCCGCCAAACCTGCGCCTATAACTATGGCCTTTTCCTTCAAGTCTATTTCACCTCATTATTTTCTGACCTTTTGTAATCACATGTCTCATTAATGCACTTATATTCAAAACCCTTTTTGTTATATTTCTTCACAATAAGGCTTCCGCACTTAGGGCATTTCTCGGCAGCAGGTTCATCCCAGCTTACAAAGCTGCACTCCGGGTATTTGCTGCAGCCATAAAACTTTCTGCCCTTTTTGGTTTTTCTCGCAATAAGCTCCCCCGTACACTTCGGGCAGCTTATGCCTGTTGACTCAACTATTGCCTTGGTGTTTCTGCAGTTCGGAAAGCCGGGGCATGCGAGGAATTTGCCGAATCTGCCCTGTTTATATACCATATTTCTGCCGCACAGCTCGCAGACAACGTCACTGACTTCGTCCTGTATCTCTATTTTCCCGACCTTTTCTTCTGCACTTTTGAGGGTCTTCTCAAAGGGCGCATAAAACTCCCTGATCGCTTGCACCCAATCCTTCTCGCCCTCTTCTATATTGTCAAGCTTCTCTTCCATATTGGCGGTAAATTCAGCATCTACTATATCAGAAAAATATTCCTTCATAATCCCCGTAACCTTTTCGCCCAAATCGGTAGGAACAAGAAATTTCTTCTCTCTTATTACATAACCTCTTGCCAGTATGGTTGATATTATTGGAGCATATGTGCTAGGCCTGCCTATGCCTTTTTCCTCAAGAATCTTTACAAGAGTAGCTTCCGTATATCTTAAGGGAGGCTCTGTAAAATGCTGCTTGTGCTCCAGTTTCTTAAGCTTCAGCAACTGCCCCTCAGTAAGGCTCGGCAGTGATATTTCTTCTTCTTCCTTTTCATCGCTGCTTTCTTTATAAACGCTCATGAAGCCCGGAAACTTCATAATGCTTCCGTATGCTCTAAAAATGTAGCTGTTTGCTTCAATGTCAGCCGTGACGGTATCGAATACGGCAGCCTGCATCTGACTTGCAACAAACCTTTCCCAAATAAGCTTGTATAATTTGTATTGCTCTTTATCAAGAGAGTCTTTTATGCTTTCCGGTTCTCTAAAAACCAAAGTAGGCCTGATAGCCTCATGGGCATCCTGCACCTTCTTCCCGGACTTGTTCTGCTTTATCTCCCCTGCAAGGAAACTCTTCCCATATTTATTTAAAATATATTCAGCAGCATCTTTTTTTGCTTCATCGGATATTCTGACCGAATCAGTCCTTATGTAAGTAACAAGCCCTAAGGTTCCTTCACCCTTGATATCCACACCCTCATAAAGCTGCTGTGCTACCATCATTGTCTTCTTAGCAGTAAATCCAAGCTTTCTATATGCTTCCTGCTGAAGAGTGCTTGTAATAAACGGGTTTGGAGAGTTCCTTCTTTTCTCTCCCGTTTTTATTCGCCTGACAGTATATTTTGCACCCTTAAGAGCCTCAAGTATTTTTTCCATTTCATTTTCACTTGAGATCTCAATTTTCTCATTCTCCGTGCCGAAGAATTTCGCATCAAAGCTCTTTCTTGTATCGGGATCATTCAGCTTTGCTACCAGGGTCCAGTATTCCTTTGGTACAAATGACCTGATTTCATCTTCTCTGTCACAAATAAGCCTTACGGCCACAGACTGGACTCTTCCGGCACTTAAACCCTTTTTGACTTTCTTCCAGAGCAGCGGGCTGATTTTGTATCCCACAAGTCTGTCCAATACTCTTCTCGCCTGCTGGGCATCTATTAAATTGAAATTAAGTTTACGCGGATTTTTCAAGGCTTTTGTCACTGCTGCCTTTGTTATTTCATTAAACTCAATTCGAGATACTTCCTTCATGTCAAGATTAAGTATATTTGCCAAATGCCATGATATGGCTTCCCCTTCTCTGTCAGGGTCGGTAGCAAGATATACCTTGTCACAGGTTTTTGCCTCTTTGCGAAGCTTGTCGGTGATTTCCCCCTTACCTCTTATAGTAATGTACTTTGGCTCAAAGTTATTTTCTATATCAATACCCAATTGACTTTTCGGCAAGTCCCTGATATGTCCCATTGATGCCTCAACTTTATAGTTTGAGCTCAGGAACTTTTTTATTGTTTTTACTTTTGCAGGTGATTCGACTATTATCAATGATGTTTTCAAACAATTCACCTCATTTTAAAAATTCAAATCATATTATAACAGAAAATTAGCAAAAATCAAACTAAATGGTAATTTCCGCCTATTTGCTGAATAAGCCCTTTAACCTCCAGCATTGTCAATGCAGCCATCACCTTACCGGTTTGTAGCCCCGTTGCCGCTGCAATTTCATCTCTGTCACCGCTGTATGAATGAAGTAATTCAAGTATCAGCCTTTCCTCAACGCTTATTTCACCGCTTTTATTATTACTAGTATTGCTTTTTTCCCTGCATATTGGTTCAATGTTCAATTCCTCCAGAATATCTTCGATTCTGTTCACAAGCTTTGCGCCGTTCTTTATCAGTTCATTTGTTCCTTTGCTGTTTGGGGAGGTTATATTCCCCGGAACTGCAAACACCTCCCTCCCTTGTTCAAGGGCAAAATCGGCAGTAATAAGGGATCCGCTCTTCTCTCCGGCCTCAACAACAATGACCCCTAAAGACATACCGCTTATTATTCTGTTCCTTGCAGGAAACTGAGAAGGATGTGCCTCTGTATCAAAGGGATATTCTGATATTAGAGCACCGCTTTTCTGAATTTCCTTGCTCAATCTGAAATTAGCCATAGGGTAAATATACTTCAGCCCGCATCCGAATACTGCAATTGTCCTTCCATTTGCCGCAAGAGCTCCTCTGTGTGCTGCAGAATCAATACCCATGGCCATTCCGCTTACTATTGTAATCCCCGACTCTGCCAAGCGTAAAGCTATCCTATGAGCGGCCTTAATTCCATAATCGCTTGCTTTCCGTGAGCCTACAATACTTATTGCGAGTGCATCCCCGGTTATCAGTTCGCCCTTTACATATAATACGGGAGGCGGATCATATATGTGCTTCAGGTTCTCAGGATACTCATTTTCAAATATAGTATAGACTTTTATATCATTATCTTTCACAATTCTAAAATATTCATTAACTTTTTCTATATTGCTGTTCACTGAAATTGATTCTGCAATCTTTTCCCTGGCAATTCCCGATTCCATAAGCTCTGAAAACGAGCACTGAAATACGTTTTCAGCCGAGCCGAAATGCTTTATAAGCCTCAGGCAGGTTTTGCTTCCGACTCCCGGAATTGAAGACAGCCACATAAGATATTTTTTATCTTTCATAGTAACCCCCTTAAAATGGATACAATTTTGTTACAATCTTCACTAAATTGTTACACTATTATAACAACTTTGTAATATTGTTCTGATATAATAAAACCAACAAGGATATAACTGGAATTAATTCTTCCCCCTCCTATTTTTTAACCGGTAGTATGATGCTACCGGTTTTTAATTATCCTTCTATTTTTATATTCCTTTATATGGCGCATTATCGAGTAGCCCGCAAATTTTCCAGTGTTTGAAACTATCTTGATTGTTCCTCTTCCAATGGATTTTAAAGTATCTATACTAATCTTTATATCCTCATCAATCTCCTCAAGGGTCATACCTGACTCTTTGAGATATCTTTCCCGAACTTTTTCATCAGAAGATTTAAGTACTTTCCTTAGACAGCGCAGCATTACGATAAGATTGTCCAGTTGGCCGACAACAGGTATGATGCCGGGTATGAGCTCTATAGGTGAGACGCTGTAAGCTATCCCCGCAGAAAGCAAAAGCTTTTGCCTTCTTCTTATATCAGGGCTCTTATAAAGCTTTATCAGCAGCTTGCTGTAAACTGGGAGTTTTTCTATTACCGAGCATATATCACGTTCATTGGTGCTCATTTTATACCTCCGTAGGAGTTGTTCATAATGTGTATTTCCTGTCCAGGCTTCTATACTGAATTGCCTCTGCAATGTGATCAATTTTTATACTGTCACTTTCCTCCAAATCTGCTATGGTTCTTGCTACCTTCAATATCCTATTATATGCTCTTGCACTCAAGTTAAACCTGTCAAATGCATTCCTGAGAAGCTCTTTTTCTTTTTTCCCGATGGAACAGTATGATGTCATATGCCTGGGCTTCAGCTGTGAATTAAAAAATATTCCTTCGTTTTCGTATCTTCCAAGCTGAAGCTGCCTGGCCCTGTTTATCCTCTTCTTCATGGCTGCAGAGCTTTCTTCTTTTGGGCTGCAGGACAGGTCGTTGAAATTCACGGAGGGCACCTCTATATGCAAGTCTATCCTGTCCATAAGCGGCCCCGAAATCCTTCCCAGATAGCTTTTTATCTGATTAGGGCTGCAACTGCATCTTCCTGATTCATCTCCGTAATAGCCGCAGGGACATGGGTTAATAGAGCATATAAGCATAATTTTAGCCGGATATGTTATTGTACCCCCTACCCTTGAAATTGTAACACATTCATCCTCAAGAGGCTGCCTTAAGACTTCCAGTACATTTTTTTGAAACTCAGGCATTTCATCCAGAAATAGTACACCATAGTGAGCCAGAGATACTTCACCGGGATGAGGCAATATTCCTCCTCCGATAAGTGATCTGGCCGACACGGTATGATGAGGAGCACGAAAAGGCCTTCTTGTTACAAGACAGAGCTTTTCCTTAAGCAATCCTGCTATGCTGTATATTTTTGTCACTTCCAGGCTTTCTTCGAAAGACATATCCGGCAGTATGGAAGGCAGCCTTCTTGCCAGCATTGTCTTTCCGGAGCCGGGAGGGCCAAGCATAAGTACATTGTGTGCTCCTGCAGCAGCTATTTCCAATGCTCTTTTTGCAGTATTCTGGCCTCGCACCTCTGCAAAATCGTATGTTTCGGTAGTATCGCTTCTTAAAATTGCTTCCAAATCAACCTTATGAGGCGCAATGCTCCTGTTTCCGTTCAAGAAGCCTACCATATCCGCAATGCTTTCTACCGGATATATTTCCATGCCATTGACAAGGGCCGCCTCATCGGCATTATCTCTTGCAAGTATCAGCTTTTTCAAGCCCTTTTCTTTTAAGGAGAGGCACATGGGCAGTACTCCCTTTATTCCTTTGACATTGCCGTTTAAGGACAATTCTCCTAAAAAAGCAAAGCCTTCCAATGCTTCATTCGATATGTACATTGATGCTCTCAGTATTCCTGAAGCAATTGCAAGGTCAAAAATTGAGCCCTCTTTTCTTATATCGGCAGGGGCAAGGTTTACGGTTATTCTTTTTTGGGGAAACAGAAAGCCGGAATTCTTTATTGCGGCTCTTACCCTTTCTCTTGACTCCCTCACTGCCGCATCGGGGAGGCCCACTATGTCAAAACCTGGCAGCCCGTTTGACAAGTCAGTCTCAACTTCAATTACATGCCCTTCAATCCCATATAAGGCACAGGTGTTAGTCTTATATATCATCATATCACTCCATATTTTAGCAATATATGATATATAATTCTATTAATACCATTATTATCCTCTTTTTATATCAAAAAAGTTACAAAATTTAGGAAGTAAAGAATTATGCAAACTTCAGATATGTCACATTCTTTTCCTCACATAAAGCTCATACATCAGAATTGATGCTGCTATTCCCGCATTAAGGGATTCAGCCCTCCCGGGCATCGGTATCGTTGCATTTATATCAAGCATATCTTTTATTCCGCTGCTTATTCCCTGTGATTCATTTCCTATTATTATTGCGGACTTCCTATGATATGGCAGCTTTGTGCAGCTAATGCTGCTGTGCGGGTCTGCACCAATGGTAACAACTCCGCTTTGCTTCAGCTTATGGATTATTTCCTCAGTATCAATACCCTGAATAACGGGTATATGGAATAAAGAGCCCATGGTTGCTCTTATTGTCTTTCCTTTGTATAAGTCCGAGCTACCTTTTGATATTACCACTGCATCCAGGCCGCAGGCATCGGCAGTCCGTATGATTGTCCCCACATTCCCAGGGTCTCTTAACTCATGAAGCAGTACAAGGGAAAGCTTATCCTTAGCGATAATACTGTCAAAATCATATTTCAGCTTTGCAGCTACAGCTATTATTCCCTGAGGCGTATCGGTTTCACATGCTCCCTTGAAAACCTTGTCGTCGGCATAATACAGCGGTATGTTTCTTTCACTGAGAGCATCGGCATACTCTTGGTGTTTGTTGCTCTCAGCATAGCTTTGGCTGATCAGAACCATTGATATAGGCACATTATAATCCAGGGCCTCCAAAAAAAGCTTTTTTCCTTCAATCAGGAATTTGTTGTATTCATCTCTTGATTTTTTCATTTGCAAGGATTTTATGTACTTTATGGTACTATTGGAGCTGCTTGTGATTATTTCCCTCATATCTCTTACTCTGTTTTCCTTTCCAGTTTTTTCAGGTCATCATTGTGTCCTATGACAATCATTATGTCTCCGTCTTTTATTTCGCTGTCAGCCTTTGGGGATATATTTATACTTTCATCGTTCATATTCCTTATGGCAACAACAGTCACTCCATATCTCGCCCTCATGTTTATGTCTCGCAAAGCCTTTCCTGTCCAGCTTTCCGGCACTGCATATTCAATTATGCTGTGCTCTTCCGAAAGCTCTATATAGTCAAGTATATTGGTAGAAATCAGGTTATGGGCTACCCTTTCACCCATATCCCTTTCAGGGAATACTATTTTATCTGCTCCAATCTTCATAAGTACCCTGGCATGCAGTTCATTCTGTGCTTTTGCAACCACGTACCTTATTCCCAGTTCTTTCAGCATAAGTGTTATCAAGATACTGGATTGTATATCAGATCCTATTGCTACTACAGCAACATCAAAGTTTCTTACTCCAAGGGATTTTAATACACTATCATCAGTGGCGTCGGCAGTTACAGCATGTGTAACCTTATCAGATATTTTCTGAATTGCTTCCTCATCGGTATCTATCACAAGAACTTCATGACCAAGCTCGCTAAGTGTTTCAGCAACAGCCCCTCCAAATCGTCCTATACCAATTATAACAAATTGTTTCATTTACTTTCATTCCTTTCTAACCCACCATAATACGGTCTTCCGGATATTTGACATTTCCTCTTTTACTAATTGCTCTTCTTGCTAAAGCCAATACGATTGTTAAAGGCCCGACTCTGCCGACAAACATGGTCATACTGATAATTATTTTTCCAAAGGGACTCAGATTTGGTGAATACCCAAGTGAAAGTCCAACGGTGCCAAAGGCCGAAGTTGTTTCAAAAAATAAAGTCAAAAAATCTGCACTCTCAGTTATTGACAGCAGCATGGTCACAATTACAACAAGGCTCAAGCTGATAAAGGCGACAGCCATTGCTCTATAAACCAAATATTTGGGAAGATGCCTTTCAAACACCTCAGGATCTTCCTTTCCCTTAACAACTGAAATAACCGTCAGAAAAATTATTGCTGCTGTGGTCGTTTTTATTCCGCCTGCCGTAGAACCCGGCGAACCTCCAATGAACATCAGAATTATTGTCATAAACTTTGTCGGAGTCGTAAGTGATATCATATCAAGGGTATTAAAACCGGCCGTTCTCGGCGATACCGATTGAAAGAAAGAAGCCAGCACCTTCCCTGATAAGGATAAATTTTTTATTGTATCGGGATTATTAAGCTCCATTATGAATATAAATAAAGCTCCGGTCAAAATCAGTATTAAAGTTGTCGATACTACCACCTTGCTGTGAAGTGTGACATTTCTCATGCCCCTTTCTTTTATTGCCTCATAAATGTCCATCCATACCGAAAACCCCAGACCGCCTATTATTATCAGAAGCATGGTATTAATATTTATAACATAACTATCAACATACGGGGTAAAGCTTCTGAAATCTCCAATAAGATCAAAACCTGCATTGCAGAAGGCGGTTACTGCATGAAATAATCCAAAAGCAATTCCTTTTCTTAACCCGTAATCTGGTATAAAAGCAATTGTAAAAACTATTGCACCTATAAATTCAATGATAATAGTCGCAATTATTATATTCTTTGTCAGTCGAACCATGCCCTCCAGATCAAACTGATTTAATGATTCCTGTATCAGAATTCTTTCCTTTAAGGTAATTCGCCTTTTCAACAACAGAGCAAGCAGCGTAGATATAGTCATAAAGCCCAGTCCGCCTATCTGTATAAGCAGCAGTATTATAATCTGTCCGAACGCCGTCCAGTAAGTACCTGTATCAACGACAACAAGGCCGGTGACACAGACTGATGAGGTAGCTGTAAATAATGCATTTATTAAGCCAACCGGCTGTCCGTTTCTCGATGCCATAGGCAAATTCAGAAGCAAGGTACCGATCAATATCATTGAAGCAAATCCAATGACTATTATTTGTGTTGGAGTCAAAGTAATTTTTTTCCTCAGTATGCTGAATCCGATTATATCAATCACCTCTATGATGCTGCTTTAAAATCAAGTACACTAATAATTTTCACAATTGTGTATGCATTTATGACCAATAATAGACCTTACTTTATGATAAAAGCAAAAAAGACCTTATAGGCCTTTTTCAATACTGCGTTTATTATGCGTTAAGCTTTTCCTTAACTGTATCAACAAGCTTTGTAAATGCCGCTGCATCATTTATTGCAAGCTCTGAAAGCATCTTTCTGTTGATTTCAATACCCGAAAGCTTGAGTCCATTAATAAACTTGCTGTAAGATATGCCGTTATTTCTTGCTGCCGCATTGATTCTGGCAATCCAAAGCTTTCTGTAATCCCTCTTCTTAAGCTTCCTTCCAATATATGCAAACCTTAAAGCCCTTATTACAGTTTCATTGGCTATTCTATACTTCTTACTTCTGGCTCCTACGTATCCTTTAGCCAGTTTAAGTATCTTTCTACGCTTCTTATGAGCGTTTATTGCCCTTTTTACTCTTGCCATGTTATGCTGCCTC
>Ga0208695_1002311_pt1 | contig 14106 bp, 11 predicted proteins | sample AD_UKC111_MetaG_FD_184449 | JGI IMG/M metagenome (GOLD analysis project Ga0208695, IMG submission 184449) | Active sludge microbial communities of municipal wastewater-treating anaerobic digesters from Hong Kong - AD_UKC111_MetaG (SPAdes)... | ecosystem: Engineered > Bioreactor > Anaerobic >... | reverse complement strand
TGGGATTTTAAACCAGCCGCTGACGGCCAGCTGGGGCGAATCATTAATCTCTATCGCGACTGGCAGATTTCGGGCGACCTCAATTTTCTCCAAACCCTCTGGCCACAGGCCAAAAAAGCACTGGAGTATGCCTGGGTCAGCTGGGACAAGGATGGTGATGGCCTGCTCGAAGGTGAACAGCACAACACCTATGATATTGAATTCTACGGTCCAAATAGCCTGTTAAGTGGTTTTTATCTTGGTGCTCTGGAAGCAGGTGCCCGCTTAGCCGAGGCTGCCGGCGACCGGGCAGCTGCCAGCCGCTACCGCCAGGTTTTACGGCTCGGTCAAAAGAATTATGAAGCAGAGCTCTGGAACGGCGAGTTTTTTATCCAGAAATACGACCAGGCCCTTGAGAAAAAATATCAATATGGCGAGGGCTGTCTGTCAGACCAGCTTCTCGGCCAGTGGCTGTCCATGGTAGCCGGGCTGGGCCGTTTTCTGGATCAAACCAAAATCCGGCAGGCCCTCGACTCAATCTATGATTATAACTTTAAAGAGAATTTTTATGACCTGGCTAATGTCCAGAGGACTTACGCCCTGGCCGGAGAAAAAGGTTTGCTGCTTTGCACCTGGCCCCGCGGTAGCCGGCCGCCATTGCCTTTTCCTTATTCTGATGAAGTCTGGACAGGAATCGAATATCAGGTGGCCAGCCACCTGATGTATGAAGGGCTGCTGCGGGAAGGCCTGACCCTGGTCAAGGCCGTCCGGGAGCGCTATGACGGCCGGAACCGCAATCCCTGGGATGAAGTTGAATGTGGCCACCATTATGCCCGGGCCATGTCTTCGTGGGGAATTCTCCTGGCTCTGTCTGGTTTTAGCTATTCTGTTCCATCAGGCCGCCTGGGGTTTGAACCAGCCATCAAGCCTGAAGACTGGGCCAGCTTCTGGTCCCTGGGCGAGACCTGGGGGACATATAACCAGAAGCTTGAAGGTGGAAATGTCTTTTCAGCCGAGCTTAAAATTGAACGCGGGAAATTTGCTCTAAAGGAGCTTAGCTGCGGGCTTCCGCCGTCTTTAACTTCCTCAAAAATTAGATCAGCCGAATATTCCCTGAACGGCGAAAAAATAAAAGCCCGGCTTGAACCTGAAGGAACTGCCGTGAAAATTAAATTCGCTCGCCAGCTAAATCTTAAAACCGGTAGCACCTTGCGTCTCAACCTGACTTTTAAGGATGGTGCCTGAAACTTTCCCGTCAGTCATAAATTTGCCAATCGCTGGTATGGTTTTCTGGCAACTTGGTCTTTTCTTCCCACATGTGGAGCAAGTAATCCTTCTGGTCTTCAAAAATTTGAGCCTGGGCCTCAACGATTTTCTCGGCCTCAATGGAATTCATTTCCCAGGTTGCACGCACAAAATCTGCCAGACGGCCGTAATAAAGCGGCGTCACCAGCTCGATAATTTTGAAGCGGTTTCTTGACCAGGCGTGGAAAGTCGCTGCCAGTTCGTATAGAATCTTAACCCAGTTTTCAACCGGTAAAGAAAATTCTTCGACCGGCAAGCCGGCTGCCTTCTCAATGGCCTGAAAAACCTCATCTGAAAATATCTCTTTCCACAAGGGGGAGAACTGCTGATAACCAATTCTAAATCTGGATATCAATCCCGGCAAAGTGACTTCTATTTTCTCTGGCTCCGGGGCTTCTATTTCTCCCAGGGTTGGTACCGGCTGGCTGCCTTTGATTATCTTCCAGTAGCTTTCATGTTCCTCCATCAGGGTAAAAAGCACCCAGAGTACCTGCCTGAACATTGCTCCAAGATGTCTGGCTGGATCCTTAGCATCGTGAATTTTGACACCCAGATTGGCCTGGCAGATTTTAAATTCCTGGATGATAGCTTTGGTTGTCATCCAGATATCTATGCCGTAGCGGGCGACATCGGTTTCCCAGACTTCCTGGTTCATATAAAAATTAGCCACCGGCAAGCTGAAAGCAAAATCACCGCCGATTGGTTGTCTGATTCTTTTTCCATAAAGAGTCCTGGTCAGATTATAGACGATGTTATTGGTAATGGTGCCGTCGTACTTATGCCTGATATAAACCGGAGCGACAAAGTCATAACCTTTGTCAAGAACCGGATCGAGCAGATTCAAGACCCAATCAGAAGTAATGCTTCTCAAATCAGCATCAACGACTGCACAGGCTTTAACTTTTAACCGGCAGGCAGCTTCAAAGACAGAACGCAGGGCCGAACCTTTGCCGCTCACCCCCCGGTAGATAGAAACCAGCTTTTCCTGCCAGGGCTTGATTTGAAATTCTTTAGCCTCTTCCCGGGTATCATCGGTTGAGCCGCCATCAGCTATAAAAATCAGATTTCTGGAATCGCGGTAAAACTTGTCCAGCCCGTGGCTGACCATCTGGATGACATGAGCGATGGTCTTATCATTATTAAAACATGGTATACCGACTATGATATCAGCCTGGCCGATTTCTTCCAGCCGTTTGAGAGTATAACCACGAAGGGAAGTTGTGTAAGCCATAAGCCTATTATCTCGAGGCTTTGCCTATTAGTCAAACTTTATGATACTTGAGGCCTCAGCCAGGCCGGGCCGCTAAGACCGCTGAAATCATTTCCCTTAATTCAGGTAGCTTTCTGTCAATCGACAGGGTATTAGCTTTCAGCCTTATTACTCCGCCTTCAATCAGGACGACAGACGGCAGGCCGTCTATCCGGAGAAGCCGGTGAAGTTGACCGCTGGAATCATGGGCAATGGGCATGGGCCAGTTTCTCTCAACGGAAATCTCAGCCAGCTCCTGGGCTGAATTCCGGCTGACTGAAATAATTTGCAATCCCTTTTCTTCAGACTGGCGAAAATCTGAATAAATATCCAGAGCTACCTCTAAGCAGGCCGGACAGCTGGTGCTGATGAAAATTAGAAGGCAAGTTTCAGTTATCTCAAGGTTCAATAACCGGCCATCGAGCAAAGGCAGATCAGGGGGAGCAGTTAGCCTGTCTCCCTCCTCCAGAAAACGATGCTCCGTCTTCGTCAGGCTGCTGGCTTTCTTTAATTCCTGCATCAGTTCTTGATTGGCCTGCCGGCAGCTGACAAACTGGCGGTGGTTCTGATAACCCCAGAAAACTGACAGGAGTAGAGGCGGCATCAGGAGAGCCAATATCTTCAGATTCTTCATTGGTCTTCTTCGGCCTTCTCAACCCAGCTTGAATTTTCTGAGGCAGTAATTACTATCTATAAGATACAATGAATCACCGGGACCAAAGCTGATCAAAATCGCCTTTTCAGGCAGAATGATAGTTGCCTGGTATTTTCCCTGGGCATTATATTTATAGATTTCCCGGCCTCTTTCTGGCAGTCCATCAGGCTTCAGGCCGGTATTCCCGGCCAGAAAATAATAGTTGTTCTGTGAGTCAATAGCCAGGTCTGTTACCAGATAAGCGATTTTCTGGGCATCGAGATCACTTCTGACCGAGAGATCCAGCCCGGGGCTGGCGACACTATTGCCTTTATAGATTATTTCAAAGTTCTGGTTGAGCTGACCGTTCTCGTCATAAACCTGGATCTGGTTCAGGCCGAATTGCCGGGCACAAACCAGCTGGCCGGCTCGGTCTTTTTTAAGGATAAACTGATTGACCAGGATGTTTAAAGTCAGATCGCTGGTTTTAGAGGGCTTTAAACAGGTGGCAACCGGGCTGAAACCGGGTCCAAAGATTTTTATCAGCGGCTCATCTTTCATAATGAGAGAGTTGCTGGGAAAGGCCAGAAGATAAATTTTGTTCTTTGAAACGGCTACCCCGACCGGAGGGAAAGTCAGCTGGAATGTTGAAATTTCTTTTCCTTCGAAGTCTAAAACCTGCAGTCTGAGGTTTCTGGTATCAGCCACATAAATATTTTTTTGGCGGGGCTCAATAAACAAGCCTTCCGGGCTGTTGAATTCAGCCGGCCCCTTGCCCCTTCGCCCGATTGATTTTACATATCTTCCCTCGAGATCATAGACTTGAAGCCGGTGATCCAGGCTATCCAGGACATAAATATTCTCATCAGTTATTTCCAGGCGGGCAGGTGTATTGAACAGGTAGTTCTCATCTTCACCGAACCGAAAAGATTTATCCTCGGTAATGGGAATAAGCTTTTCTACTATTTTCCTGTCTTTAGCTGCCGGTTGCAGGCTAACCGGGCCAAAGACCAGAAACCCAAAAGAGACCAGCGCTAAAATAATTACGGCTGGAGCAATTACGGCAGCAATTGGTGCAGATATCCTGCCCAGCGACCGGAGAGAGGGCCCGCTACCGGGCCCTCTCCTCTTAGTTTCTTTACTTTTGATGATAGAGCTTGAGTTTTTCATGATAGTTGTGAATCAACGAATTAAATAAACTGGTGTTTGAGGCAGGCGGCCAGAGCTACCTCGCAGTCAAGGTAATCAACAAAGCCGCCCCAGAAGCTGGTCCGGACATCTTCTTTAGTGCACCTTTCGAACTCAGCGAAGCACTTGTCCTTGGCCGGGGCCGCAGCCTGGGCCAGGGCCGGCAGGAGACTGTAAACAGCGGCGATGACCAGAGTAATTACCATGATTTTTTTTAGGGTGTTGTTTTTCATCTTGACCTCCTTTTAAATTTGTTCTGCCCCACGGGCAGCACCAGGAAAAGGTGCAAATCCGGTGCCAGAATCCTTAGCTTAAAACTCCGAGACTGACCTGCCTCATTTTCTGGCTTAAAAGCAAACATAATTTAACACCTGGCTGCTGATAGTAAATATTACTTTACAAATAAAGACGCCAGAAATGACAATTTTTCTCAGCTCATGAGAAAATTCGGGTCGATTGGCCGTCTTAGGTCTATAAGTATTTTAGAGAGTTTAAAAAACTGAACTGGAGCTCTCTGCCTTATGACTTATCAGGAGGTCAAAATGGCCAGGCCAATATCCGGCAGATTGGCCGCCCTGGCTCTTGATATCTCCCTATAAATTATTATATAAGCCTAAAAGGAAAGGAGACGGGCTGATGATCGGTGAAGTCATTAAAATAACCTGGAAAAAAATCCTGAGAACGGGAGAGATCCAGGTCGTCATCCTTCTGGCGTATCTCTTCTATGGCCTTTATCTCATCTTTTTTGCCCGCTCGCCAGAGCAGGGAGCGGCCAGCCTGGGTATTACCTTTGCTCTTTTATCGGTTTTACTGAGCGGCGGTTTAATGCGGGACGAGTTTGATTTGAAGCAGATTGATCCCTTAGTGGTGCGCTTCAGGATTTCAGACTTATTCTGGGGAAAGTTTCTGGGCGTGGTCAGCCTGATTTTACTGGCCTATGTCTTAGTGGGGGCTGCTTGCCTTCTCGGCCTGGCCATCAATCATGAATGGTCAGCCGCCGGCCAGATTCTTAAAATTCTGGCTTTGGGCCTGACGATAACGCTCTATGTGAGTTCGGCCGGTTTCTTTTTAGCCAGTTTCCTCAAGGGCGTGATGAATTTTGTTGGCCTGCTCTTCATCTTCACTGGTCTAAGGCTTCTTTTCGAAGAGCTGTTTTCGACTCAGGACATTTTGGCCAGCGGCCAGTTGCGTCAGCTCAATCTAAATAGCCTTTTCTTTCTGGCTTTTGCTCCGGAAGGAACGGAGGGGCTGGCCTGGCAACTAATCTACTTTCTCCTCCTTTCAGCCCTGCTGGTTTTCCTGTCCTGGGTGGTTTTTAAAAGGATGGCTATCAAGAACAAGCTGATCCTGGCGGCCAGCTCTAGAGACTCAGGTGAGACTGCCCTCAGCATCCGTGGTTTGAAAAAGACCTATAAAGAAGGCTTCCTGGGCAGGAAGGGAAAAGAGGCTTTAAAAGGTGTCGATTTTTCAATCAGGAGAAATAAACTGACTGGCTTTCTGGGACCTAACGGCGCCGGCAAAACCACCACCTTGAGAATCATCTTAGGCCTGCTCAAGCCACAGGCTGGTGAGGTAGCTTATATTCCGGAAAAAGAAAAACCTCTCCCGGCCGCCAGCCCGAAAGTCGGTTATCTTCAAGAATCGGCCAGCCTCTATCCCTTTCTGACGGTCCGCGAGATTTTCCTGTTAGCCGCCAGAGGGGCCGGTCTGAGCCGCCGCCAGGCTTCTGAGCTGGTTCCTGCTCTGGCTCAGAAACTTGGGCTCACCGAGTATCTCAGCAGAAGAATCAAGACTCTCTCCAAAGGCACCATGCAGAAGGCTGCTTTTGGGGTGGCCACCATTGGCCAGCCTGATTTGCTTATTTTTGACGAACCTTACACCGGACTCGATCCCCTGATCATGTATGAAATAAGAAATCTCATTCTGGAACTCAAAGCCCGCGGCACGACTATTTTTCTGTCTTCTCATCTCCTGCCTGAAGTTGAACGGGTTTGTGATGAGGTGGTCTTGATTAATAACGGGAAAATTGTCTGCTCTGGAGAAATAGAAAAGCTCAAGACCAGCTGGCGGGTTTATCAGCTGCTGAAAGGCCAAAGCGAGCTGGCCGCCAGACTGAGCCAGAAGCTCGGCGAAAATCTGGAGGGGCTAAGCTTCAACTATTTTACCAGTCTGAATCTTGAGCCGGTTCTTCAGGACCAGGGCCTGGCTGAGGAGCTCAAGCAGATTCCATCTCCAGATATGGAAAGGATTTTTCTGGACAGTGTGATCAACTCGTGATTTTTAGAGATTGCTCAGCCGGCAGGACTGCGGATATTTGGTTTCTAAGCTGGCAGCCGCCAGAGCCGAAAAAATATAAAGGTGAGGGGGAAGAAAACGACCCGGTAATAAAGCAGAAAAATTATCGGTCACCAAGGCCCTGAAATATTTTGTTGACAATTCTTCTTAGCCCCTGCTATCTTAAAAACAGAGCCAGCTATAAAAGGAAGCCAGCCTGTTAGTTAGCCATAAAGCCTGGAAGGAGTGGTTTATGATTGGCCGTTTTGTCATTTTCACTGATCTGGATGGCAGTCTGCTCGATGCCGAGACTTATAGCTTCCAGGCGGCCAGGCCGGCTTTACAGAAGCTTAAAAAGAAACAGGTGCCAATCATCCTCTGCACCAGCAAGACCCGAGCCGAAACCGAAGTTATAGCCAGAAAGCTTGGCTTGAAACATCCCTTTATTGTTGAGAATGGTGGAGCAATATTTATTCCACCGCGATATTTCACTCCTGAGCAGCTCCGGAACTCAGGCTATAAGACAAGCCGGAAGGAAAAATATTTAGTCGTTCAGCTTGGTCTTCCTTATCGCCAGTTGAGGCAGTTTTTGGTTAGCACCAGAAAAAAGTTCAAATTGAAAGTCAAGGGTTTTGGCGATTGCCGGCCGGAAGAGATTGCCCGAATGGCCGGACTCAGCTTAAGGGAAGCCAGGTTAGCTGCCCGGCGCGAATATGATGAACCGTTGTGGTTTGAAGACCCGTCCCGGACCAGGTTTCTCGGCGAGAAGGCCCGGGAAGCTGGTTTGAAGCTGGTCAGGGGAGGCAGGTTTTTTCATTTAACAGGAAAGAACGATAAAGGCCAGGCAGTCAGAATCTTGAAAAATCTTTACCGGCAAAAACTTGGCCAGCTGATAAGTTTGGGTTTAGGTGATGCCGATAACGATTGGCCAATGCTTAAAGAAGTCGAGTTGCCCGGGCTGATAGCCAGGCCGGGCGGTCAGCCGGTCAGGCTAAAAAAAATTCCGGGAAAAATCTATAAAACTAAAAAAGCCGGTCCGGCGGGTTGGGCTGAGGCTATAAACTTCTGGCTGAAGTCAGGTTGAGCTGAAGGGCGATTCTGAGAGCTAAGTTTTTTAAGTTTAATATATTTAAGTAGAAGCTGTAGAGACAGTGAGACGGGAATGTTCATTCGGAGCAAGCAAATAGAAGCGAATAAAATGAGTAAACAATGAATAAATTCAATCGGAAAGGAGACTGACATGGCTGATTTCTGTCAAACCGGAGTGGTTCCTACTTTTCACCGTCTGGGTGAGCTCAAACTCGAGATGATGGAAGATAATCTGCGTGAATTCAACCGCCACCGGCCAATTGCCCTGGTCTTGCCGGTGACACCGGCTGAGCTTGGTTCGCCCGCCCTGGAAGGGATACTGAGCAAACTTAAAGATATAGATTATCTGCATGAAATAGTTATTGTCCTCGGGAGAACGGATAAGAAAGAAGATCTGATCAGAACTAAACAGAAATTTTCTGTTCTGCCGCAGGAACACAGTGTCATCTGGGCTTCAGGGCCGCCAGCCGGTGAACTCTACCACATCCTCGAAGAGGCAGACCTGTCGGCAGGGGACGACGGGAAAGGCCGTTCAGTCTGGTTAGCTTACGGCTACATCTTAGCCCGTGATGAAAGTAAGATTATTGCCCTTCATGATTGCGACATTGTCAATTATTCCAGAGAACTTCTGGCCAGACTTTGCTATCCGATTGCTTCTCCCCGAATTGAATATGCTTTCTGCAAGGGTTATTACGCCAGGGTAACTGACCGGCTTCACGGCCGGGTGACCAGATTATTTTATTTTCCCTTAGTCACCAGCCTGATAAGAATCTATGGTCATCTGCCGTTCCTGACTTACCTGGAAAGCTTCCGCTATCCGTTAGCCGGTGAGTTTTCAATGATCACCGAGCTGGCCAAAATTAACCGGATACCGGCCGATTGGGGGATTGAAGTTGAAACCCTGGCTGAAGTTTACCGGAATTATACCCTCAGACGGATCTGCCAGACAGAAATTCTTGAAACCTATGAGCACAAACATCAGCCGCTGTCAGCTGAGGATCCGACGACGGGTCTGATGAAGATGTCCATTGACATTGCCCGGGCGATTTTCAGAAACCTGGCCATGGAAGGAATAGTCATGTCTGAGTCCACCCTGCGAACCCTTATCGTTAATTATCAGCGGACGGCCAAGGATTATGTCAAAAGATATCAGGATGAATCAGAGATGAATGGCCTGGTCTTTGATTTCCATAAAGAAAGCTTGATGGCCGAGGCTTTTACCCGGGCCTTGCAAATAGCTGGCCAGAAATTTCTGGAGGATCCTCTGTACTCACCGCATATTCCCAACTGGAACCGGGTAGTAGCTGCTATCCCTGATTTTCTGGATAGATTGCGGACGTTTGTGGACAGGGAAAGATAGACCTTCTTTTTTTAAATTGCCGGCAACCTTTTTGCCCTGTCCTGTGTCTCCTATTTATGAGGTCAGGGCAGAATGACGCTTTGGGATGATTCGCCGGTATTAGAATTAAGTCTGAAAGATAATAAACACCCGGCCCGGCCTGTCAGTCCGGTTGATAAGGAGAAGACAGCAGAAGTGAACCAGGGTCAAAAGCAGGTGAGCGATTCAAATTTAGATGAGCTTATCGGGGGTTCACAGCAGGGACGGCTGGAGGCCTTCGAAGGGCTTTATAATCTTTATAAAAAGAAGGTCTATGGGCTGGCTTATAGTCTGACCCGTAACCAGCAGACCGCCGAAGATTTAACCCAGGATATATTCATAAAAATATTTTCAACTATTCAGGATGTCAACCAGCCGGATTATTTTCCAGCCTGGGTCTATCGCCTGTCGCTTAATACCTGTTATAGCTATCTTCGCCGCCAGCGAACCTTAGATGAAAAACTCAGCCGGCTCACTCCAGCCGAAGAAAGTCAAGACGGGCGGGACTTTGACTCACGACCGGGCGATCTGGCCAGAGCCGTCCAGGAAGCGCTGTCTTATTTACCCGAAAAGCTCAGAATGGTTTTTGTTCTGCATGAGGTGGAGGGGTTAACCCATGAAGAAATCGCCGGGCTCCTTGGCTGCCAGGCGGGGACCTCTAAATCTCAATTGTTTAAGGCCCGGCTCAAACTCAGAAAAATTCTGAGGAAAAAGAATTTGGTCGGAGGGAAAAACCATGAGATGCCATAAAGCTCAGCTTTTAATAAATAAACTCCTCGACGGCGAAATAAAAGAAAAAGATTATCACCAGCTGGAAGCTCATCTGGCAGGTTGCTCTAAATGCTCACGGATTTATGAAGAATGGCAGGCTATTAGCTCTGGAGCTAAAGCGGAGGCAGCCTCAACGGGTGAACTTGAACCTTCCGCTGCAGTCTGGGAAAAGCTAAAAAGCCAGCTGGAGGCAGAGATTATACCCGGACTCAAAGAAAAGTCAGAGAATAAGAGCAAAAGAGAGCCGGGGAAGAAACCTTTCCAGCGGCTCCGGTTGCCGGGATGGGGCTGGAGATATAGCGCGGCTCTGTTTATCATCCTGATTATGATAGCGGGAGCTTTTTTCCTTGGCCGCTACCATCAGCAACAGCTGGCCGGGCCAAAGTCTCAGCTGGCTAATGGGCAACAGGTACTGGAGAAAATAGAAGAGGCCGACTTTTACTATCGCCAGGCGATAGAATCTCTGACTGAAGCCATGAAATTAGCTGCGGCTGATAAAGGGTTTCCGCCGGAGATGGCAGAAATTCTTCAGGCCAATCTCCAGCTTTTAGACCGGACCATAGATCTGTGCCAGCAGGCCATTAATCGGGAGCCAGATAACCTGCAGGCCCGGGATTATTTGCTGAGTGCTTACAACTCCAAGCTTGATTTTTTAAATAATATGCTGGAAACCAGCATGAGTTTTAATAACCCGGTGGCTGGAAAATTATAAAAAATAAAAAATAAGAAAAAAGGAGAAGGAATCATGAACAGGAACCAAAAGAAAGCTCAAAATCAGCGTGGCCGCCAGTTGGCGTTAGTTTTAATTCTCGGTTTGATGCTGAGCAGGCCTGTGGCCGCGCTGGCCGGCGACCGGTTTGAACAGAAACTGGAGAAGGTGGAAAGCCTGGCTAAGGACGGGCAGGTTATGATCAATAATATTTCTGGTGATATCAGGATTTCTGTCTGGAAAGAAGATAAGGTAAAAATAGAGGCCATTAAACGGGCAGAAGCCAGAGATGAATCGGAAGCTAAAAAAGCAATGGAAGAAGTAGAAATTCAGATCAAAGCCGAGCCTGGCCTGGTTACGATTAAAACCAGATATCCTGAAAATAGAGGATTTTTTGGTAAAGACACTTCGGTTTCTGTTGACTATACCCTGTGGATACCTGAAAAAGCATCGGTTGAAGCCAGGTCAGTCAGCGGTGATATTGGGATAGCCCAGGCTGGCGGACAGATTATAGCTAACACCGTTAGCGGGGATGTAAAAATCAGCGGAGGGAAAAAGTCAGTCGTGGCCAAAGCCGTCAGCGGAGATGTTAAGGTCGAGAAGATCGAGGGTGATGTCCAGTTGAATTCGGTCTCAGGAGATATTCAGGCTACCGGAGTCAAAGGCTCGATAGAGGCTGAAGCCGTCAGCGGCTCGATTGATTTGAGAGACGTCAGTCAGGCGAAGAAGGTCAGTGCCAAATCAGTCAGCGGCTCGATTAACTACCAGGGTGAATTAAATAACGACGGCCGCTATCAATTTAATTCTCATTCAGGCGATGTGGTTCTGATTTTGCCGGCCAGCTCGTCGTTTGAACTTGAGGCTGGAGCTTTCAGCGGGAGAGTGAAAACCGAATTTCCGGTCGAAGTCATTGGCGAAATCTCCGATAAGCAAATCAAAGGGAAAGTCGGCAAGGGCGGAGCCTATTTGACGGCCAAAGCTTTTAGCGGCCGGGTGGAAATCAGAAAAGCCAGCTGATAAAAAGGGGACGTGATACTCTGTCCCCGGGATTTTTTCTTCCTTAGATAATAACCGGGGAGGACAAATTCAGGGACAGAGTATCACCTCCCCTTGTCCCCATTTTTTCTTATTTCTCCATCCCCTCCTGTCGCCTCATTCCTTCTTTTTCTTTTCATCCCCAGCCTCTTTCAACTGGAAGCCGGGTGAGTTCTATTCACCATTTTTGGGGTAGTTCAGGACGCCGGTCAAAAAGGAAAGATAAGAGCCATTTTTTTTGCTATACTTACTTCTAATTATTTCTGGTAAAGGAATAATAAGATGAATGGTCTGACGCTGGTTATTATTGGAGCCTGTGTCTATGCTCTGGCCTATCGCTTTTATGGAGCTTTTATAGCGGCCAAAGTCCTGGCTTTTGACAGCTCCCGGACCACTCCGGCTTACCGGCTGGAAAATGGCTATGACTATGTACCGACCAATAAACTGGTCCTGTTTGGCCATCATTTTGCGGCCATCGCTGGAGCCGGGCCGCTGGTCGGGCCGGTGCTGGCGGCTCAGTTTGGGTATCTCCCCGGAGTGCTCTGGATCCTGATTGGAGCGGTGGTAGCCGGCGCAGTTCATGATATGGTGATTCTCTTTGCCTCGGTCAGATACGATGGGGCTTCAATCATTGACATTTCCCGGAAAGAAGTCGGCAAGGTAACCGGGGTGGCAACGGCTATTGCCGTCATCTTTATTCTGATCATTGCTATGGCCGGTCTGGCTCTGGTCATTGTCAATGCTCTGTTTAACAGCCCCTGGGCGACTTTTACGGTGGGCATCACCATCCCGATTGCCTTCTTAATGGCCATTTATATGAGATGGATCAGGCCGCATGACATTGCCGGAGCCACTATCATCGGAGTCAGCCTGTTGATTATTGCTGTAGCTTCCGGGCCCTTTATTGCCAGAACAGCTCTTGGCCGGTTTTTGATGTTTGATGTCAAGCAGATGACGGTTATCCTGGCTTCTTATGGCTTTTTAGCCGCTGTTTTGCCTGTCTGGCTGCTGCTGGTTCCCCGCGATTATTTAAGCACCTACATGAAGCTCGGGGTCATCTTTCTTCTGGCTATCGGGGTGATTATTGTTAACCCGGCGATTAAAATGCCGGCTTTTACTTCTTTTGTCCAGGGGGGAGGGCCGATTATTCCGGGTAAGGTCTGGCCATTCTTATTTATCACCATTGCCTGCGGAGCTCTGTCGGGCTTCCACGCTCTGATTTCTTCCGGCACCACCCCCAAGATGATTAAAAATGAGAAGGACATCCTGCCGATCGCTTTTGGCTCCATGCTGGCCGAAGGCTTTGTCGCCCTGATGGCCTTAATTGCGGCCACCAGCTTGATTCCGGCTGATTATTTTGCGATTAATGTTTCGCCAGCGGTTTTTGAGAAGATGGGCCTGAAAGTTGTGGATCTCCCTGCCCTGTCACAATTAGTCGGGGAAAACATAGCCGGCCGGCCCGGAGGAGCGGTCACTCTGGGCGTAGGTATGACCTTTATTTTTTCTAAAATTCCGTTCCTGGCCAAACTCGGTGCTTATATTTATCATTTTGTTGTCCTGTTTGAAGCCCTGTTTATTTTGACCACCATTGATGCCGGGACGCGGGTTGGCCGTTATCTTCTCCAGGAAGCCGGCGGTTTGATTTATAAGCCGCTGAAAAATACCAACTGGTGGCCCGGAATTATTTTTACCAGCTTTTTGATTTCTTTCTCCTGGGGTTATTTAGTTTATGGCGGAAATATCTCGACCATCTGGCCTCTTTTTGGCACTTCCAATCAGCTCTTAGGAGCGATTGCCCTGGCTCTGGGGACGACAATCATTATTAAAAAGGGTAAAGCCCGCTATCTGTGGATTACTCTGGTTCCCTTTTTGTTCATCAGTGCCACCACCCTTTATGCTGCTTATCTGAATATCGTTAATAGTTATTTACCTCAGGGAAATGTCCTGCTGATTATTCTATCCATCGCCATTATGGCTCTGGCCGTAATCATTCTGGTTGAGTCGGCCCTGAAATGGTATAAGTGGCTGGTGACTGACAAACTGACTCCGGAAGAGATCAAAGCCAGTCCCTTTTATGGTGAGCCAGCTGGGCCAGTCAAATAAAAACTGCTTTTAACTCAGACTATGATTGCCCAGACGGGAAAAGATTTTGATATTATTCTGGTCAGCGGTGATCCCTATGCTGATCATCCCTTATCTCCAGTTGGGGTTATCGCCCGGGTTCTGGATGCTGATGGTTATAAAGTCGGCGTCATCGCCAGACCGGACTGGACCTCGACTGAAGATTTTGCCCGCCTGGGGCAGCCGCGTCTTTTTTTCGGGGTGACCTCAGGTTCGATTGATAGCTGCCTGGCTAACTACACCCCTCTTCTCCGCCGGCGTGAGAAAGATCCCAGGGCCCGCTATCTCTCCGGCAAGCCCGACCGGGCGGTCATTGTTTACTGCAATCAGCTCAAGCGGCTGTTTGCCCATATTCCGATAGTAATAGGCGGAAT